>RCUJ01001369.1_pt1 | contig 13136 bp, 15 predicted proteins | sample 2166321 | NCBI WGS metagenome assembly RCUJ01 (sample SAMN09932808, study PRJNA488358) | compost metagenome | feature: garden; material: soil; isolation source: compost soil in an enriched community after 118 h of incubation | place: Germany: Experimental Botanical Garden Goettingen | collected... | reverse complement strand
CGACCGGCTGGCTGTGCACCAGGTTGAAGTACTGCTGGTTGTAGACGTCCTGCAGCTCGGCGTACCAGGCGCCGACCAGGGTGCGCTCCTGGTTGAAGCGGTACTCGCCGCCGTGCAGGGTCAGGCCGGTGATTTCCTTCGAGGTCAGCATGCCGCCCTGGAAGGTCTGCGGCAGCGAACGGCCGTCGTCGGAGCGCAGGATCGGCAGCACCGGCATCATCTCGCCGACCTTCAGCTCGGTGTTGGACAGCTTGGCCTTGCCGGCCACCGCCAGGCGGCCGAAGTCGTCGGCCGGCTTGCCGTCGTCGTGGATCGGCAGCAGCTGGGTGCCGCGGGTGCGACAAACCCATTGGCATCGGCTTGTGCCGTCAGCAGGTCTGCTTGCCTGTCGTCGGCTTGGCTTCCGATGGTCCGTTTGGCCAGGCGGTGCACAACCTAGGCGCGGTTGCGGTGGCGTTGCGCAACCGTCGTTGCTCCCCCGTTCAGCCCGAATCGACACTCTCCTGACGCGTGAAATCTTCGATTTTCTTACCCATGCCGGAAGCGGTTTTGCCTCCCCTTGGGCGCTTCCTATGTGGTTTTGTCGCTCTCGGCAAGGACGGGTAATGTCCATGATTGTCGATAATTTGAGGTTTTTCTCGGATTTTTTTGGGTTTTTACCGGGTTTATAGCCTTGCATGCATTCTCGAAAGCTGCGGCTTGACTCGGTGTGGCACGGTTTGGATTTCGAAAAAAATTAGTTGACGATTCAAGTGATTGGTGTAATTTTTTCATCAACTCTTGGGTAGTCTCCATTCGATCGGAGCTGCCGCCAACAAAAACAATTCTTGCAAGAGACTCACTATGACAATGCTGATCTCCCGGTGTGAGCTGGGCGCCCCCGCAGGGCTGAAGGTCGTCATCAAGGACTCCATCGATATCGCCGGCATGCCGACCCGTCTGGGTAGCCGGGCGTGTGACGATGCCCGTCCCGCGGAGCAGCACGCTGAAGTGGTCGAGCATCTGCTGGCAGCCGGCCACCGGATCGTCGGCAAGGCCGTGATGCATGAGCTGGCCTTCGGGGTCACCGGCATCAACCACCATGCGGGCACCCCCATCAATGCACGCTATCCGCAGCTGATCCCGGGGGGCTCCTCCAGTGGTTCTGCCACTGCCGTGGCATCCGGGCTGGCCGACTTCGCGCTGGGCACGGACACCGGCGGCTCGGTTCGCGTGCCGGCTGCCTGCTGCGGCGTATTCGGCTTCAAGCCGACCTTCGGCCGTGTCAGCCGTGCCGGTGTCTGGCCGCAGAACACGTCGCTGGACTGCGTCGGCCCCTTCGCCGCCGATCTCGCCACACTGCAGCTCGCCGCGCAGGCGATCGACCCCTTGTTCAGGCCTGCTGCGGCCACGGCTCCGATGCGCTTCGCGCTGGTCATCAATACCTGCGCCCAGCCGGCTGTGGCCGCGGCGCTGGATCGCTACCTGGCGCCACTGGCCCTGGATCTGAGCCGGGTCGAACTGCCTCTGCTGGCCGAGGCCTTCGTCGCCGGACTGGCGGTGATCAACGCGGAAACCGCGCAGGCGGGCGCCGCAATGCTGGCCAGCGGCAAGCTCGGCGCCGATGTGGCGGCGCGCCTGAGCAAGGCCGGCGAAACCTCGGCCGCAGAGGTGCGTGCGGCGGAGCAGGTGCGTTCGGCTTTCAGCGCCGAAGTGGATCGACTGCTGGAGAGCTGCGAGGTGCTGGTCATGCCGGCACTGCCGAACAGCCCGATGGCTCTGCAGGACGCACTGGCCGGGCAGACGGATCTTCAGATGACCGCGCTGGCGCGGCCTTTCAACCTGTCCGGTCATCCGGCGCTGGTCATCCCCTTCGAGGTCGACGGCCGTCCGGTCGGAATTCAGCTGGTGGGTCGCAAGCACGCCGATGAGGTGGTCTTTGCGGCGGCGCAGCAGTTGCTCAGAGCGGCTGATGCCGCCCGAAACAATAAAGACAACAACTAGGGAGCCGAGCGAATGCCTGGTTATCAGATCGACAAATCCCTCTGGGGCGGGGAGACCGCGTTCGATGCCCTGCTGGCTGAGGTGCGCAAGCGCCGTCAGGAGTTCGAGGATCAACAGTTCATCTCGGCGGACATCATCGAAACCTTCAAGCAGATTGGGGTCTACCGCGCGATGGTGCCCAAGGCGATGGGGGGGGGCGAACGCTCACCGCTCGAGTTCCTGCAGATGGTCGAGGCGATGGCTGCGGCGGACGGCTCGGCCGGCTGGGTCGCCAGCTTCGGCATGAACCCGGCCTACCTGTCTGCGTTGCCGCCGGAAACCATCGACAAGGTCTGGGCCGAGACGCCGGATGTGGTGTTCGCCGGTGGCATCTTTCCGACCCAGCCGGCGAAAAAGGTTGATGGCGGCTACATCGTCAGCGGCCGCTGGAAGTTTGGCAGCGGCTGCATGGGCGCCTCGCTGATCGGCGTAGGCATCCAGCCGGATAGCGGCGAGCCGCTGCCGCGTATGGCGGTAATGCCTGCCGGCAAGGTGAAGATCGAGCCCAACTGGGACGTGATCGGCATGGTCGGTACTGGCAGTCATGACCTGGTCGTGGAGGAGGTATTCGTACCGGAAGAGTGGACCTTCGTGCGCGGCGGCAAGCCCAATGTCGATGCGCCCTTCTTCCGCTACCCGACGCTGGCCTTCGCCGCCCAGGTGCTGTCGGTGACCACTGCCGGCCTGGCCCGTGAAGCGCTGGACGTGGTGCAGGCGATGGCGGCGGGGCGCCAGTCGGTGACCGGGGCGCCGAACCTGGGCGATCGCGAATACGTGCAGATCGAGATCGCCAAGGCGGAAGCCAAGGTGCGCGCTTCCCGCGCCTTCTTCTACGGCGCGACCGAGGATGCCTGGAACACCATCCTGGCCGGTGGTGAGCCTTCCCGCGAGCAGGTCAACCTGATCCGCCTGGCGACCACCAACCTGGCCCACGAATGCGCCGAGGCGATCCGCTCCACCTACCAGGTCACCGGCATGACCGGCACCTACAACGATCACCCGCTGTCGCGGATCGTCCGCGACTCGATGATGTGCACCCAGCACGCCTTCATGGGCGCGATCACCCTGAAAAACGCCGGTGCCATGTTCTTCGGCCACGACCCGCTGCCGGGCTACCTGTAACTGAATAACAACAAGGAGAAACGCGATGAGCGACAAGAAACCCCTGCGCGTCCTGTTCTGCATGGGCATCAACCAGAACTTCATGGATGCCCCGCGCGACGAGCAGCTCGCGGTGTGGGCGGCCTTCGGCGAGATGTGGAACGGCATCCACGACATGCCCGGTGTCGAGGTGATCGGCAACATGGACGACGACCAGAGCATGGTCGGTCCGTCCAGCGGCTATCCCTGGACCACCTACCTGCTGGCCGACGTGGCGGATTACGACACCGTGGCGGCCTGCTGCAACCTGTTCCGCAGCACTGCCGTGGGGCAGGGGCCCTACAAGCTGTGGCGCTACGCCAAGGTCGAGGCGCGCATCGGTCGCGAACTGATCGTGCAGCGGGCCTGAGGGCGGAGCGATGAGCGAGCTGGAGCAACTGCGGCAGCGGGTCGGCGCCCTGGAGGCGGCCCGCGAGGTCAGCGCCTGCCTGCACGAGTACATGCAGCTGTGCGACTACCTCGACGAGGGCTTCGATCTCGACCCGCTGCTGGCGCTGTTCACCGAGGACGCCGTCTGGGAGGGCCAGGGCAAGCGCTATGCGGCCACCTTCGGCCGCCGCGAGGGCAGCGCGGCGATCCGCGCCATGTTCGCGAAATACACCCTGCCGCCGGCGCACTTCGCCCTCAACGTGCACTTCCTGACCTCGGAGAAGGTGGAGGTGCGCAGCGCGAGCGAAGCCGAAGGCACCTGGGTGCTGCTGCAGACCGCGACCTTCGCCGACGGCCGCTCCCAGCTCGGCTGCGCGCTGCTGAACGTGCGTTTCCGCAAGGAGGGGGGACGCTGGAAGATCGCCCACTTCTGCACCACCAGCCGCTTCAACCGCCCGGTGCAGAGCCCCTGGGACAACCCGCAGCCGCTGCCGGTCCCCGAAGAATGACGATCCGGCGGACGCGTCCGCTGGCCAACGAAGAGAACAAGAACATGAGTGCACTGATCGAACTGCAGAACATCAGCCTGAAGGCGGCTGAACTGGTGGAAGAGGGTCGCGTACACAAGTCCCTCTACTCCGATCCGGCGATTTTCGAAGAAGAGCTGGACCTGGTGTTCAACAACACCTGGGTGTTCGTCGGCCATGAGAGCGAGGTGCCGGAAGCCGGCAGCTTCAAGACGGCGTACATCGGTCGTCAGCCGGTGATCCTGAGCCGCGACCGCAAGATGAACCTGCACGTGCTGCAGAACCGTTGCCGCCACCGTGGCGCCACCGTCTGCGAAGCGCGCAAGGGCAAGACCAAGGCCTTCACCTGCCCATACCACGGCTGGGGCTACGGCCTGGACGGCAGCCTGCGCGCGCTGCCGAAGCCGGAGGAATACGCGGGCGTGTTCGACACCAGCGAAATGCCGCTGGAGAGCCTGCGCGTCGAAACCTATCAGGGCATGGTGTTCGCCACCTTCAAGAACGACATCGAGCCGCTGGTGGACTTCCTCGGCGCGGCCCGGAAGTGGATCGACCTGTTCATGAAGCAGGGCGGCGGCTACCCGGTGAAGGTGCTGGGCGAGCACCGCTTCAACTTCCCGGGTAACTGGAAGATCCAGCTGGAAAACACCACCGACGCCTACCACTTCCCGATCGTGCACAAGTCCTTCGTGACCTCCCTGGACGAGGCGACCGCCGACATCTTCGACTTCCTCGACGGCGAAGGCTTCGTGGAGGACCTGGGCAACGGCCACAGCGTGATGGTGATGATCCCGCAACTGGTGGATCTGGAAGCGGATCTGGACCAGCCGATCCCGCCGCGCTTCGAGGCGCTGGCGCAGGAACTGCGCGATGAAGGCCGCTCCGAGGACGAGGTGCGCAAACTGGTGCGTGCCGCCCACGGTACCGGCTTCAACCTGAACCTGTTCCCCAACGTGTCCTGCTCCATGGCGTTCTTCCGCGTGCTGCGACCGGTCAGTGTCGGTGAAACCGAGATCCAGCACGTGGCGCTGGGCGGCGAGGGCGCGCCGGCGGCGTTCAATCGCAAGCGCATGCGTCTGCACGAGCACTTCCAGGGCCCGATGGGCTTCGGTACCCCGGACGATGGCGAAGCCTGGGAGCGGGTACAGAAAGGCTCCATGGCCGGTACCGACGGCTGGATTCTGGTCAACCGCGGGATGAACAACCTGCGCGACTCGGCCGACGGCAACGTGGCCGGCGCGGTCTGCTCGGAAACCGGGATGCGCGGTGCCTACCGCCAGTACAAGAAGCTGATGGCTGCAGGACAGGAGAAGTAAGCGATGCGATCCAACACTCAACTGCTCGCGCAGGTCACCGAATTCATCGGCTACGAAGCGGATCTTCTCGATCACAAGGGCTACCAGGAATGGCTGTCCCTGTGGACCGAAGAGGGGCTCTACATCGTCCCGGCCGACCTGAAGGCAACCGACTACCTGAACACCCTGAACCTGGCGCTGGACGACGCCGAGATGCGCCGCATGCGGGTGGCCCGCCTGGAGAACGGCGAGTCGGTATCGGCCCTGTCGGTGGGCGACACGGTGCGCATGATGTCGCGGGTGCGCATCCTCGAGGCCGGTGACGAGGTGGTCATCGCCCGCTGCGCCATGACCCTCAACGAGCTGCGCCACGGCAAGCTGGTGAGCTACCCGGCCAACGTCGAGTACATCCTCCGGCGCGCCGGCGACGGCTTCCGCATGGAACAGAAGGTGGTGAAGCTGCTGCACGCCGACGGCTTTCTGCGCACCGTCAGCTTCATCTTCTGAGGAGTAGCGCATGAGCAACCCGACACAATCGCAGATCGCGCTGGTCACCGGCGCCGCCCAGGGCCTGGGTAACCGTATCGCCGCCCGTCTGCTGGAGGCCGGCTACCGGGTCGTCCTGAGCGATCGCTCGCTGCCGGCGGCGCAGGCGGCAGCCCGGGCCATGGATGCCAGCGGCGAGCGGGTCATGCCGCTGGCGCTGGACGTCGCCCGCAAGGCCGACTTCGAGGCCGCCCTGGCTGCCGTGCTGGAGCGCTGGGGCGATCTGCAGGTGCTGGTGAACAACGCCGCGGTCACCCGGGCGACACCGCTGATGGAGATCTCGCCGGAGGAGTTCGCCGAGGTGGTGAACATCAACCTGGGCGGCACCTTCGCCGGCTGCCAGGTGATCGGGCGGCACATGGCCGACCGGGGCTACGGCCGCATCGTCAACATGGCCTCGCTCGCCGGGCAGAACGGCGGCACCTCGACCGGCGCCCACTATGCCGCCTCCAAGGGCGCCATCGTCACCCTGACCAAGGTGTTCGCCAAGGAGCTGGCCGGACGGGGAGTGACGGTGAACGCGATCGCTCCCGGGCCGATCGACTCGCCGATGGTCAAGGCGCTGGTGCCTGAGGAGCGCCTGCCGGGCCTGCTCGGTGCCATTCCGGTCGGGCGGCTGGGCGATGCCGATTTCATCGGCGACATGGTCGTGCAACTGGCGCGCCCGGAAGCCTACTTCGTCACCGGCACGACCCAGGACATCAACGGCGGCCTATTCATGCGCTGAGGCACTCCCCATGACAAGCACTATGAGCAATAGCGTTATCGACGCCGTCGTGACCCGGCGCGAAGACCAGACCGACGAGATCGCGGTGTTCGAGCTGGCCGCGGCCGATGGCAGCCCTCTGCCGGCATTCGAGGCCGGGGCCCACATCGACGTGATGGTGGGGCCGGAGCTGATCCGCCAGTACTCCCTCTGCAATGCGCCGGGCAGTGCCGGCTACCGGCTGGGGATCCTCAACGATCCCGGCTCCCGCGGCGGCTCGCGGCAGATTCACGCCAGCCTGGAGGAGGGTAGTCGGGTGCAGATCGGTGCCCCGCGCAACCACTTCCCCCTGGACATGGATGCCACGCACAGCCTGCTGATCGGCGGCGGCATCGGCATCACGCCGATGATCGCCATGGCCTATGCGCTCAAGGCCGCCGGCAAGTCGTTCGAGCTGCACTACTGCAGCCGCAGCGAGAGCAAGGCGGCGTTTCTCGCCGAGCTCGAGCGCGAGTTCGGCGAGCGTCTGGTGCTGCACTTCGACAATGCCGGCGAAGCCGCCCGTCTCGATCCGCAAGGGCTGTGCCGCGCGGCTCCGCCGGGCACTCACCTTTACGTCTGCGGGCCCGGCGGGTTCATGGACTGGGTGATCGAGCAGGCCAGGGGCGCCGGTCTGCCCGACCGGCAGATCCACTTCGAGTACTTCAGTGCCGAGGTGGACGTCAGCGGCGAGGCGTTCGAGGTGTACGCCCAAATTAGTGATGTGACCGTGCAGGTCGGTCCGAACCAAAGCATCTCCATGGCGCTGAAGGCGGCGGGCGTGAAGGTGCAGATGTCCTGTGAAGAGGGCGTCTGCGGGACCTGTATCTGCGATGTGCTCGAAGGTATCCCCGAGCATCGCGATCGCTTCCTCACTGACGATGAAAAGGCGGACAACGACCAGATCGCACTGTGTTGCTCGCGGGCGAAGAGCGCGCGTCTGGTGGTGGATATTTGAAAGGCAGTTGGCGTTAAAGGTTGGAGTGGTTCATTGCCCTGCCCGAACCCTCGTTCGGGCGGAACTCAAAACAAGAAGCGAGGCAATAACAATGAAAAAGATCTGGCGTGTAGCGGTAATGACGACGATGGCCTTCCTGGCTTCGGGTGTGCAGGCGGAAACCCGGTTGACCATGTCTTCGTGGTTGCCCGCGGGGCATCCTCTGGTGCGAGATGTGATGGAGCCCTGGGCCAAGAGCGTGGAGCAGGTGACCGAGGGTCGCGTGAAGGTGGTGATGCTGCCATCGGCGCTGGGGCATCCGCGTGTCCATTACGACATCGCGGCCGAGGGGCAGGCCGACATCACCTATGGCGCCCATGGTTACACGCCGGGCCGCTTCAGCCTCTACAAGATGGTCGAGTTCCCGTTCGGCGGTAACAGCGCCGAAGCCACTTCGGTGGCCTACTGGCGGGTCTACAACAAGTACCTGAGCGCCGCTGGCGAGCACAAGGACACCAAGCTGCTGGGGCTCTTCACCCACGGGCCGGGCCATATCCACAACAGCAAGCACAGCGTCAGCAGCTCCGCCGACCTCAAGGGCATGAAGCTGCGGGTCGGCGGCGGGATCATGAACGATCTGTCCAAGGGCCTGGGCTATGTGCCGCTGCAGCAGCCGTCCTCCAGCACCTACGAGCTGATCTCCAGCGGCGTGGCCGACGGCACCCTGTTCCCGCTGGAGTCGGTGCCGGCCTTCAACATCGACAAGAAGGCCACCCATACCACCCTGGTGCCGGGCGGCCTGTACAACTTCAGCTTCTTCGTGGTGATGAACAAGGAGCGCTTCGAGAGTCTGCCCGAGCAGGATCGCGCCGCTATCGACAAGGTTTCCGGCGAAGCCCTCGCGCGCCTGGCCGGCCACATGTGGGACGTCGAGGATGCCAAGGGGCTGCAGACCATCAAGGCCAACGGCAACGAGGTGCTGACCGCCACCGATACCTTCATGGGCGAAATCCGCGCTGCCAGCGAGCCGATGGAGCAGGAATGGCTGAAGCAGGCTGAAGCGGCCGGCGTGAATGGCCAGGAGGCACTGGCAGAGTTCCGTCAACTGAGCAATCAACTAAGCCACAACCTGGCCAGCAAGTGACGGGGGCGCCGATGAAAGCATCGTTCAGAGCTTCATCCGGCGGCCGGGAGGTGGTGGTACTGCTGTACCGCCACCTGCTCGGTGGCACGGCTGCCATCGTGATGTTCCTCATGATGGCCATGACCCTGGTCGACGTGGTCGGCCGCTACCTGTTTTCCGCTCCGGTGAACGGAGCGTTCGAGCTGACCGAGTTGATGCTGGCCGCGGTGATCTTCATCGGTCTGGCGCTGGTGACCGCCGAGGACGGGCACATCGCGGTGGACCTGCTCGACGCGGCTCTCAGTCCGCTGGTCCAGCGTATCCAGTACTGGCTGATCGGGGCGATCAACGTCCTGGCGTTCGGCGCCTTCACCTGGGTGCTCTGGCAGCACGCGCTGAAGGTGCAGCGCTATGCCGACACCACGGCGGTGCTGCAGATCCCGTTGGCCTGGCTGGCCTTCATGATGGCCCTGACCACCGGTCTTGCCACCCTTGCCCTGATCATTCGCCTGCTGCTCGGCAGCAGCATGCATAGCGTTCGAGGAGAATAACCTGATGGAGGCGAGTCTGATCGGCTTTGCAGCACTGATGGTGCTGATCCTGGCCCGGGTACCTCTGGGGGTGGCCATGGGCGTTGTCGGGGTTGTCGGGTTTGCGCTGATGCAGCAGATCGGCTTCGGCAATCCGCGTGGCTGGAGCGCGGCGCTGAACATGGTGTCCTCGACGGCCTTTGATACCGGTCTGGCCTACGGCTTGTCGGTGGTACCGTTGTTCCTGCTGATGGGCAACCTGATCACCGAATCGGGCATGTCGAAACAGCTGTACCGGGCGGCCAATGCTTTTCTGGGCCACTTCAAGGGCGGCCTGGCGCTGGCCACCGTGGTGTCCTGCGGCGCCTTCTCGGCCGTGTGCGGCAGCTCCATGGCCACCGCGGCCACCATGTCCAAGGTGGCCATGCCTTCGATGCGCGAATACAAGTACTCGGACAGCCTGGCCACCGGCGCCATCGCGGCCGGGGGCACCCTGGGCATCCTGATCCCGCCGAGCGTGATCCTGGTGGTCTACGGGCTGATGACCGAAACCGACATCGGCAAGCTGTTCATCGCCGGCCTGATCCCGGGGTTGATCGGCATCCTGCTCTACATGGCTGCGGTGATGGTCACGGTGCGCCTGAATCCGGGCAGCGGGCCGGCCGGGGCCCGTTCCGGCTGGAAGGAGCGACTGAGCGCTCTCAAGGGGGTCTGGGGGATCAACCTGATCTTCATCGTGGTGATGGGCGGGATCTACGCCGGCATCTTCACCCCCACCGAGGCGGCGGGTATCGGCGCTTCCGGCGCCTTCCTGATCGCGCTGTTCAGCGGCAAGCTGAGCTTCAGCATGATGTACAGCTCGCTCAGCAATGCGGTGCGCACCACCGCGATGCTGTTCTTCCTGGTGATCGGCGCGCTGGTCTTTTCCAACTTCATCAATCTGACCGGCCTGCCGATGATGCTGCGTGACTGGGTGATGGGGCAGGGGTTCAGCCTGTTCGGGGTGATTCTGGTCCTGATCGTGATCTACATGCTGCTGGGCTGCGTGCTGGAAAGCATGTCGATGATCCTGCTGACCGTGCCGGTGTTCTATCCGATGGTGCAGGCCATGGGCATGGATCTGATCTGGTTCGGCATCCTGGTGGTGGTGGTGACCGAGATCAGCCTGATCACGCCTCCGGTCGGCATGAATGTTTTCGTGCTGCGCGGGGTGGTTCCCGACGTGAAGCTGTCCACCATCTTCAGGGGGGTGACCCCGTTCGTGGTGGCCGATGTGGTGAGGTTGGGACTGATCATCGCCATTCCCGCGCTGTCGCTTCTGCTGCCCCATTCGCTGGGCTGATGTCCGGACGAAAGTTTCCTGCCGTTTTGAATTGAACCGGAGCCCCCATGAAATTCGATCCTAAAGACTTCCGTCGGGCATTGGGCAAGTTCCCCACCGGCGTCACCGTTATCACCACCCGCGATGCCGAGGGGCAGCCGATCGGCATGACCGCCAGCAGCTTCAACACCCTGTCGATCGAGCCGGCGCTGGTGCTCTGGAGCATCGACAAGGGTGCCTGGAGCCTGGACGCCTTCGCGCAAGGCAAGGCATTCGCCATCAACGTGCTGCGCAACGACCAGATCGACCTGTCCAATCGCTTCGCCCGCCGTGGCGAGGACAAGTTCGCCGGTCTGCACACCCGCGACGATGCACACGGCTGCCCCCTGCTGCCCGGGGCCTCGGCCTCGTTTGAGTGCAAGACCTGGAATGTCTATGAGGGGGGGGACCACTTCATCATCGTGGGGGAGGTCATCGACTACGCCTACGAGGAGAACGTCAGTTCGCTGGTGTTCCACAATGGACGCTATGCAGTGCCGGAAGTCCATCCGGCTGTACAGGCTCCGACCGAGGCGCTCGAAGCCCGGGGCCTTCTCGGCGACTATCTGTTGTACCAGCTGCGCCAGACGCTCAACGCCTATGCCAGCGATTTCTATCCGCGGTTGAGTCACTTCGGGGTCACCGCCGAGGAGTGGCGGGTGCTCACCCTGCTGGCCGATGGCGAACTGATGGAGCAGGAGCAGATCTGCCGTTTCGTGTCCCAGCCCCTGAAGGAGCTGGTATCCATTGGCGAGTGGCTGAAGGAAAGAGGCCTGTTGCAAGTGGATGGGAGCTGTTTTGTGCTGACGGAACAAGGCAAGCGTTTGGCTGCTCAGCTCCTCGATACCGCGATCGAGCATGAGCACAAGATGCTTGCACCGCTCGATGCGGACGAGCAAGCAGCCCTCAAGGCCATGTTGAAAATGATCTACAGCTCAATCCAGAAGGGGGAATCAGGAGTGTGATTTTCGATGCCGGTTTTGGCGTGGCGGGTGTCTTGGGTGATCTGATTGGGCATGCAGGCTGCCTCCGCATGGGCAGGCTTTAGCTCTGTTGCGAAAGCGCTCTTATCGCGAGCAGCCCGGCAAGCCCCGGCATGGGGCTGTCATGTCATCGTGCAATTCTCACGGAGTTCCACTGGCGAAGAGCGGGTCCTGTTGCCGCTCCCCGACCGGGAAAATGCTCGCGCCTCCCCCCGAATCACACTAAAATTTCGGGTCAATTATTACCCGATCCGAATAGTCGGATACGGCCGGAGATCTTGCTGTCCGATGACCAGTAAACGCAAAGTCGACATGTACGACCCGCTGAGCGAAAACTTCAAGCGTCGCGAATTTCCCTTCTATTGGATTGCGCAGATAAACGCACTGTATAGCCAAGAGATGGAGCGGTTGCTGAAGCGTGTCGACATGGATGTGCCGCGCTGGCGCATCATCATGATTCTGAAGGAACATTCGGAACTGAGCATATCCGACATCGCCAGTCAGGCCGTAGCGAAGCTGCCGACCACCACCAAGATCGTCTACCGCATGCGGGATGAAGGGTTGGTGAACCTGGTGACATCCAGCGAGGATGGTCGAGTGACATTGGTTTCTTTGACCGATAAGGGGGTGGAAAGCCTGGAGCTGATTCGCGGCTCGGTCAGCAAGCTGTTTCGCAGCAGCTTCCAGGGTTTGAGTTCAGCCGAGGTTCACCGTACCAACGTATTGCTGGCGAAGCTGTTCGATAATCTGAAGGCGCTCTCCGACTGACTGCTGTTCCTGCCTCCGTCTGAAGCAGCAAATGGACCGAGGCGGGCCAGGAGAACAGCATCCGCGTGGTCGTGAATGATTCCGTAGCGGCGTTGATATCATTTCCAGCGCGACATTTGCGTCGCGCGAGGTCTTGGCTGTATCTCGCGAGGCTCGCGGTGCCTCGCTCAATACTTCGGTCAAGTGCAACGATATCTATTGGGTTACCCTTCGGCGATGCCGCCGCCTTCAACTTGCCTCAATCACGCCGCCAGACCCCGCGTCCGCTGGCGATGTCGGGGCACGTCCGGGTGTTCAATAACCAGGAACTCGACAAGGCCAAACGCTGGATCAGCGAATAGCTCTCGCCAACCCGCGCCGTCCCAAGAGCGGTGCCGAGGAGTCGATGCGTCTGGCCGCGGCATCTCGGAGCAGACGGTCGAGGCGCAGGGGCTGTCCATGCATCTGGTGGTCATCCCGCCAGGCGGGCGAGCCGTACCGCACCTGCACATCGGTTACGAGACGGGCATCTCCGTGCTCGAGGGCCGCGTCCTCACCCGCTGGGTCGCGGCGCTGGAGAACGAGATCGTCAGCGAAGCAGAAACGAAAAAAAGCCCGTCACTAGGACGGGCGAAGTGGGACGAACTATTCCGTGGAGACGGCCGCTGCTGCCACGGCGGCCGGTAGTGCTGACACTCAGAAGATGTTCAGCGGGTAGTTGACGATCAGGCGGTGTTCGTCGAAGTCGGTGCCGTTGCTCACCCAGTTCTTGCGGATGCTCGAGGTGCGCC
>RCUJ01001366.1_pt1 | contig 13184 bp, 14 predicted proteins | sample 2166321 | NCBI WGS metagenome assembly RCUJ01 (sample SAMN09932808, study PRJNA488358) | compost metagenome | feature: garden; material: soil; isolation source: compost soil in an enriched community after 118 h of incubation | place: Germany: Experimental Botanical Garden Goettingen | collected... | reverse complement strand
TTAATATTCCAAAGAAGTTTTCAATAATTGCATTATCCAAACAGTTTCCTTTTCTTGACATACTTTGTTTGATTCCTTTTTGTTCTAATAAATGTTGGTAATGTTTCATTTGGTATTGCCAGCCTTGGTCAGAATGAAGTATTAAATTTGTATTGTTTGGTATTTTTCTAAAGGCTTTTCTCAGCATCATAACCACTTGATTGAACACTGGTCTCTCCGTAACTTCATAGCTGATTATTTCTTGATTAAACAAGTCAATTATTGGTGATAAATATAATTTGTTTCCCCCTACGTTGAACTCTGTTATATCGGTTGCCCATTTTTGATTTGGGGCTTGTGCCCTAAAATTTCGTTCCAGTATATTTGGAGCTATTTTACCATTTTCACCTTTGTAAGATTTATATTTTTTTACTCTAATAACACTTTTCAGCCCTAATAGATTCATTAATCTGAGAACTGTTTTATGATTGATAAGCACCCCTCTGTTTTGCAGTTCATCGGTTATCCTTCTATAGCCATAGCGTCCTTTATGCTTTTGATAAATGGCTTTAATCAGTTCTTTAGTTTCTTTATATTTATCAGGTGATTTACTTTGTTTTTGATGATAATAAAAACTGCTGCGCGCCATATTTGCTAGGTCCAGAAGTAATTCCAAACCAAATTTATGCCTTAATTCGTTTATGGCTTTGGATTTTTCCTGGCTTGAATTAAGGCTTGAAGCTTTTTTAGCAATTCATTCTCACAGCGAAGTCTTTCGTTTTCTTTCAGCAGTTCTTGCTCTCTTGTAAGGAGTTTGTCTGATTTACGTTTTTTGCCTTTATTATCACTCATCGATATGGGTCTGCCTCTTTGTTTTGGTTGTAATGCTGCTAGCCCAAAGTTAGCAAAATCTTTTTTCCATTTTAAAATTATGGACATATTGGGAATATTAAATCTTATGCCAGCCTGCATCAAGGAAAGAGATTCTTTTTGTATGCTATTGAGTACTTTTAGTTTAAAATCGGCTGAATAGCTTTGATTCATTCGTGGCAATAAACCAATTTTACCATATGCCTTATAAAAACTGACCCACTTACGAATATTCCATCTTGCAGTCTGTTTTAATTTTGAAACATACCCATCTGAATAATGCTTCTTTAAAACCAATTCTACACATTCTAACTTAAATGCATAGTCATACTTTACTTTTCTTTCCATAAAAAATGCCCCAAATAGTGTCTAACTTTTTGGGGCATGTTCATTTTTAGATTCGGCTTTTACTTTTTATTTTATGAGGATTTGAATAGGAAAATTTGATTGCGACAATTACTATAAAAACTTAATCTGATATTTTAAAAACTTTTAGCAAACTAAGGCGATAGAGTAAAGTCGTTATTTAGCTAAAAATTTAAATTATGAGAAGATATATTCTTTTTGGTGTGTTAGTGTTTTTTATTTCATGTAGTGAAGATGATAGCTCTAAAACTATTGTCTATCATGATGAAGCCAATTTTTCATTACTTAAAAATAGCAGCAGAATAGATTAGAGTAACGTCTTAGTAGGTGATGTTTTAAAATTTGATGTTAAAATTAAAAACTTTGATTCTTCAGCAGATGTGGTTTATGTACTCAAACCCATAACTGCAGACGCCACTTTACATCAACGAAACAAAATCGATTATAATTTCCAGGAAGAAATAAAAGTACCGTCTTTAACTGGTTTGGCGAAAGATAGCATTTTTACTAAAAAAATACGGGACAGTATTATCATCAAAAAACCAAATTCTTCTTTTATTATTTCAATCCTGCAACCGGGAAATTTCAGGCAACAATATGAACTTCGCAAAATGCGCGCAAATAAGTATGTTGCAGCAACTACACAGGAAATATTATTATCTGCAGTAAAAATTGAAGTTTATACCTGGAATGAACAAACAGATAATTCGACCATGTTTTCAAACTCAAAACATAGCCGTTATTACGAATTCACTATCGATGACGGGGATCAGACAAATGATACCTATCTAACTAACAGTGAATCTAAAGAAAACAACTACGTATCACTTTATAATGATAAAAAGTATAGCGGTGTTATCAAAATTAATGAAAAAATGACCTTTAGCGAAAAGGTAAATACAGAAAAAGGTGCTCAAATCGTACCCACCTGGATACTTTCAGAAATAAAAATAACTCAAAAGAGAGATTATGAGCCAGACAACATAATCGTATACAGCATCTAAGCCTTAAGCAAAAATAATAATTAAAAACCTTTACTATGAAAAAGCAATTTAAAAAAACAGCTGTTTTAGCATTAGCCATTACAACATCATTATTTACTTCCTGTAGTGATGATAATAAAGAAAAAGATAGTGTCAGTGATCTAAATAATTTACAACCAGTAACATTTGCCGTTAAACCAGATAACATTCTTAGTTCTAAAAAAACAGGAACACAAGAACTGAATCCCGCAACTGGCAATAACGAATATGTTTATCTCACTACTGTAGAAAAACAAACCACACTGTCGCCTCTTTCAATTATTAATGAGGCAAATCTGGATGTTATCTATCCTGGCAGTATTTTGTGTGGTTCCAGTTTCATGACTGCTACCTATGATCCACTAGTTCTTAAAAACTCTTTTAAGCCTGTAACTTTGTCGATGTCTTTAAGAGGAGATTTATCTGTAAGTGCTAACACTTTACCTATCCCTAGTGAAGTAAACACAGTCATTACTGGTCTTGTAAGTAAAAATAAAGGATTAATCGATTATAGTGCTATTCCCACTTATTATGAATACCAAAGTGACGAAATTACAACTGAGGACAGTTTTAAAAAAGCCCTCGATGCCCACTTAAATGTTGATGTTCTTGGCGGTATGGTAAAAGCAAACTTTGGCTATACACAAAATAGCGGATCAACAAATACTAAATCGTATGTAATGGTAAAAGTTAGACAACGCTTGTACAGCATGACTATAGATCCAAAACATTATACGGATTGGATTGATGTCGATATTAGTTCAAATAATTTTGGAACCCACGAACCAGTATATGTAAGTAATGTTGACTATGGACGAGTTGCTTACATATTAATTGAAACGACAAAAGACGAAACTTATAACAATACTATGGTAAAAGCAGCTGTAGGAGTTGCGCTAAAAGTAGTAAATATTGGTGTTGATGTAACTTATTCCGAAGAATTTAAAAAATTATTTGCCCAAAATAAGATAAAAGTTATGATTGTAGGAGGCCCTTTAGCATTAGGTGGAAAAGTAACCGATTATAATAGTTTTGTTGATTTTTTAAAAGCACCATCTCCTAGTGACCTAGTATCTTCATCATCTCCAATATCCTATAAAATAAGACGTCTGAAAGACAATACTGAGGTTGAAGTAAAAGACATGTATAAAACACAATTTAAAGAATTAAAAGCTAATTAAAAAACATTTAAAGAATAAAAAAAGCCGAATCTTCAAAATATCGATTCGGCTTTTAAATTATACTTTAAACTTCAAAGGAAGATGCACTACTTTTTTGGTTTCAAAAAATTCATCATCAAATATTTCTGCTAAATCATACAAGGTCGACTTCGGGAAATCTTTCAGTTCTTCACTCAAGTCTCCTCCTTTTAAATAAAGAATACCATTTTTTAAACTGTGTTTGTTTTGTTTCTTGATCTTATCTTTTATCCACGAAACAAAATCCGGCATATTGGTTACCGCACGGCTCACAATAAAATCGAAATCACCTTTTACCAATTCAGCACGTTTTTGTTCTGCTTTTACATTTTTTAATTCTAAGGCATCAACAACACCCTGAACCACTTTTATTTTTTTGGCAATAACATCAATTAGATAAAAACGCGTTTCGGGAAAAAGAATCGCTAACGGAATCCCGGGAAATCCTCCTCCGGTTCCAACATCCAAAACAGTTGCTCCTGGTTCGAACTTCATGATTTTTGCAATTCCAAGCGAATGCAAAATGTGTTTTGTATATAAGGCATCAATGTCTTTTCTAGAAATTACATTGATTTTTTCATTCCAATCGTGGTATAAAAAGTCTAATTTTTGAAATTGTTCGATTTGAAGATCGGTCAAATCCGGAAAATATTTCAATATCTCATCCATTGTAGTAAATTTTTAACAAAAGTACTACTTTACGATTGAAATATTTAACTCAATTTTGCAAATTGAAAATTTATAATAATTACCTTTGAAAACTATTTAAAATAATTATGAATAACATTGCGCCTACATTTGCTAAGCAAGACAATCTGAAGTTTTTCAGAACACTTAACTCACGAGTAAACAATTACTTCAAGGAGAATAACATTCAGAAAACCGGAAACTGGAAACTGCACTTAAAAGCCGTTATTCTTTTTGCCGTTTTTCTAACACCTTACTTTTTGATATTAACTCTTAATATGCCTTTTTGGGCACAATTGCTATTAAACATCCTGATGGGAGTTGGAATGGCAGGAATTGGAATGAATGTAATGCATGATGGAAATCACGGATCTTATTCTTCTAAATCCTGGATCAACAAAATTATGGGCGGAAGTATTTATGTTTTAGCCGGAAACGTACACAACTGGCAAGTACAACACAATGTGCTTCACCATACTTATACTAATATTCACGGTCACGATGAAGATCTGGATGCGGGAAGAATTATTCGTTTTACACAAAATGCCGAATGGCACCGTTTTCATAAATTTCAACATTATTATTCTTTTTTCTTATACGGACTATTGACTTTTAATTGGGCATTAACAACCGATTTTAAGCAAATGAAAAATTACTTAAAAAGAAAATTATCGTACGGAGCTCCTCAAAGTCCAACTAAATTGTGGACTGTTTTAGTAATCACAAAAATAATTTACGTTTTAATCTGGATGGCTTTGCCAATGATTTTAGGCGTAACATGGTGGAAAGTTGTTATTGGATTTTTTGTAATGCACTACACGGCAGGATTAATTTTAAGTATTGTTTTTCAATTGGCACACGTAGTGGAAGAAACTTCAAATCCTGTTCCGAATGAAGAAGGTGAAATAGAAAACACCTGGGCAATTCACCAATTATACACAACTGCTAATTTTGCTCCCAAAAACAAAGTTGTCAATTGGTTTACCGGAGGATTAAATCACCAAATTGAACACCATATTTTTCCAAATATCAGTCATGTACATTACGGGAAAATTGCTGAAATTGTAAAACAAACTGCAATCGAATGCAACTTGCCTTATCATGAATTCAGAACCATGAGAGGTGCCGTTATTGCGCATTACAAGCACTTAAAAGAACTTGGAATGAAACCTGAACTAGCATAAAAAATCTATTAATAATTAACCTTCCTTAATTAAAGTTGAAATTAAGGACATTCAAAATTTTTATAATGAATCATATTCTTTCGGACAGAATTAACAACTTAGCGACCTCACAAACTTTGGCAATGGCCGCTTTAGCACGCGAATTAAAAGCACAAGGAAAAGACATTATCAGTTTAAGTTTAGGTGAACCTGACTTCAATACACCAGACTTTATTAAAGAAGCTGTTAAAAAAGCAGTTGACGAAAATTATAGCACATATTCTCCAGTAGAAGGTTATTTAGAGTTGAGAGAAGCAATCTCAAGAAAATTCAAAAGAGACAACGGATTAGAGTACAAACCAACTCAAATCGTAGTTTCTACAGGAGCAAAACAATCTTTATACAACATTGCACAAGTAATGTTAAACGATGGTGACGAGGTTATCTTACCAGCACCATACTGGGTTTCTTATTTCGAAATTGTAAAACTTTCAGGCGGAGTTCCGGTTGAAGTTCCAACTTCTGTAGATACTGATTTCAAAATCACTCCGGAACAATTAGAAGCTGCTATCACACCAAAAACAAAAATGATGTGGTTCAGTTCACCTTGTAACCCTTCAGGTTCTGTTTACAGCAGAGAAGAGTTAACAGCGCTTGCAAAAGTTTTAGAAAAACACCCAAATATTTACGTAGTTGCTGACGAAATTTATGAGCACATTAATTTCTCAGGTACTTTCTGCAGTATTGGTTCAATTCCTGGAATGTTAGAAAAAACAATCACGGTAAACGGAGTTGCAAAAGCTTTCGCAATGACAGGATACAGAATTGGTTATATCGGAGCACCTGAATTCATTGCAAAAGCATGTACAAAAATTCAGGGACAAGTAACTTCAGGAGCAAATTCTGTAGCACAACGCGCTACAATTACTGCTGTAGATGCTGATCCAAGCGTATTAAACCACATGGTTCAGGCTTTCCATACTCGTAGAGATTTAGTAGTTGGATTATTAAAAGAAATTCCTGGAGTAAAAATCAACGTTCCTGAAGGAGCTTTTTACGTATTCCCAGACGTTTCTTCTTTCTTCGGAAAAACATTAAGAGGAACTGAAATTAAAGATGCAAACGACGTTTCAATGTATCTTTTGGCTGAATCTAATGTTGCAACGGTAACAGGTGACGCTTTCGGAAATCCAAATTGTATTCGTTTTTCTTACGCGACAAGCGATGATATCTTAAAAGAAGCTTTACGCAGAATCAAAGAAGCTTTGACGCTATAAAAATATAAATAAGTTTATTAAAACGGCTTAAGGTTCAAAGTTTCATCACTTTATACTTTAAGCTGTTTTTTTATGGGGTTGCCTCCGGCCGGGCTATCCGCTTCAATCTTTTGTTCCATTCCATTACACAAAAGGATTTCCACTTCTATCCCTAACCCAAAACGGTCAACGAGAAGTTTCATTTCAAAAGAATAAAAAAAGAATTAGTGAAAATTCGTGAAATTTGTGGCAAACAAAACAAAAGCCTTTCAAAATTCCCATTCTACAATCTTATAAAATGACACTATAATTCTATAAGACATACGGCCATTAAAATCCCAACTTTGTATTATACATTAATTTAAAAATTAAAAGTTATGATACATACAGATGAAACCACAACAGAAGCAGTTAATACTTTAGAAGGATTAATTTCTATTTTGGAAGACGGGAAACTAGGATACACCAATGCAGCAGAACACGTAGAAGATCTTATTATCAAAGCTGATTTTTTAGAGTACGCCCGAGAAAGAGCTTTATTCATAGTTGAATTACAAGATCAAATCAATAAACTAGGAAAATCGACAGATACTTCTGGCGGAGGTCCGTTAGGAGCTTTGCACCGTACCTGGATTGACATCAAATCATCTTTTACCGGTGGAGATACAGAAGCAATCATTAATGCTTGTATTACCGGAGAAGAAGCTGCTGTTGAAAAATACAAAATGGCACTTGAGAAAAACGAATTAGACGGAAGTCAAATTGCCATTGTTTCAAAACAATTAAACAGCATCCAAAGTACATTGGACAAAATTAAAGCAAAAAGATCGTCATAATTGATGCTATTTTTTTTGAGAAGAAAGCTACCTGGTTATAAAAACCGGGTAGTTTTTTTTTGTTTTATAAAATTCAAAATAAATCTTTACTTTCGTCTCAACCAATCATAATAAATCTTAACCAAAACTATTTTATGAACCAAACTTTACTCAGCATTTATATTTCCATCATTCTTATAATCTTATTTCCTAATCTTACAAAAGCCCAAACAACAGGCAACGCTATAAAAGGCTCAATTGGTTTTGCAAGCAGCGGCTCTTATTACATTGAAAATTACGGTGCTCAAGATGAAGTTGATGTTATGGGAGGCGGACTTTATCTACAAGGTGAATATATTTTTAGAATAACTTCATGGTTTAGTGCAAGACCATATGTTGGCGGCATTTTTACATCAGTAGATAAAAATCAAGACTTGCAAAATCAACCTCAGTACAGAGTAACAACAAATGCTTTTTTACTTGGAGGAAAAGCTCGACTTTATGCCCCAATTCCTTGGGTAGCGCCTTTTATAGAAGGAGGTATTGGTACCTCAATAGGCAAGTTAGAAACTTTAACACCTGGGGTTAATTTCGACAAGAGTGGTGTATTACTTCACATTCCATTTAGTATAGGATTAGCTATTGGCCGAAAAAATAATTTTGAAATTGGTATTTCTGGCTACTTTCATCCAGCAGCTAAACAATCAAATGCAGTACTTGCTGCAGGGTATACTTTTCCTTTAGATTAAATAACAGTTTTTTTCTTATACAAACTCAAATAATATTATTTTTATATTGAAATATTAAATAAAAATATTCTCAAATGAAAAAAGTAATTTTAGATTTAGCTGTAACCTTAGATGGTTTTATTGAAGGTCCAAATGGAGAAATTGATTGGTGTATCATGGACGGCGATATGAATTTTGATGATTTCTTATCTGACATAGATACTATTTTCTATGGTCGTGTAAGTTATGATACGTGGGGTAATTTTCAACCGGATACAACCGCAGATTCATCTGAACAGAAACTTTGGGAAGGAGTACATTCAAAAAAGAAATATGTTTTTTCCAGTCAAAGTAAAAAAGATGAGAATGCCACATTTATAAATTCCGACATTACGACTACGGTAAATGAAATTAAAAAACAGTCTGGAAAAGATATTTGGTTATATGGCGGAGCAAGCCTTATTAAAACATTTATCCAATTAAATCTTATTGATACATATAGGATATCAATTCATCCAACAGTTTTAGGAAATGGCAAACCATTATTTGAAGACTTAAAAGAAAGAATCGAATTAAAGTTACTCAAAACAAATACTTTCAAGTCGGGTGTCGTGCAACTTATCTACGAGCCAATCAAATAAAATCAAAATCTTAACCATCATCATTCCATATTAGTTAACTATTTCAAAAAAAGTCACTTCAGTATTAGCAAACTCAAATTATTTATAAGAACTTTGCAAACTTTTTTGCGTGAATACCACAAAAGCCTAAAGTACTAGAAATGAAGAAGAAGATTGAAATATTAGCTCCGGCAAAAGATTTAATTGGGGGAATGGCTGCCATAAACAGTGGAGCCGATGCCGTTTATATTGGTGCGCCACAATTTGGTGCCCGTTCAAATGCCAACAACTCTATTGAAGATGTTGCCGCTTTAGTGCAATACGCGCATTTATTTAACGCTCAGGTTTTTGTCGTTATGAATACCATTTTGTACGATAACGAATTAGAAACGTGTCGCTCAATGATTTGGGAATTATACGATATTGGTGTTGATGCCCTGATTATTCAGGATATGGCGATTATGGAAATGGACTTACCTCCTATAGTACTTCACGCCAGCACACAAGCCAATAATCGTGACGCAGATAAAATTAAATTCCTTAAAGATGCCGGAATCAAACGTGTGGTTTTAGCCCGTGAATTAAACCTGCATCAAATCAAAACAATATACGACGAGGCAGATGTAGAACTAGAGTTTTTCGTAACGGGAGCTTTATGTGTTTCTTTTAGTGGAAACTGTTATATGAGTGTGGCCAACGGAGAACGCAGCGCCAACCGTGGTTCTTGCGCACAAAACTGCCGTTTACCCTACAACTTAATCGATGGAAACGGAGAAACTTTAATCAAAAACAGTCATTTACTTTCGATAAAAGATTTAGATATTTCAGAACAGATTCCAAATTTAATTGAAGCCGGAATCGTTTCTTTTAAAATTGAAGGAAGATTGAAAGATGTCGTTTATGTAAAAAACAACGTATCGTATTTACGTCAAAAATTAGATAGCTATTTAGAAGGACCTGGCAGCGAAAAATACACGAAAGCTTCTTCAGGAACATGTACTTATACTTTTGATTCGTCTTTGAACAGAACTTTCAACCGTGGTTATACCGATTATTTTGTAAACGAAAGACACAGCTCGATTGGTTCTTGGGAAAGCCCAAAATCAAAAGGTCAATATATTGGTAAATTGATCAGAACTATTGGAAACGCTTACGAAATTGAAAACGGCGAATTCTTGAACAACGGTGACGGACTTTGTTTCATCAACGAAAACAACGAAGCTGACGGAATTTACGTAAACAAAGCAGAAAACGGTAAAATATATCCGAACGTTTTAAAAGAAATAAAAGACGGAACTTTTATCTACAGAAATAACGATGCCGCTTTCATTAAAATTGTAGAAAGAGAAGACAGTGCAGTTCGTAAAATCAGCACTACTTTATTACTTACAGAAAATGAAACTGGTTTCGAATTAATCGCTACCGATGAAGACGGTAATGTAAGCATCGTAAATTTAGAACACGCAAAAGAGCAGACTAAAACCGGTGAATCAATTGAAGAAAACATCAAAACACAATTGACAAAAACAGGTTTCACACCTTACACTGCTAATGAAATCAATATTATGTTCTCGCAAAACTGGTTTCTTCCTATTTCAAAAATTAACGAGATGCGAAGAACGGTTTACGATCAGTTAACCGAAATTCGTTTGAAAAATTACAAACGCGAAGAACACCAATTGGTAAAAACGTCACACCCGTATCCTGAAACCAAATTAGATTTCATGTACAATGTTTCGAACAAAACGGCTCGTAAATTCTACGAACGTCACGGTGTTACTGAAATAGAAAAAGCATTTGAATTACAATGGGATCCAGGAAAATCTCGTGTAATGACCACCAAATATTGCATCAAATACGAATTAAAAAAATGCCCAATACACCAAAAAGATATTGTTGGCGTGAAGGTCAAAGAACCATTGGTATTGAAACAAGGCGAATTAGAATATAAACTAAAATTCAACTGTAAACCTTGTGAAATGGAAATTTGGGAAAAAGACGCCGAATTTGAAATTGAGGAAGATCATTTTCACTAGATAGTTTAACCGCAAGGTTCGCAAAGGGATTACGCAAGGTTCGCAAAGGTTTTATAATCTTTGCGAACCTTTTTATTTTACTTCGAGACAAAGCTTTGCGCTCTTCGCGTAAACCCTTTGCGAACTTTGCGGTTAAAAACATTTTTCCCTACTTTTACTACTCCATTATACAAAACTCCAAAATGAAAATACTTCTCCTCGGTTCAGGCGAATTAGGCAAAGAATTTGTCATTGCTGCGCAACGAATCGGACAAACTATAATTGCTGTTGACAGTTACGAAAATGCTCCTGCAATGCAGGTCGCTCACGATTTTGAAGTCATCAATATGCTCGACGGCGAAGCTCTTGACCGAATCGTAGCCAAACACAAACCCGATTTTATTGTTCCGGAGATAGAAGCCATTCGCACTGAACGTTTTTACGATTACGAAAAACAGGGAATTACTGTTGTTCCTTCAGCGAAAGCGGCCAACTTTACCATGAATCGTAAAGCTATTCGTGATTTAGCTGCAAAAGAATTAGGATTAAAGACTGCCAAATACCAATACGCCAATTCAGCCGAAGAATTGCAAAAAGCAGTACAGGAAGTTGGAATTCCATGTGTGGTAAAACCTTTAATGTCTTCATCCGGAAAAGGGCAATCGACTATAAAAACAGAAAGTGATATCGAAAAAGCCTGGCAGTATGCTGTCGCAGGTTCGCGTGGCGATGTAATCGAAGTGATTGTTGAAGCATTTGTTGATTTCAATTCTGAGATCACACTTTTAACGATTACCCAAAATAATAATCCAACCTTATTTTGTGCTCCAATTGGCCACAGACAAGAACGCGGCGACTATCAGGAAAGCTGGCAGCCTGCTTTAGTTTCAGAAAAAGACTTGTACGAAGCGCAGGATATGGCCGAAAAAATCACGGAAGCACTTGGCGGTGCAGGACTTTTTGGTGTTGAATTTTTCTTAACCAACGAGGGCGTTTATTTCTCTGAACTTTCACCTCGCCCACACGATACCGGAATGGTAACGTTGGCCGGAACTCAAAATTTCAACGAATTCGAATTGCATTTGCGTGCAATTTTAAGTCTTCCCATTTTCGAAATTACTTTAGAAAAAGCCGGAGCAAGTGCCGTAATTTTAGCTTCTGAAGATTCAGCGAACCCAACTTTTACCGGAATTGAAAAAGTAGCGGCCTTGCCAAAAACTGATTTCAGGATATTCGGGAAACCAACTTCAAGACCATATCGCCGAATGGGAGTTGTTTTAAGTCATGATTCATTAGCAACTCCAATCGAAGAAATTGTAGAACGTGCCAAAACCACTTCAAAATTAATAACTGTAAATCCTTAAAAATGAAAAAAGCACTATTTATACTATTCCTATTTGTTGGAATTACAGCTCAGGCTCAGGATAAAAAAACCGCAGAAAAACCTCAAATTGTAGAAACAGCTTGTGGCGAATGTCAGTTCGGAATGAAAGGCAACGGTTGTGATTTAGCCGTTCGCATTGACGGAAAAGCGTATTTTGTGGACGGAACTACAATTGACCAACATGGCGACGCACATGCAAAAGATGGTTTTTACAACACAATCCGCAAAGCATCTGTTACTGGAAAAATAGAAAATAATCGTTTTAAAGCGACTTCATTCACTTTAGTAAAAGAAAAATAATGGAGTTAATTCTTGAAAATATTGCCAAACACGTTTCACTGACGCCAGAAGAGCAGGCTCATTTTTTATCTAAACTAGAAACCAACTCTTACAAAGCCAAAACCATTTTACTAAATGCAGGCGAAGTTTGTAAACATTCTTATTTTGTAAATTCCGGTATTTTAAGAAGTTTCAATATCAACGATAATATTGTCGAGCATGTTTTAGCTTTTGCCTGTCAAGGCTGGTGGATGAGCGATATGTACAGCTTTTTTTCACAAAAACCGGGACAGCTTTTTATTGAAGTTTTAGAAGATGCTGAAGTGGTTTCGCTTTCAAAAGAAAATCAGGAACAATTATATCACGACATTCCAAAATTAGAGCGCTTTTTCAGGATTTTAATTGAAAATTCTTTAGTTGCCAATCAGCAAAGATTAATGGACAATTTGAGTTTACCCGCTGAAGAACGTTTTGAAAAGTTTACCGCCAAATACGGAACACTAGTTCACAAAGTTCCTCAAAAACAAATCGCTTCTTTCATTGGCGTTACACCAGAATTTTTCAGCAAAATGAAAGCAAGGCTTTTGAAAAAATAAAAATAATTTACCATTAAGATATTAAGAGAATTAAATTGAATACATAAAATATAATTTTTAAACACATAGAAAAATAGGATTAAAAGATCAAAAAAGGTATTTGAAAAAAATCTTGATTTTTCACACATAGCTATGTGTTTTTAGACTAGTGAAATGCCTTTTGACCACAAAGCAGATCTATGTATCTATGTGTTTAAAAATTAAT
>RCUJ01001365.1_pt1 | contig 13192 bp, 15 predicted proteins | sample 2166321 | NCBI WGS metagenome assembly RCUJ01 (sample SAMN09932808, study PRJNA488358) | compost metagenome | feature: garden; material: soil; isolation source: compost soil in an enriched community after 118 h of incubation | place: Germany: Experimental Botanical Garden Goettingen | collected... | reverse complement strand
CACGAGCACATCTACTGGGACCAGGCCAGCGTGCTGGTGCAGATCGGCCTGCTCGATCCGAAGGGCCTGCCCGTGGCCGGCGCCGAGACGGCGCGCAAGCTGGTCGACGAAACGCAGCCGTCGAACACGCTGATGCCGCGCTGGGAAAAATCGACCGGCCTCACCATCGCCGACCCGGCGCTGCCCCTGGGATGAGCAACGCCGCCGACATGCTGGCGCTGGTCGTGGACGCGGTCACGCCGCTCACGCCGGCCATCAAGGCCTTCGTGCTGCGCTCGGCCAACGGCGAGCCGCTGCCGCCGTTCACGCCGGGCGCGCACCTGGGCGTGCAGGTGGTGCAGGCCAACGGCCACCCGGGTCAGCGCGCCTACTCGCTCGCCAGGCCGCACGACGGCTCCGACCGCTGCGAGATCGCCGTGCTGTGCGAGCCCCAGGGCGCAGGCGGTTCGACCTGGATGCACGCGCTGCAGCCCGGCACCGCGCTCGCCGCGCACGCACCGCGCAACGACTTCGCCCTGCACGCGGGCAGTGCGCCGCCGCTGCTCATCGCGGGCGGCATCGGCATCACGCCGCTGCTGTGCATGGCGCGCTCGCTCGCGGCCGAAGCCCGCCCCTTCGACTTCATCTATGCCACGCGCAGCGAAGAAGCCACGGCCTACCTGCACGAAGTGCGCGCGCTCGGTGGCACGGTGGTGCACGACGGCGGCGACCCGTCACGCGGTATTGACCTGCGCGCGCTGCTGGCCGCGCCCGTGCCCGGCCGCCACCTGCATGTGTGCGGCCCGCGCGGCATGGTGCAGGCCGTGGTCGACACCGCCCGCGCGCTCGGCTGGCCCGACGACCACGTGCACTTCGAACTCTTCGCCGGCGCCATCGAGCAGGCCGGCGATGCGCCCTTCGAGGTGCGCACGCTGCGCTCGGGCAAGACGCTGACCGTGGCGCCCGACCAGAGCCTGCTCGACGTGCTCATCGCCGCCGGCCTGGACCCGCTGTACGACTGCCGCCAGGGCGACTGCGGCGTGTGCGTGGTGGACGTGGTCGAGGGCGTGCCCGACCACCGCGACCACAACCTCAGTCCGCGCGAGAAGGCGGACGGCAAGACCCTGTGCACCTGCGTGTCGCGCGCCAAGACGCCGCACCTGGTGCTCGACATCTGATGACGTTTCAGGAGACCCACCCGATGAATTCCGTGATCCCCATCATCCCCATCGCGGCGACAAACCCGATCGACATCCAGTCGCTCGTGCAGCCCGACCGCGTGCACAAGCGCGTCTACACCGACCCCGCCATCTTCGAGCTGGAAATGGACCGCGTGTTCGGCCAGGCCTGGATCTACATCGGCCACGAAAGCCAGGTGCCCAAGCCCGGCGACTACTTCACCACCCGCCTGGGCCGCGAGCCCGTGGTGATGGTGCGCCACACCGACGGCCAGGTGCACGTGATGTTCAACCGCTGCCCGCACAAGGGCGCCAAGCTCGTGCCCGACGGCAGCGGCAGCGCCGGCAAGTTCCTGCGCTGCCTGTACCACGGCTGGACCTTCAAGTGCGACGGCAGCCTGCTGTCGGTGCCGCTGCGCAGCGGCTACGAATGCACCGCGCTCGACCTGAAAGACCCGCAGTACGGCGTGCGCAAGGTGGCGCGCGTGGCTTCGCACCGCGGCTTCGTGTTCGCCAGCCTGTCGGAAGACGGGCCCGAGCTGAAGGAATTCCTGGGCGGCGTGGCCACGTCGCTCGACAACTTCTGCGACCGCGCGCCCGAGGGCGAAGTGGAGGTGGCCGGCGGCGTGCAGCGCGTGATCCAGCGCAACAACTGGAAGATCTTCTTCGAGAACCTGCACGACACCATCCACGCCGTGGCCACGCACGAGTCGTCGTGGCGCGCGGCCAAGGAAGAGCACGAGGCCATGCCGGCCGGCACGCCCAAGCCCTTCGAGGTGGTGATCGTCGACGGCAACGGCGAGCCGCTGGAGTTCTGGGAGAAGCTGGAGCTCAAGGGCTACGACCACGGCCACGGCTTCATGGAAGGCATCTTCGTGCCGCCCACCGACCCGGTGAGCCTGGCCTACGTGGCCTCGCTCGAAGCCGCGAAGGGCGCCGAAGAGGCCGACGCGATCCTGCGCGTGAACCGGCACAACACCATCGTGTACCCGAGCTGCTCGCCGCACACCTCCTTCCAGCAGATCCGCGTGATCCGGCCGCTGTCGGTGGACCGCACGCTGGTCGAGATCTTCAGCTTCCGGCTCAAGGGCGCGCCCGAGGCCACTTTCCAGCGCACGCTCAAGTACACCAACATCGTCAACTCGCCCTCGTCGAACGTGATGCCCGACGACCTGGAGGCCTACAACCGCGTGCAGGAAGGCCTGGGTTCGGACGGTGGCGACTGGGTGAGCATGCACCGCGCCGCGGGGAGCGACCAGCCGCTGCCGGGCGGGCGCGCGTCCAACGGCAACAGCGAGATGCCCTCGCGCAACATGTTCGCGGCGTGGGCCGGGTACATGGGCGTCGACACGGGTGCAAAGACGAACGAACACACCGGGAGCGCCGAATGAACTTCCGCGACTGGAACGAACAGCAGGACCTCACGCAGTTCCTGCACCACGAGGCGCGCCTGCTCGACGAGCACCGCTGGGACGAATGGCAGAAGCTCTTCACGCCCGACGGCCTGTACTGGGTGCCGCTGGTGCACGGCCAGGCCGACCACCTCAACCACGCCTCGCTGTTCTGCGAGGACGCCCTGCTGCGCTCGATGCGCGCGCGGCGGCTCGAGCAGGCGCGCGCCTATTCGCAGCAGCCGCCCACGCGCACCGTGCACGTGCTGGGCAACATCGCGCTCGAAGCACGCGACGACGATGCAGGCTGCACCGTGCGCTCGACCTTCCTGCTGCTGGAGTGGCGCAAGACCGAGCAGCGCACCTTCGGCGGCAGCGTGCTGCACACGCTGCGCCGCGCCGACGACGGCTGGCGCATCCAGACCAAGCGCATCGACCTCGTCAACTGCGACGCGCCGCACGAAGCCCTGCAGGTGTTCCTGTGAAGGCCGCGCTGCTGGCGATGCACTACCAGAACGACGTGCTGCACGTCGACGGCAAGGTGCGCGTGGGCGTGGCCGCCGACGACCCGGCGCGCCCGCGCCTCATCGCCTCGGCCGCGCGGCTCATCGCCGGGGCGCGCGCGAACGGCGTGCCGGTGATCTTCGTGCGCATCGCCTTCGCGCCGGACTACGCCGACTGCCTGCGCAACTGCACGCTGTTCCGCCGCGTGGCCGAGAGCGGCGCGGTGCAGGAAGGCAGCTGGGGCGCGGGCTTCTACGACGAACTCGCGCCGCGGCCGGGCGAGGCCGTCGTCACCCACAAGCGCAACAACCCCTTCTGGGCCAGCGGGCTCGAAGAGGCGGTGCGCGCCACCGGCGCCAGCCGCCTGTACGTGGCCGGCATCGCCACCAACCACGTCGTCGAGCACGGCGCGCGCCATGCGAGCGACCTGGGCTACGACGTGGCCGTGGTCGCCGACGCCTGCAGCACCGCGCAGGCGCACCTGCAGGCAGCCAGCCTGGAAACCCTGGCGATGCTCGCGGACGTGGTGCGCGTGGACGACGCCGTCGCGCAGATGGGAGGCCGGCCATGACGACGCTGCAAGGCAAGGTCGCGATCGTGACCGGCGCCGCCGCGCTGCTGGGCAGCGCCATCGTGCGGGCCTTCGTGCAGGCCGGCGCGCGCGTGGTCGCCGTCGACATCGACGCGGTGCGCGGCGCGGCGCTGGCGGCCGACGTGGGCGCAGGCTGCCGCTTCGTCGCCTGCGACATCGCGTCGGACGACGCGCTCGATGCGCTCGTGGCCGGCGTGCTGCGCGCAGAAGGCCGCATCGACTTTCTCATCAACAACGCCGTGGTCTACGGCGACGCAGGCTTGGATGCCGCGCGCGCCGACTGGCTGGGCGCGCTGAACGTCAACCTGGTCTCCGGCGCGATGCTGGTGCAGAAGACCGCCGACGCGCTGGCCGCGCACGGCGGCGCCATCGTGAACATGGGCAGCGTCGGCGGCAAGTTCGGCGCGGCGGGCCGGGCGCTGTACCCCGCGGCCAAGGCCGCCATCCTGCAGCTCACGCGCAACCAGGCCGCCACGCTGGCGCCGCGGGGCGTGCGGGTGAACTCGGTGTCGCCGGGCTGGACCTGGTCGGACGCGCTGTCGCGCATGACGAACGGCGACCGCGCACGGGCCGACCGCGTCGGCGCGCCGATGCACCCGCTGGGCCGCGTGGGCGACGGCGACGACGTGGCGCAGGTGGTGCTGTTCCTGTGCTCGGACGCGGCGCGCTTCGTGACCGGTGCGGACATCCCGGTCGACGGCGGCTTCTCGATGCTGGGGCCGGACCAGGGCCGCTCGGCGCGCGACTGGTTCGGGGCGTAGCCGGCGTTCAGCCGCGCGACTGCCGCAGCGCCCCCGGCGTGCCGCCCAGGTGCCGGCGGCACAGGCGCACGAAATGCGAGGCGTCGGCCAGCCCGACGCGCAGGCCGATCTGCGCCACGCTCAGGCGGTCGAAGCGCGCATCGGCCAGCATGCGCTGCGCCACCTGCATGCGGCAGGCGGCCAGCGCGTTGGCGAAGGTGGTGGCGCTGTGCCCTGCCCCGCCGCCTTCGGCCAGGCAGCGGTGCAGGCTGCGCTCCGAGATGCCGAGCCCCTGCGCCACGGCCGCGGCCGTGAGGCCCGGCTCGGCATGGCGCTCGCGGGTGGCGTCGAGCACGCGCTGGCGCAAGGCGGCGCGGCCGCACGGGTCGGGCATGGCCGTGCCACCGACCGGGCCGAGCGCCAGGGCCAGCAGGCCGCCGAGCTGGTCGGCCAGCAACGCCGCCGGCAGCGGCGGCCGCAGGGCCACCTCGGGCGACAGCGCCTGCGCGAAGCCGCTGAGCGCCGCGCCCCAGCCGCTGTGGCCGTCGATGCGGCGCGCCACGTGGTCGCCGGCATCGGGCAGCCACGACTCGACCCACGCGGTCGGCAACTCGATCGACACCGTGTCGGCCGACTGCTGCAGGTGGAAGGCGTAGCAGCGCCGCGAATCGACCAGCACCGCGTCGCCGGGCAGCAGGCGCGCCGAGCGCTCTTCCTGCACCGCGACCCAGGGCGAGTCGGCCTTGCACAGCAGGTAGTAGAAGTTGTGGCGGCTGTGGGCGATGGCGCGGCGCGTGCGGTACACGTCCTGCGCGCTGCCGCGCACCCGGTTCACGTGCAGCGGCCCGAGCGGCGCGGATTCGAGCGAGGCGCCGAAGCGGCCGGCCAGCGGGCTGGTCACGTCCATCTCGAGAAAGCCTTCGCAGACCGCGCCGATCCAGTAGTCCAGCCGCTGCGGCGGCGGCACGGTGTCGGTCGACCAGGTGTGGATCGCAGCAGGGGCTGCGGGCATGGCGGCGGAAGTCATCCCGCCAACATAGCCAGCCCGGGCCCGTTTGCCAAGCGGGTATAGACGCCCTCCGACGCCGCGCCGCGCGGGTGCCCGGCACAATGGCCCGCTTCATCCACCGCACACGCACGAAGGGCCCGGCACACATGAGCAAGCAAAGCGATTTCGGATTGATCGGCCTGGCCGTGATGGGACAGAACCTGGTGCTGAACGTGGAAAGCCGCGGCTTCCAGGTCAGCGTCTACAACCGCACCGAGGCCACCACCGAGGCCTTCATTGCCGCCAACCCCGGCAAGAAGCTGGTCGGCGCGAAGACGCTCGAAGAGTTCGTCCAGAGCCTGGCCAAGCCCCGCAAGATCCAGATCATGGTGAAGGCCGGCGCGCCGGTCGACCAGGTGATCGAGCAGCTGATTCCGCTGCTCGACAAGGATGACATCGTCATCGACGGCGGCAACAGCCTGTACACCGACACCGAACGCCGCGACGCCTACCTTGGAGCCAAGGGTCTGCGCTTCATCGGCGCGGGCGTGTCGGGCGGCGAGGAAGGCGCGCGCAAGGGGCCGTCGATCATGCCGGGCGGCCCGGCGTCGACCTGGGAGGTGATGAAGCCGATCTTCGAGAGCATCGCGGCCAAGGTGGACGGCGAGCCCTGCGTGATCCACATCGGCCCGGGCGGCGCGGGCCACTACGTGAAGATGGTGCACAACGGCATCGAGTACGGCGACATGCAGCTGATCTGCGAGGCCTACAGCCTGTTCAAGGCGGCCGGCTTCACGACCGACGAGATGGCCGCGATCTTCAACGAATGGAACGAGGGCGAGCTGCAGAGCTACCTGATCCAGATCACCGCCAAGGCGCTCGAGCAGAAAGACCCGGAAACCGGCCAGCCGGTGGTCGACCTCATCCTGGACAAGGCCGGCCAGAAAGGCACGGGCCAGTGGACGCTGCTGAACGCGGCCGAGAACGCGGTGGTCATCAGCACCATCAACGCCGCCGTCGAGGCGCGCGTGCTGTCGTCGCAGAAGAAGCAGCGCGTGGCGGCCAGCCAGCTGCTGCAGGGGCCGAAGATCGAACTGTCGCTGGAGAAAAAGGCGCTGGTGGCCAAGGTGCACGACGCGCTCTACGCCTCGAAGGTCATCAGCTACACGCAGGGCTTCGACCTGATCCAGACCATGGGCGAGAAGAAAGGCTGGCAGCTCGACCTGGGCGGCATCGCCTCGATCTGGCGCGGCGGCTGCATCATCCGCGCGCGCTTTTTGAACCGCATCACCGACGCCTTCCGCCGCGACCCGGCGCTGGGCAACCTGATGCTCGACCCGTTCTTTCAAGACCTGCTGAACCGCACGCAGCAGAACTGGCGCGAGGTGGTGGCGCTGGCGGTGAGCAACGGCATTCCGGTGCCGGCCTTCAGCGCCTCGCTGGCCTACTACGACAGCTACCGCACAGCGCGCCTGAGCGCGAACCTGCTGCAGGCGCAGCGCGACTTCTTCGGGGCGCACACGTACGAGCGGGTCGACAAGCCGGAGGGCCAGTTCTTCCACACCGACTGGCCCGAAGTCATCGAATAAATAAGTTGGGCTCGCCCCCAGGCTTCGCGCACTTCGTGTCGCTTCGCCAACCCCCTACCGGGGGCAACACCAGCGGCCCGGCAAAGCCGGTTCCGCGGTGTTTCTGGTGAATGCCCGCTCGCCGCCTCTTCAGGTGATGCGACTCAGCCGGCGTCGGCCAGCCAGTCGCGCACCACGCCGACCGACTGCGCCAGCGGCGCCGTCGCATCCACCGCCAGCACGCCGGCCTCGCCCACCGGCGATTCGAGCGTGGCGAACTGGTTGTCCACGAGGCTGGCCGGGAACATGTGCAGCCCGGCGCCCGCGCGCGCGGCCACGCGGCGCTCGGCTTCGGCGCGGTCGATCTGCATGAACACGAAGCGCAGGCCCGGCGCGGCGGCGCGCAGCTGGTCGCGGTAGCTGCGCTTGAGCGCGGAGCAGGTCATGACGGCGCCCTGCGGCGCGTCGGCCAGGGCGCGGCCCAGCGTGGCCAGCCAGCCGGCGCGGTCGGCGTCGGTGAGCGCGATGCCGCGGCTCATCTTGTCGACGTTGGCGGGCGGGTGGTGGTCGTCGCCCTCGATCAGCGGCAGCCCGAACGCGGTGGCCAGCGCCGCGCCCATGCTGGACTTGCCGCAGCCCGAAACCCCCATCACCACGAGCCAGACCCTGTTCATGCGCGCCCTTGACCTTGTTTGAAGCAGCCGATGCCGAATGCGTGCCGAGACGGGCACAACCACGAATCTACCGCGTCGGCGCGATGTTCAGAACAGGCTGCCCTGCCCCGCGGCGCCGGGCGGGCGAAAGGCCCCGGTGTCCAGCGCGATCCGCTCGCGGTTGAAGCCCAGCCGCTGCGTCGCCTTCTGGAAGCGCTGGTGGATCAGATCGGCCCACAGGCCGCTGCCCTTCATGCGCGTGGCGAAGTCGGCGTCGTAGTCCTTGCCGCCGCGCATCTCGTGGATGCGCGCCATGACGCGCTCGGCGCGCTGCGGGTAGTGCAGCTCGAGCCATTCCTTGAAGAGCGGCGCCACCTCCCAGGGCAGGCGCACCACGGTGTAGAAGGCGCTGCGCGCGCCGGCCTCCCAGGCGGCTTCGAGCACCTGCTCCATGTCTTCGGTGATGAACGGAATCTGCGGCGCCACGCTCACGCCCACCGGCACGCCGGCCTCGGCCAGGGTGCGGATGGTGCGCAGCCGCCGGTGCGGCGCGGCGGCGCGCGGCTCGAGCTTGCGCGCCAGTTCGCCGTCGAGCGTGGTCACGGTGACGTACACGGCCGCGAGCCGGTCGGCGGCCATGGGCGCGATCAGGTCGAGGTCGCGCTCGACCGCGCTCGACTTGGTGACCAGCGCGAACGGATGCCGCACCTCGCTCAGCAGCTCGATCACGCCGCGCGTGAGCCGCAGCTCGCGCTCGATGGGCTGGTAGCAGTCGGTGGCGGTGCCGATGGCGAGGTTGCTGGGGCGGTAGCCCTTGCGCCCGAGTTCGGCGCGCAGCACCTCGACGAGGTTGCGCTTGGCGATGAGCTTGGTCTCGAAGTCGAGGCCGGGCGACAGGTTCAGGTAGCTGTGCGTGGGCCGCGCAAAGCAGTAGATGCAGCCGTGCTCGCAGCCGCGGTACGGATTGAGCGAACGGTCGAAGGGGATGTCGGGCGACTCGTTGCTGCTGAGCACCGACTTCACGTCCTCGAAGCGCACCTCGGTGGCCAGCGGCAGCAGCCCGGCGGCCTCGGCTTCGCCGTCTTCCAGCGTGCCCCAGCCGTCGTCGAAGGCGTCGCGTTCGTCTTTGGAGAACCGGTGCGCGAGCCGCGTGGCCGCGCCTCGGCCCTTGATGATGTGGATGGGAACCTGGGCGGCGGGCATGGCGAGTCCTTGGAAGGAAACAGGAAACAAGTCGAACAACTGTTTATTCATACAGTATTTCACTTTTGCGGCCGCCATGCAGCGTTTTTTGTTTCTGTCTTGACAGAAATTCAGGAATTCCTAAACTCGACGCCATGGAACTCACCGACATTCAACGCAAGTTCGTCCTGCACTGGGGCGAGATGGGCTCCATGTGGGGCGTGAACCGCACGGTCTCGCAGATCCACGCCCTGCTCTTCGCGCACGGCAAGCCGATGCACGCCGAAGAGCTGTCGGAAACGCTGGGCGTGGCCCGCTCCAACGTCAGCAACAGCCTGAAGGAACTGCAGGCCTGGAACCTCGTGCGCGTCACCCACACGCTGGGCGACCGGCGCGACTACTTCGAGACCAGCGTCGACGTGTGGGAGCTGTTCCGCACCGTGGTGCGCGAGCGCAAGGAGCGCGAGTTCGACCCCACCATCCGCGTGCTGCGCGAGATCGTTTCCAGCCCCGATTTCCAGAAGGAGCCGCCCGATGCGCAAGACCGCATCCGCTCCACCATGGACCTCATGACCAAGCTCGCCACCTGGGCCGACGAGATGCTGCGGCTGTCGCCCGGCACGCTCGACAAGGTGCTCACGCTCGGCGCCAGCGTGCAGAAGTTCGTGCGCGGCGACAGCCCACCGCCACCCGCCCCTCCTGGCGCGGGCAAGGGTGACGACCCCGACGCACACCACGCCAGCCTGCCCATGATCTGAGAAAGGCCGAGTCCTTTTTTTTGCCTTCTTATTTCTGTTTTGACTGAAATATCGAGAACCAAAAGCACCATGACCCGCTTCGCCCCCGCCACCTACCCGCTCACGGTCTATTTCGACGCCACCTGCCCGCTGTGCACGGCCGAGATGGGCGCCATGCAGGCGCGCGACAGCGCGAAGCGGCTGCGCCTGGTCGACTGCTCGCCCATCGGTTTCGCGGACGGCCCGGCGCCGCGCGAGGCGCTGATGCGTTCGCTGCACGCGGTCGATGCCGCAGGCCGGCTGCGCGTGGGCGTCGACGCCATCCGCGCCTGCCGCGCCGCGGTGGGCCTGCCTGCCGGCGGCGCCGTGCTCGACCTGCCGGTGGTCGGCCGGCTGGCCGATCGCGCCTACGCGGTGCTGGCGCGCAACCGCTACCGGCTGCCGCGCTGGCTGGTCCTGCGGCTCGCGGGGCACGGTGCGATCGCGCCAGCCACCTGCGCCGACGACCACTGCAAGCTCTAAAAAACCACTCACGCTGTCACACCCCACCCGCTCACGTCCGAAGGAGTTTTCGATGCCCGACGTCTTCCAGCCCGACTTCCGCCTGCCCGGCACCGCGCGGCCTGCGCCGCCCGCCGTCGAAGGCCACGTGAGCCGCGAGGACACGCAGGACTATTTCACCGAGGTCGCCGACGACTACCGCGCCTGGAGCCCCAGCTACAACATGCACTTCGGCTTCTGGCGCCTGGGCCTGAACCCGCTGCGGCGCGAAGGCATGCTGATCGAGATGAACCGCACCGTCGGTCGCGCACTGCAACTCGACACCGCCGCAACCACCGGCCCGCGCTGCGTGCTCGACCTGGGCTGCGGCGCCGGCGCCACCTCGCGCACGCTGGTCGGCGACGACCCGGCGCTGCATGCGGTCACCGTGACCAACGTGCCGGTGCAGAACGGCATCGCCGCGCGGCTCGATGCCCGCGCCGGCGTGGCCGACCGCGTCGCGCACGTCGAGGCCGACTACACGCGCACCGGCCTGCCCGCCGCCCAGGCCGACGGTGCCTGGGCGCTCGAAAGCGCCTGCTACGCCGAGGGCACCGCCAAGGCCGACTTCGTGCGCGAGGCCGCGCGGCTGCTCAAGCCCGGCGCGCGGCTGGTGGTGGTCGACGGCTTCCTGCTGCGCCGCCGGCCGGGCCGCCTCGCGGGCTGGCTGCACCGCCTGTGGGCCGACAGCTGGGCCGTGCCCACGCTAGCCCAGCGCGACGACTTCACGGCCGCGCTGCGCGCGCACGGCTTCGAGGACATCGCGTTCACCTCGCTGCGCTGGCGCGTGGCACCGAGCGCCTTGCACATCCCCGTGCTGGCCACGCGCTTCACGCTGGCCGAACTGTGGAAGGCCCGCGGCAGGCTCAGCCCCTGGCGCCGCAAGCACATCGTGGCCAGCTACTGCGCGCTCGCGCTGGGCATGTTCTGGCGCGACTTCGACTACGCCATGGTGACGGCCCGGCGCAGCGCCAGCTGAGACATCACAAAAAGAGGAGAAGAGATTTCCATGCGCACCGAGCCCGAAGAAAGCAAACTCGCCGACCTGCCGGCCAACGACGACGTGCCGGCCCCCAAGCCCGTGCGCGGCATGCCCTTCGGCTGGTTCTGGCCCATGTTCGCCGGCGCGGCGCTGGCGCTCGTGCTGCGCCTCGTCTTCAGCGGCGGCCCCGGCCAGCCCTTCTCGGCCATGCTGGGCTCCTTCGTCTACTTCGCGCCCGCGGCGTGCGGCGCGGTCACGGTGTACCTGGCCGAGCGCATCGAGCGGCGCAGCTGGGGCTACTACCTCTGGGCGCCGTGGGTGGCCACCGCGCTGTTCGTCGGCGGCACGCTGATGGTGTTCATCGAGGGCATCATCTGCGCCGCCTTCATCGTGCCGCTGTTCGCGGTGATGGGCAGCGTCGGCGGGCTGGCCATGGGCATCGTGTGCCGCATCACCAACTGGCCCAAGCCCGCGCTGTACAGCGTCGCCCTGGTGCCGCTGCTGCTCGGCGGCATCGAGCCGCAATGGCCCAACCCGGACCAGTTCTCGAACACCTCGCGCACCCTCTTCATCGCAGCGCCGGCCGAACGTGTGTGGCACGAGCTCAACGCCGCGCGCGACATCCGCCCCAGCGAAGTCGGCGACGCGTGGGCCTACCGCGTCGGCGTGCCGATGCCGGTGTCGGGCGTGACCGTCGACACGCCCGAGGGCCGCGTGCGCCAGGTGCAGTGGCAGAAGAACGTGCATTTCGAAGAGGTCGTCACCGAGTGGCAGCCCGATCGCCTGCTGAAGTGGCGCTTCCGCTTCACGCCCGACTCCTTCCCCGCCGGCGCGCTCGACGACCACGTGATGATCGGCGGCCAGTATTTCGACCTGCGCGACGCCACCTACACCCTGACCCCGCGCGACGGCGGCACCGAGCTGCGCGTCGCGGTGTCGTGGCGGCTGAGCACGCGCTTCAACTGGTATGCGGACCCGGTCATGCAGTTCCTGCTTGGCGACGCCTCCGAGAACATCCTGCGCTTCTACAAGGCGCGCAGCGAAGCCACCCAGGCGGTGGCGGGATGAGCGCGCCACCCGTCTTCCAGCAGGCGCTCGGCCCCGCATGGGACCGGCTCGGCGACATCATCCGCCGCCACTACACGATGGCGCCGTTCTCCGACGACTACGTCTGCGTGCGCGGCACGATGAGCGAGGTCTGGCACGCCCCCTGGGCCGCGCTGCTGATGCCCTTCGGCCGGCTGTTCGGCGCGCTGGTTCCGCACCAGGGTACCCAGGTGCCGATCGAGGTGCACTACCGCTGCCACCCCGACAACGCCCACCTCTACTGGGACCGCGTCTTCCATTTCCCGGGCAGGCCGCCTTTCCATTTCCGTTCGCACATGGAACACGACGCGGCGCAAGGCAGCGAGGTGATCGAATACGTGCGCTTCGGCATCGGCATGCGCCTGGCGGTGAGCGCGGAAGACGGCGCGCTCGTGTTCCGCGACCGGGGCTACATCTGGCGCCTCGCGGGGCTGCGCATTCCGCTGCCGCTGGGCCTCTTGCTCGGCACCGCCTACGTCGAGGAACGGCCCGATCCGTCCGACCCCGACCACTTCACGATGAAGATGCTGCTGCGCCACCGCTGGTTCGGCGATGTGTTTCGCTACAGCGGACGCTTCCGCCTCGGTTCACAATGAGCCCACCATGCCGCGCCGCCCTGAAAACCTCTACGCCCAGTACCACGCCCACATCTACTTCGCCCCCGCCACGCTGGCGCAGGCGCGCGAGCTCAGCGAGCGCGCCGGCCGCGAGCTGATGGTGGTGGTGGGCCGGGTGCACGAACGCCTCGTCGGCCCGCACCCGCACTGGAGCTGCCAGCTGGCCTTCGACGCCGCCGAGTTCGACGAAGTCATCGGCTGGCTCGATGCCAACCGCAACGGCCTCGACGTGTTCGTGCACGGCGTGACCGGCGACGACTTCGCGGACCACACGGCCCATGCGATGTGGCTGGGCGAAGAGAGCGCGCTCGACCTGCGGATGTTCCGGCGCTAGGCCTGCGCCAGCAGGGCGCAGACCTCCTCATCTGTCGTCTGCGAGAAGTCCTCATACCAGGCGCCGACCGCGCGAAACACCGTGGGGCAGCGCACGCACAGCACGTCGTCGGCTTCGCGCT
>RCUJ01001364.1_pt1 | contig 13202 bp, 9 predicted proteins | sample 2166321 | NCBI WGS metagenome assembly RCUJ01 (sample SAMN09932808, study PRJNA488358) | compost metagenome | feature: garden; material: soil; isolation source: compost soil in an enriched community after 118 h of incubation | place: Germany: Experimental Botanical Garden Goettingen | collected... | reverse complement strand
CCGTCCTTGCCGCAGGTGCCGACGCCGCTGTCCAGGGCCAGGTCGTTGCCGACCATCGACACCCGACTCATCGCCTCCGGGCCGTTGCCGATCAGGGTGGCGCCCTTGACCGGCGCGGTGATCTTGCCGTTCTCGATCAGGTAGGCCTCGCTGGTGGAGAAGACGAACTTGCCGCTGGTGATGTCGACCTGTCCGCCGCCGAGGTTGGCGCAGTAGATGCCTTTCTTCACCGAGCGGATGATTTCTTCCGGATCGCTTTCGCCGGCCAGCATGTAGGTGTTGGTCATGCGCGGCATCGGCAGGTGCGCGTAGGACTCGCGACGGCCGTTGCCGGTGCGCGCCACCCCCATCAGGCGGGCGTTCAGCTTGTCCTGCATGTAGCCCTTGAGTACGCCGTTCTCGATCAGCGTGGTGCACTGGGTCGGCGTGCCTTCGTCATCCACGCTGAGCGAACCACGGCGGCCGGCCAGGGTGCCGTCGTCGACGATGGTGCACAGACTCGAGGCGACCTTCTCGCCCATGCGCCCGCTGTAGGCGGAACTGCCCTTGCGATTGAAGTCGCCTTCCAGGCCATGGCCGACCGCCTCGTGCAGCAGCACCCCGGACCAGCCGGCGCCCATCACCACCGGCAGGGTGCCGGCCGGCGCGGGAATCGCCTCGAGATTGACCAGGGCCTGGCGCAACGCCTCGCGGGCGTAACCCATGGCGCGATCCTCGCTCATGAAGTAGCGGTAGTCGCTACGCCCGCCGCCACCGTGGCCGCCACGCTCGCGGCGGCCGTTCTGCTCGACGATCACGCTGACATTGAAGCGCACCAGCGGGCGAATATCGACGCCCAGACTGCCGTCCTGCGCCGCCACCAGGATGCGATCCCAGACCCCGGCGAGGCTGACCGTGACCTGTTTGATCCGCGGATCGAGAGCCCGCGTGGCCACATCGACCTGCTTGAGCAATTCGACTTTCTGCGCCCGGCCGATCACGTCCAGCGGGTTTTCCGGCGCATACAAGGCGGTGACCTGCGGGCTGCTGAAGGCCTGCACCCGCGCGTTCTGCCCGGCCCGGGCAATCGAGCGGGCCGCGCGGGCGGCCTGGGTCAGCGCCTCGGCGGTGATGGAGTTGCTGTAGGCAAAGCCGGTTTTCTCGCCGGACTGGGCACGCACGCCGACGCCCTGATCGAGGTTGAAACTGCCCTCCTTGACGATGCCGTCCTCCAGCACCCAGGTCTCGGACACCTGGCTCTGGAAATACAGATCGGCCGCATCGATACCGGGACCGGACAACTCGCCCAGCACCCCGGGCAGATGGTCGAGGGTCAAGCCGCCCGGGCCCAACAGGTGCTCACTGACGGATAACAACATCTCGCTCATAACTGTTTCATCTCATTCATGACTGTTCCAAACCCGGCAACCGTGGTTCGGCCGCTGCAAAAAATCGTTTATGCCGGCTCACCGGCATGCGTTGGCGAATTGCCGCCTGCTCGACGGCATCGCGACCAGCCAGCAAGACCGCCTCGCCGTGCGCCTGCTCGGCCAACACCCGGCCCCAGGGATCGACGATGGCCGAATGGCCGAAGGTCTCGCGCCCGCCGGGGTGCGTGCCGCCCTGGCCGGCGGCCAGCAGGTAGCACTGGGTCTCGATGGCCCGGGCGCGTACCAGTATCTGCCAGTGCGCCGCACCGGTCAGCGCGGTAAAGGCCGCCGGCACGCTGATCAACTCCGCTCCGGCTTCACGCAGGGCGCCATACAACTCAGGAAAACGCAGGTCGTAGCACACCGTCAAACCCAGGCGCCCAACGGGCGTGTCCGCCACCACGATCCGGCTGCCATGGGCAAAATCATCGGACTCGCAATAACGGCCCTGGCGGTCGCCGACCTCCACATCGAACAGGTGCAGCTTGTCATAGCGCGCCACCTGCTCGCCATGCTCGTCGAGCAACAGGCAACAGGCCCGCGCCTTGGCCTCGGGCTGGCCCGCGGGCGGCAAGGGCAAGGTGCCGGCCACTATCCATAACCTGAGGTCGCGGGCGGCCTGTTTCAACCAGGGCAGGATCGGGCCATCACCCCGCGCCTCGCTACGACCCAGCGCCGCCAAGTCGCGTCGACCCATGGCGGCGAAGTTCTCCGGCAATACCGCCAGGCGTGCCCCGCCCGCTGCGGCCTGCTCGAGCAGGCGCCGGGCCTGGAGCAGATTGGCCGGCACATCGGCCTGGCTGGCCATTTGAATCACCGCGAGGTTCATGCGCGCTCCTGCTCGGCGGATGCTTGGGTCTTCAGCTTACAAGCCATGGCCATCGACTGCATCGTCTGGCGCAACGGCTATTCAATGGTCGGTCAGCGCGGTTTCTCGAAGGGCTTGTCGAAACTGATCTGCGGATCCTGCCAGCGGCCCTTGACGTCGTATTGCACACTGGCAAAACGTGCCACCCGATCACCCAGTAGTTTGTCCACCACGAACAACGCCCCACCAATGGCTGGCGCGCCGACGATCAACGCCGCCAGCGGCAAATTGTTGCTCACCGGCAAGGTCACCAGCAGCTTGGCATCGATCAGGTCATCGGCCAGGTTCAGGGTACCGTCCAACTCCAGATTACTCGATGGACCGGTCACGGTAATGGGGGTACGGGTAACGTACACGCCATCGCTGGCGACCAGCAGCCCCTTGACCCGATCATAGCTCCACCCCTTGCCGAACAGGTCGGAAAAGTCCAGGCGCAGGCGGCGGCTAATGGAATTGAAGTTGAGCAGGCCAAATACCCGCAGCGCCGATGCGGTGCCTTGCACTTCGGTGAACTGCCCCTTGTTCAAGGTTGCATCCATGCTCCCGGAAAAGCGCTTGAGACCGAACCAGGCCGGCGAACCGGGCCAACGGCCGTCGACATCCAGATGAAAGCTTTCACTGCTGACTGTCGGCGCAAAGTTCCAGGCCAGCAGCACATCGGCCAGTTGCTTGCCCTGCATGCGCCCCTTGTACCAACTGCTGCTGGCCTCTGCCGTGCCCTGCCAGCCGGCGCTGCCGGTCAGTTGCAGGCCTTTCAGCTCCAGGTTCAGGTCGTTGAACTGTACCCCGCTGGCGTTTGGCCGCGCTTTCAGCGACCACGCCCCCAGCGCCTCGGCACCTTGCAGCACCTGGGCAATGCGCAGATCGAGAGCGGGAATCTGCCGCGGATCGACGCCAAGCAGCGGATCCGGCTTGTCCTCGACCACGGCATCCTTGGCGGCGGCCGGCGGCAAACGCAGGTAGTCCAGATTGACCGCGATCGGCGTCGCGCCGGCATCCGGCAAATCGACCCGACCCTTCAGCAGCTGGCTATCCAGGTTGAGCGCCCAGGCCGCAGGCGCACGCTTGAGCCGTACCGCCAGGTCGTCGACCGTGCTGCCAAACCCGCTGAACCGACCGATCTGCAGGTGCGCGTCCTCGAACACCTGCTGCGCATCCTCGCGCGCCATACCGGCATAAGGTTTCAGCGCCGCCTGCCAGGCCGACCAATCCAGCTCGCTGACTTGTCCGCGCAAGCGCACGCCCTTCGCCGCCGGCAACAGCGCCGGGCCATCCCCCAGGCGCAGCTCGCCGCGGCCCTCGGCGAGCCGGTCGGGCGGAGCCGCGAAGGCCAGGCTCGCCAGATCGGCATAATCCAGCCAATAACGGCGCTCGCCGCCATTCAGGGTCATGCGCCAGTCGGCATAGCTGCGCTCGGTTGCGCGCTTGCCGAAGGGGGCCGGCAGCGCGATGGCCACGCCCTGGAGACTGGAATCCACCCGCAACTGGCTGTCGGCGCCGTCCAGGCTCAGGCGCAGGCGATAGGGCAAGGTACCGCTCACAGGTAATGGCGCGGTCACGCCCAACCAGTCCGTCAGGTTGCTCAGCGGCACCTGGCCGTTGGCCTCGATACGCGTATGCGCCCGGCCGCGGGCACCTTCCGCCGTGGCCTTGCCGCGCACGGCATGGCCGAGGACTTGGGCGCGAATATCCGGGGCACTCAAGCCGCTGGCCGTGTCGTAGCGAAAAGCGCCCTGCAGCTGGGTGAACTCCAGCTCGGGATTGCTCAATTTGAGCCGCGCACCTTGGCTGGCGAAGTCGACTATCACGTCCGCCGGCTGCCCTTTGCGCAGGGGCAGGTCGAGCCTGAGCCGGCCCGACAGCGGCCCCTCGCCCTGCCAGCCGGCGAAGGTTTCGGCGGTGCCCATGGGCGCATCCTGGAGAATCTTCAGGGCATCGACGACGCTGCTTTGCAGCTCGCTGTTGAGCAGCAGCCGCGGAACCTGCCCCGGCGCCACGTGGGCAATATCCGCCGCGGCGTTGCGCACCCGGCTATCGAGGATGCGTCCCTCGACCACCCGCACCCGCACCCCGCTGTCCTCGATCAACACCTCGCCACGCGCCTCGCGCAGTGCCGGCCAGCCCGGCTGGAAAGCCAGCTCGGCGTCTTCCACGGCGAAGTACAGGCTGAGACTGCGCGCGGCGTCGGCGGCACCCTTGTTCAGCGAGCCCTGATACTGAAAATAACCCTGGTTGACCTTGCCGCCGCGAATTGCAGCCTTCAGCCAGTCGGCCAGTTCCGCACTCAAGCCAGGCGCTCGGGTCGGCAGGTATTTCTCGGTATAACGCGCATCGCCATCACGCAGGCCGACGCGCAGGTCCATATAGTCCTCGGCCTCAGGATCGAACATCAGGCGAATCAGGAAGTCGCCGGCAATCGGCCCCTCTTCGCCGAGCACCTGCAGATAGGGGCTGCGCAGGGTGAAGGCCTGTTCGTCCAGTTGCCAGGTCAGCCGGGCATTGGCCTGACTGTACAACCAGGGTTCGGGGAACAACGTATCCAGGTGCAGGGAGAAGTTTTCGCTGGCCAGGCGCAGTTCGCCCTGGCCCAGGTCGCCGGCCACACTGCCACTGATGTTTTTTGCCGCCGGCGAAGCCAGGTAGGCGGCAAAGCCGATGCGCTCGAGATTGGCGGCGAACTGCAGGCGTTTGTCGCCCTCGACCCGGGGCCGGTAATCCACCTGGATATTGCGCAAGACACCCTGCGGCTGCAGGCTGTCGAGCAGGGCCAGGCCCTTGTCCGGCAAGGGCGCCAGGGCGTCGACCAGCGGCAACAGCGGCGCCAGATCGAGGTGATCGACACCGAGCGACCACTGCTCTTGGGCCTCACTACTGTCCTGACGATGGCTGATGGCCAGCCGCACCTCGCCCCAGCGGGTCTCGTCCAGGCTCAGCGCCAGATCGTCCAGGAGCAGCTCGAAGCCCTGTTCGGTCCGCTCGAAATAGCCGTTGAGGGCGAGGTTCTGTACTTGCACCGCCTCACGCCCGGCGTAGGCGCCGGCCAATTGCGGCGCGTGCAGGCGGCTGACGGCACGCTGCAAGGCGCCATCGGCCCAGGACAGCCAGACTTCGCCGCCGGCCTGCAACTGCTCGAGACGCCACTCGCGCGTCAGGCTCGGCGGCAGCCAGCGCGCCCAATCGCTTTGCGGCAGGCTCAGGTACAGTGCGGCCTGCACCTCGCGCCAGCGCTCGGCCTGCATACGGGTGCGCAACTGCAGTGCCACCGGCTGGCCGTCGGGCAGCAGCAGACGCGCATCCAGACGCTGACGACTCGCGCCATTGCGCAGGGTCAGGTTGACGTAAGTCAGGGTCATGGCCGGCTGCTCATGGGCTTGCAGCGTCACCTGGCTGTTCAACAGCGACAGGCGATTCACCGCCTGCAACTGCTGCAATAGCCGAGCGACATCCAGGGCTGCAGGCGCGCTACGTTGTGGCAGCCCCTTTACCGTCCAGGCGCCCTGCTCGTCCTGCTGCAGGCTGAACTGCAAGCCTTCCAGCTCCAGCGTGGCCAACCGCGGCTGGCGCGTCGACAGGCTGGCGAGCACGTCCGGCACCAGCCGCACCTGATCCAGGCGCAGCGCGCTGGCGCCCTCGCCCAGTTGCACGTCATGGGCGATCAGCAGTGGCGCGAAGCCCTGCCAACGCCCCTCCAGCCGACCGATGCGCAGCGGCATAGCGAGCGCCGCACTGGCCCGGTCTTCGGCCTCCAGGCGATACTCGGCGACCCAGGGCACCAGCTCGCGACCGAGACTGACATACAGCGCCGCCAGCACCAGGCCCAGCGCGAACGAGCCCAGGCCCCAGCGCAACGCCGCGATCAGCCAACGAGCCAGACGCGCCATGTCAGTTCATACCCTGAACACGGACGGCCGCGTCACAACAGCACCACATCGTATTGCTCCTGGGAGTACATCGTCTCGACCTGAAACTTGATGGTACGACCGATAAAGGCTTCCAGGTCGGCGACATTGCCCGACTCCTCATCGAGCAGGCGGTCCACCACCTTCTGGTTGGCCAGCACCCGATAGCCCTCGGCCTGGTAGGCGCGGGCCTCACGCAGGATCTCGCGGAAGATCTCGTAGCAGGTGGTCTCCGGGGTCTTCATCTTGCCGCGTCCCTGGCAGCAGCCGCACGGCTCGCAGAGCACCTGTTCGAGGCTTTCGCGGGTGCGCTTGCGGGTCATCTGCACCAGGCCCAGCTCGGTGATGCCGATGATGTTGGTCTTGGCGTGATCGCGCTCCAGCTGTTTCTCCAGGGTGCGCAGCACCTGGCGCTGGTGCTCTTCGTCTTCCATGTCGATGAAGTCGATGATGATGATGCCGCCGAGATTGCGCAGACGCAGCTGGCGGGCGATGGCGGTGGCCGCTTCGAGGTTGGTCTTGAAGATGGTTTCTTCGAGGGTGCGGTGACCGACGAAAGCGCCGGTATTGACGTCGATGGTGCTCATCGCCTCGGCCGGATCGATGACCAGGTAACCACCGGACTTCAGCGGCACCTTGCGCTCCAGCGCCCGCTGGATCTCGTCCTCGACTCCGTACAAATCGAAAATCGGTCGCTCGCCCGGGTAATGCTCCAGGCGATCGGCGATTTCCGGCATCAGCTCGTCGACGAACTGGGTGATCTTCTGGAAGGTTTCCCGCGAGTCGATGCGGATCTTCTCGGTGCGCAGGCCGACCAGATCGCGCAGGGTGCGCAGGGCCAGGCTGAGGTCTTCGTAGATCACCGACGGGGCCGGCGCGCTCTGCTTCTGCGCGGCGATCTGATCCCACAGGCGGCGCAGGTAGCGGATGTCGACCAGGATTTCATCGGCGCCCACGCCATCGGCGGCGGTGCGCAGGATGAAGCCGCCGGCTTCGGCGATGCCTTCGGCCGCCACGCAATCGGCCACCACCTGCTTGAGACGTTCGCGCTCGGCTTCGTCCTCGATCTTCAGGGAGATGCCGACATGACTGGTGCGCGGCATGTACACCAGGTAGCGCGAAGGGATCGACAGCTGGGTGGTCAGGCGCGCGCCCTTGCTGCCGATCGGGTCCTTGGTCACCTGCACCACCAGCGCCTGGCCTTCATGCACCAGGGCGCTGATGCTTTCCACCGCGCTGCCTTCACGGCTGGAAATTTCCGAGGCATGGATAAAGGCGGCGCGATCCAGGCCGATGTCGACGAACGCCGCCTGCATGCCCGGCAGCACCCGCACCACCTTGCCCTTGTAGATGTTGCCGACGATACCGCGGCGCTGCGTGCGCTCGACGTGCACCTCTTGCAGCACGCCGTTTTCCACCACCGCCACGCGTGATTCCATCGGCGTGATATTGATCAGGATCTCTTCACTCATGGCTCTATCTCTGCTCCGACGAAGCGGCGAGCCGGGCAGCGCCAGCCTTCAGCGCTCACTCGCGACCCGCACCCTCTTGACTGTGGGCTGGCAACTGCTGCCAGCACGGAATAGCAAATTCTGCGAGCAACTCGGCGGTTTCGCCCAGGGGCAAGCCCACCACGGCCGAATAACTGCCGTGCAACTGGCTGACGAACACGGCCGCCAAGCCCTGGATAGCATAACTGCCGGCCTTGTCCCGGGGCTCGCCGGTGGCCCAATAGGCCTCGATCTCTGCACGCGTCAACAGGCGAAAGCGCACCCGCGTGCCGACCACCCGCGCAACCACCCTGGTGGTCGACGCCAGGGCCACCGCGGTCAGCACCCGATGCTCGCGACCGGACAGCGCGCTCAGGGTCGCCACGGCTTCGTCGCGGTCCAGCGGCTTGCCGAGAATGCGTCCATCGAGAATCACGGCGGTATCGGCACCGAGCACCACCGCATCACGCGGATCAGCCAGGGCGGCCAGTCCGGCCTGCGCCTTGGCGCGGGCCAGACGCTCTACATAGGCGCGAGGAGGCTCTTCTGGCAATGCATTTTCATCGATGGGGACGCTTAGCGAGCTAAAGGGCACGCCGATCTGGGTCAACAATTCGCGACGTCGCGGCGAGCCGGAAGCCAGATAAAGCGTGGTCATGCGGACTTCTCCCTGTCGAATGCGTGCAGGGCCAGCCGCACTCAATTAACGCTGAGGCGCTTGTGCACGCCGCGCAGAATGACACAGACCCACGGCCACAGCAGTGCGCTGACCAGTGCCGGCAAAACGAACGCCAGGGTCGGCGGACGGCTACCGGTCAAGGCATTGAGCCACAGCTGAACCAGTTGGGCCAGGCCGAACACCACCAGCAGCACCATGCTCTGTTGCCACATGGGGAACATGCGCAAGCGCTGGTGCAGGCTCAGCACCAGGAAAGTCACCAGGGTAAGAATCAGGGCGTTCTGCCCCAGCAGCGTACCGTTCAGCACGTCGGCCAGCAGACCGACGCACCAGGCCGTGGTCATGCCCACCCGGTGCGGCAAGGCCAGTACCCAGTAGGTCAGGATCAACGCCAGCCACAGCGGCCGACCGACCTCCATGAACTTGGGCAAGGTGGCCACGCTGAGGAGCAGGGCCAGGGCCAGGCTGAGCCAGATCACCCAGACGTTGCGCGCGCGCAGAGCGATCATTGGCGAGATTCCGCTGCAGTAGTGGGGGAAGTAACTGGCGCATCGCTCGCGGCAGCAGGGGCTGCAGGCGTTGCTGGCGACGCACCTGCGGCCTGCTCGCGGGCCTGACGATCCGCCGCCTCCTGCGCCTCGGCCGAATCGCTGGCGCGCTGCTCGGGGGTACGCGGGTCGGTGAACACCAGAAGCATGTAGCGGCTGCGATTCAGATTGGCCGTCGGCATGGCGCGGACAATCGCGAACGGCTGGCCGGAGTCGTGAATCACCTCGGTGACCACGGCCACCGGGTAGCCCGCGGGAAAACGCTGGCCCAGGCCGGAACTGAGCAGCAAGTCGCCTTCCTTGACGTCCGCGGTATCGGCCACATGGCGCAACTCCAGGCGCTCCGGGTTACCGGTGCCACTGGCGATGGCGCGCAGGCCGTTGCGGTTGACCTGCACCGGGATGCTGTGGGTGGTGTCGGTGAGCAACAACACCCGCGAGGTGTAGGGCATCACCTCGACCACCTGGCCCATCAGGCCGCGCGCATCGAGCACCGGCTGACCGAGCAGCACGCCATCCTTGCTGCCCTTGTCGATCAGGATGCGGTGGGTGAAGGGGTTGGGGTCGATGCCGATCAGCTCGGTGGCCAGCACATCGTCGTCGACCAGCGCCGACGAATTGAGCAACTCGCGCAAGCGCACGTTCTGCTCGGTCAGGGCCGCCAGCTTCTGCAGGCGCCGCTGCAGCATCAGACTCTCGGCCTTGAGCTTCTCATTCTCGGCCGCCAGCTCGCTGCGCGAGCTGAGTTCCTGGGTGGCGCCGTCCCACAGGGTCACCGGCAAACGGCCGAGCCAGTAGACCGGCTCGACAATCAGCCCCAACTGGCTGCGCAGCGGCTGCAACACGCTGAGCCGCGCATCCACCACCATCAGCGCAGCCGATAGCACGGCGAACACCAGCAGGCGCACACCGAGCGAAGGACCTTTGGCAAATAGCGGTTTGATGGCGAGTTCCCCTCAAGCGTCAAGCAGCAAACAAAAAGCTGCAAGCGAGTGACAACCCGGCTTGCAGCTCGAGACTTGGCGCAAACGGCTCACTCCGTGGACAGCAGATCCATGGTGTGGCGATCCATCATGTCCAGGGCCTTGCCGCCGCCGCGGGCGACGCAGGTCAGCGGGTCTTCGGCGACTATCACCGGCAGACCGGTTTCCTGGGCCAGCAACTTGTCCAGATCACGCAACAAGGCACCGCCACCGGTCAACACCAGGCCACGCTCGGCGATATCCGACGCCAGCTCCGGCGGCGACTGCTCCAGCGCGCTCTTGACCGCCTGGACGATGGTGGCCAGGGACTCCTGCAGGGCTTCCAGCACTTCATTGGAGTTGAGGGTGAAGGCGCGCGGCACGCCTTCGGCCAGGTTGCGGCCACGCACGTCGACTTCGCGAACTTCGCCGCCCGGGTAGGCGGTGCCGATTTCCTGCTTGATCCGCTCGGCGGTGGACTCGCCGATCAGCGAACCGTAGTTACGCCGCACGTAGGTGATGATGGCTTCGTCGAAACGGTCGCCACCGACCCGTACGGACTCGGCGTAGACCACGCCGTTCAGCGAGATCAGCGCGATTTCCGTGGTACCGCCGCCGATATCGACGACCATCGAACCACGCGCCTCTTCCACCGGCAGGCCGGCACCGATAGCGGCGGCCATCGGTTCTTCGATCAGGAACACTTCGCGGGCACCGGCACCCAGGGCCGATTCGCGGATGGCGCGGCGCTCCACCTGGGTGGACTTGCACGGCACGCAGATCAGCACGCGCGGCGAAGGCTGCAGAAAGCTGTTCTCGTGCACCTTGTTGATGAAGTACTGCAACATCTTCTCGCACACGCTGAAATCGGCGATCACGCCATCCTTCATCGGCCGGATGGCCGCGATATTGCCGGGGGTGCGACCGAGCATGCGCTTGGCTTCGGTACCGACAGCAACGACGCTCTTCTGGTTGCCGTGGGTACGGATGGCTACGACCGAAGGCTCGTTCAGGACGATACCGCGCTCGCGCACATAGATCAGGGTATTGGCAGTGCCCAGGTCGATCGACAGATCGCTGGAAAACATGCCACGCAGTTTTTTGAACATGGGATAGGGACCCTAGGCAACGCGTGGGTAAAAGCAGCGCGCGGGTAACGCGCAGGTAAAGTGTGCACAAAGCACGCGCGGCTAACGCGCGAAGTCAACCGCGCGACGACGCGCGAATATCAACCGTGCGGCGACGCGCAGATAAAAAGTGCGGCAAACTCTAACAACGACAGGGATTTTGAGCAAGGCGGCAATATGTTAGATTGCCTGTTTTTCGGGGCTTTACGGCCCATCATCGCGGCCTTTGACACCCGCTCATGGAATCCGTTCCCTGCACAGCTCAGACATGGCGACCCGCGCACATTTCTATTGGCTGCCCTCTACTGGAGAACCTCAATGGCGCTTGAACGCTCCGAGGTGGAAAAAATCGCCCATCTGGCCCGATTGGGCCTGAATGAAAGCGAAATTCCACGCACCACCGAGACCCTCAACAACATTCTTGGCCTGATCGATCAGATGCAGGCGGTCGACACCACGGCTATCGAGCCACTGGCTCACCCCCTGGAAGCGACCCAGCGCCTGCGCGCCGACGTGGTGACCGAAGAAAACCACCGCGACGCCTACCAGGCGATCGCCCCGGCCGTGGAGAACGGCCTGTACCTGGTTCCCAAGGTGATTGAGTGATGCATCGACTGACCCTGGCTGAAATCGCCCGCGCCCTGGCCGCCAAACAGTTCTCCGCCGAGGAACTGACCCGCGAGTTGCTGACGCGCATCGAACGACTCGACCCGCAACTCAACAGCTTCATCAGCGTCACCGCAGAGCTGGCCCTCGGCCAGGCCAAGGCCGCCGATGCGCGCCGCGCCGCCGGCGAAACCGGCGCCCTGCTCGGTGCGCCGATCGGCCACAAGGACCTGTTCTGCACCAAAGATGTGCTGACCAGCTGCGGCTCGAAGATCCTCACCGGTTTCAAGGCGCCCTACGACGCCACCGTGGTGGAGAAACTCGCCGCCGCCGGCGCCGTGACCCTGGGCAAGCTGAACATGGACGAGTTCGCCATGGGCTCGGCCAACGAGTCCAGCCACTACGGCCCGGTGCACAACCCCTGGGACCTGACCCGCGTACCGGGCGGCTCCTCGGGCGGCTCGGCCGCGGCGATCGCCGCACGTCTGCTGCCGGCCGCTACCGGCACCGACACCGGCGGCTCGATCCGCCAGCCGGCGGCGCTGACCAACCTCACCGGAATCAAACCGACCTACGGACGGGTATCACGCTGGGGCATGATCGCCTACGCCTCCAGCCTCGACCAGGGCGGCCCACTGGCGCGCACTGCCGAAGACTGCGCGCTGATGCTGCAGGCCATGGCCGGTTTCGACCCCAAGGACTCCACCAGCGTCGAGCAGCCGGTCGATGACTATCTGGCGGCGCTTAGCCAGCCGTTGAACGGCCTGCGTATCGGCCTGCCCAGGGAATACTTCGGCAGCGGCCTCGATGCCCGCATCGGCGAGAAGGTGCTGGCGGTGGTCGAGGAGCTGAAGAAACTCGGCGCCACCATCAAGGACATCAGCCTGCCGAACATGCAGCACGCGATTCCGGCCTATTACGTGATCGCCCCGGCCGAAGCCAGCTCCAACCTGTCGCGCTTCGACGGCGTACGCTTCGGCTACCGCTGCGAAAACCCGGTCAACCTCGAAGACCTGTACAAGCGCTCGCGTGGCGAAGGCTTCGGCGCGGAAGTCAAACGCCGAATCATGGTCGGCACCTACGCGCTGTCCGCCGGTTACTACGACGCCTACTACCTGAAGGCGCAGAAGATTCGCCGGCTGATCAAGAACGACTTCGTCGCCGCCTTCGACGAGGTCGACGTGATCCTCGGCCCAACCACGCCGAACCTGGCCTGGAAGCTCGGCGAGAAGAACCACGACCCGGTCGCCGCCTATCTGGAAGACATCTACACCATCACCGCCAACCTCGCCGGCATCCCCGGCCTGTCGATGCCGGCCGGCTTCGTCGAGGGTTTGCCGGTGGGTGTGCAACTGCTCGCCCCTTACTTCCAGGAAGGTCGCCTGCTCAACGTCGCCCACCAGTACCAACAGGTCACTGACTGGCACACACAAGCTCCGGCTGGATTCTGAGGACGACTCACATGCAATGGGAAACCGTAATCGGGCTTGAGATTCACGCCCAGCTCAGCACCCAATCGAAGATCTTTTCCGCCAGCGCCATCGCCTTCGGCGCCGAACCCAACACCCAGGCCAGCCTGATCGACCTGGGTATGCCCGGCACATTGCCGGTGCT
>RCUJ01001362.1_pt1 | contig 13208 bp, 10 predicted proteins | sample 2166321 | NCBI WGS metagenome assembly RCUJ01 (sample SAMN09932808, study PRJNA488358) | compost metagenome | feature: garden; material: soil; isolation source: compost soil in an enriched community after 118 h of incubation | place: Germany: Experimental Botanical Garden Goettingen | collected... | reverse complement strand
GCACGGAGCGCGTGGCTTCGACGGGCGACAGGGTCTTGTCGCGATACGCCTGCAGCAGTTCCTGGGCGGACAATTCATGCGGTTGTGACATCTCGGTTCCAGTGTTGCAAAGGAAGGCAGTTCGGGTGATCAGGATGCGGCGGCTTGCGCCAGCGTGGTGGCAACGGGCTGGAAGTTGCGGAAGTCCCAGTCGCGCCCCGGGGCCGCGTCGATCAAGGTGCGCGTGTATTCATGCCGAGGGTCGGTCAGCACGGTTTCGGCCGAGCCGGTCTCAACGACCTTGCCGCGCTGCATGACCATGATCGTGTCGCAAATCTGCGCGGCCACGCGCAAGTCGTGCGTGATGAACAGCACGCCCACGCCCGTGCGTTGGCGCACCTGTTCCAGCAGTTCCAGCACCTGCGCCTGCACGGACACGTCCAGCGCCGACACGGCTTCATCGGCCACCAGGATTTCAGGGTCCATCACCAGCGCGCGAGCAATGCAGATGCGCTGGCGTTGGCCGCCAGAGAACTGATGCGGATAGCGGCGCATGGCGTCGGGGCTCATGCCCACCACCGTCAGCGTTTCGCCCGCGCGCTTCACGGCCTGGTCGCGCGGCATGCCAAAGTTGAGCAGGCCTTCGATGATGGATTCGCCCACCGTGCGGCGCGGGTTCAGCGAACGGTAGGGGTCCTGGAACACAATCTGGATGCGGCGGCGCACCGGACGCAAGGCCGAGCCGGACAGCGTGCTGAGGTCTTCGCCGCCCATCATCATGTGGCCGGCGGTGGGTTCGATCAGGCGCACGATGCAACGCGCCACCGTGGACTTGCCCGAACCGGATTCACCCACGATGCCCAGGATTTCGCCCTTGCGCAGCGTCAGGTTCACGTCGGACGCGGCAATGACGTTCTGCGCGGCCTTGCGGGAAAACAGCGAGCTTTTCCCGGCATAGGTACGGCCCAGGCCCTTGACGTGCAATACCGGCTGGCCGTCGGGCGCCTCGCGCCGGTTCGGCACCAGGCTGGGCACGGACGAGACCAGGCGCCGCGTGTAGGACTGTTTGGGTTCGGCCAGGATTTCGTTGCGCGTGCCGCTCTCGATCAGGTCGCCGCGGTTCATCACCACGATGCGATCCGAAATCTCGGCCACCACGCCGAAGTCGTGCGTGATGAACAGCACCGCGGTCTTGTGCTTGACCTGCAGTTCCTTGATCAGCGCCAGGATCTGCTTTTGCGTGGTCACGTCCAGCGCGGTCGTAGGCTCGTCGGCGATCAGCAGCTTGGGTTCCAGGATCAGCGCCATCGCGATCACGATGCGCTGGCGCTGGCCGCCCGACAACTGGTGCGGGTACGCCTCGAATATGCGTTCGACATCCGGCAGGTGCACCGACTGGAACATCTCCAGCACCTTGGCGCGGCGTTCGGCGGCGCTCATGCCCTTGCGGTGCAGGCGCAGCACTTCGTCCACCTGCTTGCCCACGGTGTGCACGGGGTTCAGCGCCGTCATGGGTTCCTGGAACACCATGGCCATGCGGGTCGCGCGCATTTCGCGCAAGCGTCGCTGCGACGCGGTGGCCACGTCTTCGCCTTCCACGCGGATGGAACCCGCGCTGATCGACAGCACGCCGGGCGGCAAGAGGCCCATCACGGCCAGCGACGTGACCGATTTGCCGGAGCCGGATTCGCCGACCACGCACACCGTTTCACCAGCATGCACGTCCAGGCTAAGGTTACGCACGACGCGGTTGCCCGCGCCGGCCACTTCCACCGACAGGTTGCGGATGGCCAGGATGGCGGACGAGGTGTCGCCCGCGGGGGGAATAGGAGAGTAGGTCATCGGCATCAGATCCTGCGCACCATTTTCGGGTCCAGCGCGTCGCGCAGGGCGTCACCCAGGATGTTCACGCTAAGCACCGTCAGCGACAGGAACAGGCCGGGAAAGAGAATCAGGCCGGGCAGCATGCGGAAGTACATGCGGCCTTCGGACATGATGTTGCCCCACGAGGCGATCTCGGGCGGGATGCCCGCGCCCAGGAAGCTCAGGATGGCCTCGGTCAGCATGGCGGAGGCGAACACGTAGGTGCCTTGCACCGTCAGCGGCGCGATGGTGCTGGGCACCATGTGGCGCCACAAGAGCAGCGGCAAGGGCGTGCCCAGCGCCAGCGCGGCTTCCACATAGGGTTCGCCGCGCACGGTCAGGATCTGCCCGCGCACCAGCCGCACCACCCGGGGAATTTCCGGGATGGTGATGGCGATCAGCACGGTCATGATGCTGGCGCCGGTGACGGACACCAGGGCAATCGCCAGCAGGATGCCGGGGATGGCCATGATGGCGTCCATGGTGCGCATGATGAACCCGTCCAGCGACCGGAACCAGCCGGCGATGACGCCGATGATCAGGCCGAGGACAACGCTGACGACCGCCGCGCCCAGGCCCGCGATCAGCGAGATGCGCGCGCCGTAGGCCACGCGCGACCAGACGTCGCGGCCAAAGGCGTCGGTGCCGAACAGGAAGTCGGTAAAGGGCTGCTTCAGGCGCGAGCCCGGGTCAATGAACGTGGGGTCCACCGTGCCCAGCAGCGGCGCGAACACGGCGATGGCGACGATGGCGACCAGCACCACCAGCGCCAGCATGACCGGCCAGCTTTTCAGGCCCTGGCGGACTTGCCGCCAGGCAGTGACATGAGGAGTGCCGCCTCCGGGAAGGTCGGCGGCCGCTTGCGCGGCGGCATCGGTTGGCGTTTGCATGGCTCTGCCCTAGTACCTGATTCGCGGGTCGAACACCGTGTAGGCGCAATCGACAACCAGATTGATGAACACGTAGACGAACGCGAAGAACAACGTCAGGCCCTGGATGACGGGGTAGTCGCGCGCCAGCACGGCTTCCACCACCAAGCGGCCCAGGCCGGGAATGTTGAACACCGATTCGGTCACGACCACGCCGCTGATCAAGAGCGCGATGCCCAGGCCCACCACCGTGGCGATGGGCACGGCCGCGTTGCGCAGCGCATGGCCGAGCAGCACGCCGGTTTCGCCCAGGCCCTTGGAACGCGCGGTGCGGATGAAGTCTTCACCCATGACCTCGATCACGCTGGTGCGGGTGATGCGCGCGATCAACGCGACATACACCGTGGACAAGGCCAGTGACGGCAGGATGAGCCGGTGCAGATAGGGCCAGAAGCCCTTGGCCAGCGGCGCATAGCCCTGCACGTTGAACCAGCCCAGCTTGATGGCGAACAGCCAGATCAGCAGGTAGCCCGTGACGAACACCGGCACCGAGAACCCCAGCACCGAAAAGCCCATCACCGCGCGGTCCAGCAGCTTGCCTTGCCGCCAGGCCGCCAGGATGCCCAGCGGGATGGCGACGATCAACGTGAAGACGAGGGTCAGGACCGCCAGGCTCATGGAGGGCTCGAGACGCTGCGCGATCAGTTTGGTGACCGGCACGCCCGACATGAGCGACGTGCCCAGATCGCCTTGCAGCAGCCTGCCGCCCCATATGAAGAACTGCTTGATGACCGGCTGGTCCAGGCCCATCGTCTGACGTATCTGGACGATACGTTCGGGCGTGGCGCCGTCGCCCGCCATGATGATGGCCGGATCGCCCGGGCTGAAACGCAATATCGCGAAGACCACCACCGCGACCATCACCAAAACGGGGATGGTCGCGAGGAGCCGGCGTGAGACAAATGCCAGCATGTATTTCCCCCTGAACTGCTTGCCCCTTTAAGGAGCTTTCTTGACGTTCCAGAACGCAAAGACCGGTGCATGCACCAGGCCGGAGAGCTTGGTCGAGTAGACGGTGGGCACGGACATCTGGCCCAGCGGCACGTACAGGCCTTCGTCGATGCCGATGCGCTGCAGTTCGTCGGCGATCTTCTTCTGCTCGGCAGGGTCGGACGTCAGGGCGAACTTGGTGCGCAGCTCTTCCACCTTCGGCATGTCGGGCCAGCCGAACCAGGCGTTGTCGCCATTGGCGGCGGCGGGCGCGGAACGTACCGGGTCCATCACGTCGGTGGCGTACCAGTTGGTGTTGTGGATGTTCCAGCCGCCTTCAGCCGGCGCGGCCTTCGAGGCGCGGCGCGTTGCCACGCTTTGCCAGTCCATCGCGGCCAGGTTGACGTTGAAGCCGGCCTTGCGCAGTGCCTGGGCCATCACTACCGGTTGGGCCGACAGCGTGCCCACGTCGGTCGCGTGCATGACCAGGATGGGCGTGTTGTCGTAGCCCGCTTCCTTCAGCAGCGCCTTGGCCTTTTCGATGTTCGACGGCACCACGACGTCCTTGCCGATATCGGATTCCATCGGCGTGCCGCAACCCCACAGCGATGCGCAGGTCTGCCAGTACTTGGGATTACCCACCAGCGCCTTCATCACGTCTTCCTGGCCGATGGCGTACATGGCGGCCTGGCGGATCTTCTTGTTGTCGAAGGGCGGGTGCTTGAAGTTGAAGCGGTACATCGTGAAGTAGCCGACCGGGCTGAGCGATTCTTCCTTCAGGTCGGGGTTGCCTTCAATCATGGGCAACAGGTCATACGGGAACTGTTCGACGAAGTCGATCTCGCCGCCCAGCAGCGCGTTGGCGGTCGTCAGCGCGTCGGGCATGACGTCCCATTCGACCTTGTCCACGTTCACGACCTTGCCGCCGGCCAGGCCGCTGGCGGGTTCCTTGCGCGGCACGTAGTCGGCGTTCTTGGCGTACACCGTCTTCACGCCCGGCTTGAATTCGATGACCTTGAACGGACCCGAACCGGTCATGTCGGTGATGGGCTTGCCGATGGCCTGTTCGGCGATGCGCTTGGGCATCATGAACGGCGCGGTGCCGGTGGGCTTGGACAGCGCGCGCAGCGCCAGGTCCGTGGGTTCTTTCATGACGATGCGGAAGTTCTTGTCGTCGATGACTTCGATCTTGTCGGTGAACTTGAGCAGCGTGCGGCCCATGCCGTCGCCGGCGGCCCAGCGCTTGATCGACGCGACGCAGTCTTCGGATGTCACCGGCTTGCCGTCATGCCACTTCTGGCCGTCGCGCAACGTCATGGTGTAGGTCTTGCCGTCGGGCGAGACTTCCCACTTCTCAAGCATCTGCGGCTGCACCTTGTTGTCGGCGTCGGTGGCCAGCAAGGTGTCGTAGATCATGTAGCCGTGCCACGTCGTGATGTACGCGGTGGTGGCGTGCGGGTCGGTCAGGCGTAACGGCGAGTGCATGACGGACTTGATGACGGTTTCGGCATAGGCGCCGTGAGCCATCATCAACGTTGCACCGGCCAGCGCGGCCGCTCGGACAAACTTGAGCATGGAGATTCCCCTTGAAGCGGTGTGAGCGGCACGGTCGGCCGCTACGTCGTTAACGCGCCGCTCGATGGCGGCGTACGAGGGTCAGGCGGTTGCGGCCCGGCCGGAAAACACCGGCCCGCAAGGCGCCATTCTGATGCCGGGACGCAACCGTGTCCATGGTTGTTTTGCCGCATCCATCAGCATGGAGCCAGGGGCGGCGCAGACCAGGATCGTTTGCGCGATGGACGTGAAATCCGCGCGGAAATGCGCGGAGCTCTTCACCACCAGAATCGCGGCGCGCGTGGGTTCCACGCCGGCGAACCGGAACATCTCCTGGTCCGCCATCTGCACCTTGTTCGACGCGACGATGATGCGTACGCCGCCGATGCGCAGGCAGGCGCTGGGGCCCAGGTCCATGTGGAATCCGCGATAGAAGGCGCCGTGCGTATCGAAGCGTCCATCTGAAGTTTTCTCGACGATGAATTCGCTGTCCAGCGGTTCGTCGTCGGGAATACCCGAGTGTCCACCTAGTGCAATCCGTACCTTGTTTCCAACCCCCGCGCGATGCGCGGCGAGCGCGGCGGCCGGGTCGACGATCAGGCCGATGGCGGCATCGCGCGCATCGTGACGGATCAAGGCGCGCAGCATGCCCGTGGTGTCGGAACTGCCGCCCGCGCCGGGGTTGTCTTGCGCGTCGGCGATGACAACCGGCTTGTTGGCATCGCGCGCAAGGCGCATGGCTTCTTCCACGGCTTCATCGGGTGTGTAGAGCTTGCCGCCGAAGTCGCGTTCGGCGTTCAGCACGGCGCGCGCCATTTCAGCGGCGGCGGCGTCGGCTTCGGCTTGCGTCGCGCCGTAGGCCCACACGGTGGGCGCGCATTCGGGGAAGTCAGCGGCGGGGAAACCGGTGGCGAACGACAAGCTGGTTGCGCCGCGCGATTCAATCTCGCCCACTTGCGCGTACAAGCTGCGCGAGGGTTCGATGTCGGTGGATTGCCAGCACAGTGAAATCAGGTAGGGCAGGGCGCGCAGGGATGCGTATGGACGCGGCATGCCGGCCAGCCGCAGGGATAGCAGCGACGCGGCGCGTTGCCCGGTTTCGGCCATGTCGATGTGGGGGTAAGTGCGATAGCAGACCAGCGCGTCGGCGTGGCGCACCATGGCGCGCGTCACGTTGGCGTGCAGGTCCAGGCTGGCGACCACGGGCACGTCGGGGCCGACCAGGTCGCGCACGCGCTTGAGCAGTTCGCCTTCGCCGTCGTCCAGGTGTTCGGTGACCATGGCGCCATGCAGGTCCAGATAGACGCCATCCAGCGGCAGCGCGTCGGACAAGCCTTGCAGGATCAACGCGCTGATGCGTTCAAAAGCGTCTTTGGTGACCGGGCCCGACGGGCTGGCCGCGGCCCAGGTAGTGGGCACGAGCGTGTGCTGGCTCATGGCTTCGATGAAGCCCGCCACGGGGATGTTGGCGCCTGCCACGGCTTGGAACATCGCGGGGCCGCTGACCAGTTTTGGCCAGCCGCCGCCTTTCTCGGCAAAATCTTCCCACGTCGCGCGCGAAGGCGCGAACGTATTGGTTTCGTGCTGAAAGCCGCCTATACCGATGCGCATCAGGCATCCCCTTGTGTTGTTTGATGTTGCTGTGTCTTGGTACTGGCCGGGCGCGGCCGAAGCCGCGCCCTATGCAAAAGCCGGGTAATGCATCCTTCTTGAATACGGTGCGATGAAAAACGTAAAGGCGCGCGCGTGGCTTACTTCGCCACGGGCATGGTGAATTCCGCGCCCTTGGCGATGCTGTCCGGCCAGCGCTGCATCACGCTCTTGTAGCGCGAGTAGAAGCGGATGCCTTCTTCGCCGTAGGCGTGGTGGTCGCCAAACAGCGAACGCTTCCAGCCGCCGAACGAATGCCATGCCATCGGCACGGGAATCGGCACGTTGATGCCGACCATGCCGACCTTGATCTGGCGCGCGAAGGCACGCGCCACGCCGCCATCCGACGTGAAGCACGCCACGCCGTTGCCGAACTCGTGCGCGTTGATCAGTTCAACCGCGCTGGCAAAGTCGGGCACGCGCACGATGCACAGCACCGGTCCGAAGATTTCTTCGCGATAGATGTTCATCGCAGGCTTGACGTTGTCGAACAGCGTGCCGCCCAGGAAGTAGCCCTTTTCGTTGCCGGGCACGGTCAGGCCACGGCCGTCGACGACCAGGTCCGCACCCGCCGCGATGCCGTCTTCGATGTAGCCCATGACTTTGTTGCGATGCTGCGCGGTAACCAGCGGACCCATCTCGGCGTCGGCGTTCATGCCGTCTTTGACGATCAGCGCCTTCACGCGCGGTGCCAGGCGTTCGACAACCTTGTCGGCCACGTCGCCCACCGCCACGGCCACCGAGATCGCCATGCAGCGTTCGCCAGCCGAGCCATAGGCCGCGCCCATCAAGGCGTCGGTGACTTGGTCGAGGTCGGCATCGGGCATGACAACCAGATGGTTCTTGGCGCCGCCCAGCGCCTGCACGCGCTTGCCGCGCTTGGTGCCTTCGGCGTAGATGTATTCCGCGATGGGGGTGGACCCGACGAAGGACAGCGCCTCGACGTCGGGGTGCGAGATCAGTGCGTCGACGGCGAGCTTGTCGCCGTGCAGCACGTTGAACACGCCGGGGGGCAGGCCGGCTTCGGTCAGCAGTTCCGCCAGGCGCAGCGAGGCGGACGGATCGCGTTCGGACGGCTTGAGGATGAAGGTATTGCCGCAGGCGATGGCCACCGGGAACATCCAGCACGGCACCATCATCGGGAAGTTGAACGGCGTGATGCCGGCCACCACGCCCAGGGCCTGGCGCATGCTCCAGTTGTCGATGCCGCCGCCGATCTGGTCGGAGTACTGGCCCTTGAGCAGTTGCGGAATGCCGCAGGCGAATTCGACGATCTCGATGCCGCGCATGACTTCGCCCTTGGCATCCGAGAACACCTTGCCGTGTTCGCGGGTGATGAGCTCGGCCAGTTCGTCCTGGTGCTGGTCCAGCAGCGCCTTGAAGTTGAACAGGATGCGGGCGCGCTTGAGCGCGGGGGTTTCCGACCAGGCCGGGAACGCTGCCTTGGCGGCCGCGACGGCCAGCGCCACGTCTTCGGTTGAGGCCAGCGGAATGGACGAGCAGATTTCGCCCGTGGCCGGATTGAAGCCATCGGCGTAGCGGCTGCTGCGGCCATCGAAATGCTGGCCGTTGATGAAATGGGAGATCTTCTTCATGGTGCGAAAGGCTCTGGGCGGGATTCTTCAAAAACCCCTTGCGGGCGGCACAGGGCCGCCCGCAAGGGGTGTCATGGGTTGCGGCGCGGCCGCGAGGACAGCGTCATCATCGGCGTTATGCGACTTCTTTCAGGATCTTTCCGATCTGGTCGAAGATCTGGCCGATCTGGGCTTCGTCGATGATCAGCGGGGGCGATACGGCGATGATATCGCCGGTATAGCGCACCATCAGGCCGCTGTCGAAGCACTTCTGGAAGACTTCGCCGGCGCGTGCGCCCGGTGCGCCCGCGCGCGGTGACAGTTCAATGCCGGCAACCAGGCCCAGGTTGCGCACGTCGATGACGTGCGGCGCGCCCTTCAGGCTGTGCGCGGCTTCCTGGAACGCGCCCGACAACTTGCGGGCGCGGCCGAACAGGTCTTCGCGGCGGTAGATGTCCAGCGTGGCCAGGATGGCGGCGGCGGCCAGCGGGTGCGCCGAATAGGTGTAGCCGTGGAAGAATTCAATGCCGCCCGCGGGGCCGTTGACGATGGCGTCGTGAACTTCGCGCTTGACCGCAACCGCGCCGGCCGGCACGGCGGCGTTGCTGACGCCCTTGGCCATGGCGATGATGTCCGGCGTGACGCCGAAGAATTCGGACGCGGTGGCGGCGCCCAGGCGGCCGTAGGCGGTGATGACTTCGTCAAAAATCAGCAGGATGCCGTGCTTGGAGGTAATTTCGCGCAGCTTTTCCAGGTAGCCCTTGGGCGGAATCAGCACGCCGGTCGAGCCTGCCATGGGCTCGACGATCACGGCGGCGATGGTGGAGGCGTCGTGCAGCGCCACGATGCGTTCCAGTTCATCAGCCAGGTTCGCGCCCCAGGCGGGTTGGCCCTTGGAGTAGGCGTTCTGCTCCAGGTTGTGGGTGTGCGGCAGATGGTCAACTGAAGGCAGCAGCGCGCCCGAGAAGGTCTTGCGGTTGGTCGAGATGCCGCCGACCGAGATGCCGCCGAAGCCCACGCCGTGATAGCCGCGTTCACGGCCGATCAAGCGGGTGCGCTGGCCGTCGCCGCGCGCACGGTGGTAAGCCAGTGCAATTTTCAGGGACGTGTCGACGGATTCGGAGCCCGAGTTCGTGAAGAAGACGCGGTCCAGCCCTTGGGGCATCAGGCTGGCGACTGCGGTGGCGGCTTCGAAGGCCAGCGGGTGGCCCAGTTGGAAGCCTGGCGCGTAGTCCATGATGCCGGCCTGGCGGGAGATGGCCTCGACGATTTCCTCGCGGCCGTGGCCGGCGTTGACGCACCACAGGCCGGCGGTGCCGTCCAGGATTTGCCGGCCATCGGCCGAGGTGTAGTACATGCCTTTGGCCGTTGCCAGCATGCGCGGGTGAGCCTTGAACTGCTTGTTGGCAGTGAAGGGCATCCAGAGATGGGACAAGTCGGGCAAATTGGCGGGGGCGTTCATGGCGGCTCCAGGGAGAACGAAACGGCGGTGCAGCAAGGGGAAAGGCGCTGTCGCCGGGATTCAGTTGATTCTGGTCCGTCCCAGGAGGAATGAAAATATACGATCTGCGCAAAGGCCGCTAACTGTATAGTGACGAGTGGCACAACTGTACAGTTATCGTCGTGATTGATTTCCAGCCCAACCGCGCTCGCGGACTGGCGCCCACTCTGGTGGAACAACTGGTGGCGGCCATCCTGCGCGCCATTGAAGAACAAACCCTGCGTCCGGGTATGTCCCTACCCTCGGTGCGCGAGTTCGCGCGCCAATACGGCGTCAGCACCTTCACGGTGGCCAGCGCCTATAGCCGGCTGGTGTCGCTGGGCTGGTTGGCCGCGCGGCCCGGCGCGGGCTATCGGGTGGCATCGCCGGACGCGCCGGCACGCCGGGGCGAACCGCTGTCATGGGAACCGCCGCGCCTGAACGCCGGCTGGCTGCTGTCGGACATCTTTGCCGACCACTCCATCCCCATCAAGTCGGGCTGCGGCTGGCTGCCCGGCGAATGGCTGAACGAAGAAGGGCTGCATGTAGCCCTGCGCCACATGGGCCGGGTGCCGGCGATGCGCATCGCCAATTACGGGCATCCCTATGGCTATGCGCCGCTGCGTGAAACCATCGCGGCTAGTTTGAGTGCACAAGGGATGGAGGTGGAGGCGTCACAGGTGCTGCTGACCCAAGGGGTCACGCACGGCCTGGACATGGTGATCCGCACCTTGCTGCGACCCGGCGATACGGTGGTGGTCGAGCAGCCCGCCTACGCCAACCTGCTGCAGATGCTGCGGCTGGCGGGCTTGCGCGTGGTGTCGGTACCGCGCACGGTGGACGGGCTGGACTGCGAAGCGCTGGAGCGCGTGGCGGCCCTGCATCGGCCGCGCGCGCTGTTCATCAATACGGTGTTGCAGAACCCGTCGGGCGCAAGCATCGGCATGGCCAATGCGTTTCGCATCCTGCAAGCGGCCGAGCGGCATGGCTTGTGGGTGATTGAAGACGATATCTCGCGCGAACTGGCGCCGGGCGTGACGCCGATGCTGGCGGCGCTGGACGGCGCGCAGCGGGTGGTCTACCTGGGCGGGTATTCCAAGGTGATCAGCCCGTCGGTGCGCGTGGGGTATGTGGTGGCGCACCGGGACCTGGTCCGCGACATTGCGCGCACCAAGATGGCGGTGGGGCTGACCTCGCCGGAGATCATGGAACGCATCGTGCACCAGGTGATTCGCGAAGGCCGCTACCGCGCGCACATCGCCCGCACCCGCGAACGGCTGGCCCAGGCGCATGGGGTCGTGGCCGAGCAGATGCGGCAACATGGTTTCGAGATCCATGGCCGGCCGCAAGGCGGATTGTTTCTATGGGCGAAGGTGGCGGGAACGTGGCGCGAGCGCGGCGCCAATGGGTTGGCCGAGCTGGCGTTGAAAGACGGCATCTGGCTGGCGCCGGGGTCGTACTTCGATGTGGACGAAGCCGATACGCCCTGGGTGCGTTTCAACGTGGCGTATTCCGAGGCGCCGGCGTTGTGGCGGTTTATGCGGAATGCGGGCGCGGCGTGATGGGGAATGTGGGCGGCGATGCGCAAGGCGACATGATGGGCGATGCGCAAAGTGACATGATGGGTGATGCGCAAGGCGAGATGGTGGGTGATGCGCAAGGCGACATGATGGGTTTCGCGCGATCGGGCAGGGGCTCCTTCTTGAATCCGTGCCGCGCTACACCCATCCTACGCACATCGACCGGCCTCAATCGGTAGGATGGGTGTAGCGCGGCACAGACGTCAGAAAAATCCCATCGCCTATCGCGCGAAACCCATCAGGCCGGCCCCCCGCACCCCTCACCGCTCATAGACCACAAAATCATATTCATAGCCGTTTTCCGCCGCTTGCGCGTCACGCGCCGTTTCCTTCCACTGAAACGACGGCAACAACGGAAAGAACGCATCACCTTCAACATCCGCGTGCACTTCCGTCGCCAGCACCCGTTGCGCCATCGGCAGCGCTTGCGCGTAGATCTGCGCGCCGCCGATCACGAAGGCTTCCTGCACGTCGCCGCACGCGGCGATGGCGGCTTCCAGCGTAGGCACCACGGTGGCGCCGGCTGCGCTGAAATCCGGATTGCGGCTGATCACGATATTGCTGCGGCCCGGCAGCGGGCGCCCCAGGGAATCCCAGGTCTTGCGGCCCATGATGATGGGATGGCCCAGCGTGCTGCGCTTGAAATGCGCCAGATCGCCCGGCAGTTTCCAGGGCAGGGCGTTGTCGCGTCCGATGACGCGATTGGTGGAGTAGGCGACGATCAGGGTAAGGCTGGCGGGCATGCGGGTTGGCTACGGTTGGGGCGGGGCCGGAAGTCGGCCCGCGCGACGGCGTAAGCGTAGCAAATTCGGTTGCTGGCTGGGACGCAGGCGGGCAATCGATCGGTTGCCCGTCGGGGCGTTTGCAAGGAAGCGTCCACCAGGCGCTGGCCCCGCCAGTGCCGCCAGGAACACCAGGCACCGGCCCCGCCAGCGCCGCCAGGAACATCAGGCGCCGGCCCCGCCAGCGCAGCCAGGAACATCAGGCACCGGTCCCGCCTGCTCCGCCCTCAGTTTGCCGCGTGTTCCAGGAATTCGGTCGCGGGCATCGGCCGGCCCAGCAAAAATCCTTGCAGCGAATCACAGCCCAGCCCCGTCAGGAACTTCTGCTGCGCGGCGGTTTCCACGCCTTCGGCAACGATGCGCAGGTTCAACTGCTGCGCCAACGCGACGATGGCCGCCACGATCGCCGCATCCTCGTTGTCGTTTTCCAGTTGATTCACAAAGCCGCGATCGATCTTCAATTCCGTCGCCGGCAGACGCTTCAGATACAGCAAGCTGGAATAGCCCGTACCGAAATCGTCGATCGAGATCGTGACGCCCAGGCCCGACAGGCGCTTGAGCACGGCCAGGCTGGCCTCGGCGTCGCGCATGGCGGTGGATTCCGTCACTTCCAGCGTCAGGCAGGAAGGGGGCACGTCGTGCCGCGCCAGCGCCACGCGCACGGTTTCCACCAGGCTGGCGTGGGCAAATTGCAAGGCCGAAATATTGACGGCGATCGTCCAGTGCGATTGGCCGGCATTGATCCATTCCCGCATCTGCCGGCACGCCTCGTTGATCACCCATTCGCCGATCGACAGGATCAAGCCCGTCTTCTCTGCGGTGGGAATGAACTGGTCCGGCCCGACCAGACCGCGCGTGGGATGGTTCCAGCGCAGCAGCGCCTCGGC
>RCUJ01001358.1_pt1 | contig 13229 bp, 10 predicted proteins | sample 2166321 | NCBI WGS metagenome assembly RCUJ01 (sample SAMN09932808, study PRJNA488358) | compost metagenome | feature: garden; material: soil; isolation source: compost soil in an enriched community after 118 h of incubation | place: Germany: Experimental Botanical Garden Goettingen | collected... | reverse complement strand
GCCTCGGTCAATGCGTCGAACAATGGCGGCCCGATCTATAACAACAATACCAGCGGCACTTCCTACGGTTTCCAGGTAGAAACCTGGTTCTAAGCTAAACCCAAAAGCACGCCGGGGTCGGACCCTCAGGGTCCGACCCCAGTACTTGCATTCGGGTCAAAGAAGGGCGGAACCTCGGTTCCGCCCTTCTTTTTTTACCCTGCAGGATTCAACTTACGGCAATGCCACCGGCAGTTCCGGGTACTCCTGCGTCAGCGCGTACTTGGTGCCGCCCACGGTAACCGTGTAGTTGGCCGGTCCCGAGATCGGCAGACGGTAGTTCAAGGTGAGCGCCACGGAGCCGCCCGGCGCCAGCGATTGCCACGCGGGAATCGCGAAGCGGGCCCGGTTGTAGTTCTTCGTGAAGCCGCCGATATTGTTCGGGCCCGTGTAGCCGGCATTGATGACCGTCAAGCCGAAGCCGGACTGGTCGCTCATGTCCGATGGCGCCGAGACGGGATAGTCGAACTCCACCACGGTGCCGCCCGGCAAGGTCGTGGCCGTGTTGTTCTTCACCGTCATCACCGGGTTGATGGGGAAGTTGCTGTCGCCCAGCTTCCAGCCGCCGAGGGTGATGCTGACGTTGGCCGCCGTGCCCGGCATGGCGATTTCGGCGCGCTTGTTGCCATACGCGCCAGCCGTGCGGAAGGCCTGGTACAGCACGTCCGTCAGGGTGGTGCCCATGAAATACTCGCCCTTGCCACCGTTGCGCGTGGCATCCCAGGCATAGTCGCCCGCCATTTCCCAGATCATCACGCCGCCGATATTGTTGTTGACGATGTACTGGGCCTTGGCCGCGATCGACTGCGTGGTTTCCGTGGAAATGAACACTTTCTTGGTTGCATTCCACAGCCACGGCGCCACCATGGTGCTGCTGTAATGCGGCACATAGGTGCCCACCAGCGCCTTGTCCGTGACTTTATAGGCGTCCAGATAGCTCGGCACGATACCGTTCTGCAAATTCAGCGCATGCCAGATCGGATTGCCGCCGCCCGGCGTGGGTTTACCCTGGGAATCAAGATCGAACCACACGTTGTCGATGCCCGTTGCGCCCGTGCCGCACGTCTTGGTGCCGGCGCAGGTGACCGTAGAACTGATCAGCGGCGTCGTGCCCCACAGGCCGTTGGTGCCGCCCGTCACATCCTTCCAGCCCCGAGTGTAGAACGGCACGCCGATATTGATGCGTCCCGCCTGCATGGCGCCCCGGTAGTAGCGGTAAGCCCAGTCCGTGTTCAGGTAGCCGATGTTCTGGAACTGATAGGCATTGCCGGCCCGCAGTTCGCCATCGTTGCCGTCGTCAAACAGCGCCGCGTTTGGTCCCACATACTGGTTCCACGCGCCGTGCAAGTCGTAGCTCATCAGGCTGGCGTAATCGAGATATTTCAACCCCGACATATTTTCCTCGCCGCGCAAGACCCAGCCCGAGGCGGAGCCGGCGATGGTCAGCAGATAGTATTTATTGTCTTGCACGGCCGCTTCGTCGAGCTTCTGGCGCAGCACCTTCAGCAGCACGTTGTAGCTCGTCATCAAGCCGGCCAGGCGCGGCTTCGAGACGGCGAAGTCGTTCGGATTACCCGCTTCATTGTTGGTGGTCGGGTGTTCGTAATCGACGTCGACGCCATCGAAGAAGTTGTACTGGCGCACGAAGGCCACCATGGAATCGGCCAGGGTATTGATGCCGGCCGTGTTGATGCTGCCGTCCGCGTTCGTCGTGGCCGTGTAGAAGCCGCCGCTGCCGGCCCAGCCCCCCACGGAAATCATCAGTTTCACGCCTGGATACTTCTTCTTGTATTGCGACAGCAAGTTGAAGTGGCCCTTGTACGGCAAGGACGGGTCCATGGCCGCGGCCGGTACGTTTGGCCACGTCAGGCCCGTATCGGGATTGGCGGCGCCGCTGCCGATGGCGATTTTTGACGTGGCCGGATCGACGGTGGCGAACGCATAGTTCAGGTGGGTGATCTTGTCCCACGGCAGGTTATTCACCAGATACGTTGGGCTGCCATCGACGCCCGTGCGCCAGCTGGCAAAGTAGCCGACGATGCGCCGGTTCAAGCCATTGCTCAGCACTTCGCGGCCATTCGCGTCGTACACCTTGCAATACGGCACATTCGGCACGGCCGAAATCAGGCCGTCCGGACGGCAAGCCGTTGGCGTTGGCGTCGGTGTCGGCGTTGGCGTCGGTGTCGGTGTCGGTGTCGGTGTCGGCGTCGGGGTCGGTGTCGGCGTCGGGGTCGGGGTTGGGGTTGGTGTCGGCGTTGGTGTCGGTGTTGGCGTCGTATCCATCACGGCCCAGGGTCCCCACTGGTCGGTGGCGCTGGGGACATTGCCCTGCGTCCACCACTTGGCCTTGTAGGTGACACCCTGGTAAAGCACGCACTGGCCGCCCGTGTAGACGGTGGCGGCATCCCAGACGGCGCACGCCTCGACGGCGGCGAGCAAGGTGTTCGGGGTGGCGGTCGTACCGTCCTGGCCGCCGCCTCCGCAAGCGACGAGCACGCCGCTGAGCAGGGCCATCAATAATGCATTCGATTTCATGTTGTATTGGTCTCCGTTATGGTTTTACATCGAGAGCTGTTGCAGGCCCCTCGAGGGGCTCTTGTCAACTGTTATCCCTGGCTGGCTGGTCCTGCCTTTACTGCTACGGCAACTTCACATTCCAGTTGGCTTCCACGCATTTCACGTAGTTCCCGGCCAGCAATGCGCTGTACGGGGTTTGATAGCTGACCAGCTGGCATTGGTTCTCGCCACCAGCGCTCCAGTTCTTTTCCCAATAGATGTTGTAGGAAGCGGAACTGGCCGGGGTGAAGCGCTGCATGTTGGCGCAAGACAATTGTTCGCCGGAATAATCCCAGCCCATGTCGGCGGCAAACTGCTTGTAGTAATCGATGCGGTTTTGCGCGGCCTGTTTTTCCGTGCCCTGCCCGCATTCGGCGTTGATGATCATGATGGTGGTGGCGAAGTTGTTGCCGGCGCCAGCCGTCGTATCGGCCGCGTTCGGCACCCACGTGCCGTCAAGCACGTGCAGCATCGACGGTTTCGGCGGTTGCGGATAGACAAAGAAGAACGTGGCCGACGCCAGGTTCAGCCAGGTCGAGGCCACCAGGTCCGGATTCTTCAGCAGCACGGACTGGTCGCCGTCATGCATGGCTTGCGAGAATGGACCGTAGTTGTAGTTGTACGACAGCTGCTTGGCCCCGCGGCCAAAGTATTTCTTGAAGCTGCCATCGGCGTTCTTGCCGCAGGTCCACACCTTGTTGAAGACGGGGTCGGCGCACTCGACGTTGTAGCCGCAGCCGGCGCCCGTCTCGTCGCAGCCCAGCTCGCGCAGATACTTCAAGCCCTGGCGCCATTGCGGCAGCGGGCTGCTGGCGTTATGGTCGCCCGTTTCCTGCACGAAGTGGGCGAACATGGTGGCGAGGCTGTGGCGGCAGATGGCATCCGCATTGCGCCCGTCGCTGTAGTCGTCGCACACGGCGGGAAACTTGGCCACGGCTTGCAGGAAACGTTGATACGTGTAGCTGGCGTCGCGCGCGGCAAAATAGTAATCCCACTTCGCCGCCGGCAACAGGCGCTCGACCCGCTTGACGTTGAGCGGATTGCTGGCCAGGCCAGGCTGCACGGCCTCGACGGCGGTATTGCCCAGGGTGCGGATCGACGCCTTGACCTTGCGGAAGAAATCGTTGTTCGTCAGCGCCGCCTCGTTCGCCTCGGCCTGGGCCTTGGTTGGGATGCCTGGTATTGGCGTGGGAGTTGGGGTCGGGGTCGGGGTCGGGGTCGGGGTCGGTGTCGGCGTGGGTGTCGGCGTGGGTGTCGGGGTTGGAGTGGTCGTATCGAGGCTCCACGGTCCCCACTGGTCGTTGTTCGGTGCCGTGCCCTGCACCCACCATTTGGCCCGGTACACCTTGCCGTCATAGACGGCGCACTGGCCCGCCGTGTAGACGGCGCTGGCGCTCCAGGCCGCGCAGCTGTCGCTGGCGGCCGTGGCAGCCAGCAGGGTCGATGGGGGTTCGGTGGTGGAATTGCCGCCGCAAGCGAGCAGCGCGCTGCCCAGCAGGCCAGCCATCAAAGGCGAGGCCAGCCGGCTAATTTGCCGTGTCTTCACAATGTCTCCTGAACGTTATACGAAAACTATCGAAGTAGCTTTTTTATGTTGTACGTAAAGAAAGCACAGCGAAGCATCGGCTTTCTGCACAGAGAATGCGACGCCCCAAATTGGTAGTCAAGTGGTTTTATATAACGGTGTTTTTTACAGTACCAGTGCTGCTGACCGCTGCGTTCGCAAGCGATGCGGCGGCGAATGGGACAGGTAAAAAAAAGCCCGCTGCGTCATGGCAGCGGGCAATACCGCGCAGTATGGGTGGCGGCAAGTGGTATTAAGGGTTGCCGCGCGTCCGGGACGAACTTATCGGTTCAGCACGTACCTCGCCAGGGCCGCCGCATCGGCTGCACTGAGCTGGCTGAACGGCGGCATGGGCACGGGCCCCCATTTGCCGGTGCCGCCACTGCGGATGTTGGCCGCCACGGCGGCGACTCCGTCCTTGCCCTTGTACCTGGCCGCCACTTCCGCAAAGCCGGGGCCGACCACTTTCTGGTCAAGCGCATGGCAAGCCATGCAGCCGTTCGCCGCCAGCAAGGTTTTGACATCCTTGCCGCTGGCGGCCGGGACAGCGGCTGCCACGGGTTTGGCGGCGGCCGCGCCCGCTGCTGCGGCGCCCCGCTCCACGCCATAGGTTTTCACCAGGTAATCGACCATGGCCGGCACGTCCGCGTCGTCAAACTGGGCGCCAAACGGCTTTTTCATCTTCTTGACGGTCGCTTCCCAGTAGGCGCGCGGCGAAGCGGGCGGCTGGCTCGACGCATACTGGGCCGCGTGGCACGTCATGCAATTGCGCTGCACCAGCTGGTAGCCGGGCAATTCGCTGGCTTTATAGGTCGCCGTTTCCGGCGGTAAATGGATTTCCAGCGCGCACGCGCCGCCCGCCGCCGACAGTGCCAGCGCGGCAAACAATATCTTCATATGGTTCTCCTCAGACTGCCTGGATGCGCGTGGTTTCCACCACGTTGCGCATATAACCCATGGGATTCCACAGGGCTTTCATGGGCTGGCTCTGGCCGATGCGGTTGACGGCGCGCACCATCAGCAGGTGCTTGCCCTTGCGCGGCGCCTTCATGACCATCGTCCATTCGCGGAACGAAAAGCGTCCCAGGTCCTTGCCCAGCTTCGCCTCCTGCCACGTCTGGCCGCCGTCCACCGACACGGTCACCTCGCTGATGCCCTGGCCGCCGTCAAAAGCGATGCCGCGCAGAGCCAGGTCGCGCCCCGCTTTCACTTGCGCGCCATCGTGCACGCTGGTAATGAAGGAGCGCACATTGAGGCGGCTGATCGGCGTCGTCTTGCCCACGGGCGTGCCCGGTTCGATGAAGCCGGAGCCGTTGTCGGGAATGCGGTAGCCCGTGCTCATCCAGAAGCCGTCGAAGGGCTTGTCGAGCACCGTGATGTCGCTCAAGTGCTTGACCCAGTAGGTGCCATAGAACCCCGGCACGATCAGGCGCAGCGGGTAGCCGTTGAGGAAAGGAATGTCCTCGCCATTCATGGCCCAGGCCAGCATGACGTCGCCGGCCATGATGTGCTCGACGGACAAGGCTTTTTGAAAGTCGGGACCGTCGCCCACGGGTGGCGTTTCCAGGCCGTTGAACGCCACTTGCACGGCGCTGGCCGCGATACCGGCCTTTTCCAGCACGGTTTTCAGAGGGATGCCCGTCCAGCGGGCATTGCCCATGGCGCCATTGCCCAGCTGCCCGCCGTTGGCGCGCGGGGAAAAGAAACCGCGGCTGTTGCCCGAACATTGGGTCACGGCCACCACATCGACGGGCTCGGCCAGCTGCTTCAGTTCGGCCAGCGACAGCTCGAGCGGCGTTTTGACAAGGCCGGCGATGCGCAGCCGGTAGCTGCCGCCGTCTATGCTGGCGGGCAAGCCGCTCCAGTGGTAGCGCACGAAAAACGCGTCGTTGGGCGTGATCGCGCCTTCATTGAACACGCTGAACGGCGTTTCCAGCTGGGGTGGGCGGCTGGTCAGCAGGATCAGCGGGCGCTTTTGCGGGAAAGCCACCAGTTCCCGCTCGCCATTTTCAAACGGCAAGGTCACTGAGGCGGACTCCGCCAAAGCCGGCCCCGCCACGGCGGCGGCGCCCAGGGCGGCCGTCGTGCGCAGGAAGCGGCGCCGGCCTGCGGGCAACAAGGTCGTGTCAGACATGCTTGAGCTCCACCTTGGCTTCATTGTCGCCGTTGCGGTCGTCGTTGACCAGTTTCTTGATGTAGTACATGACGCTCAGGATGACCACGCTCAACAGGCCGAACCAGAACGACACGCGCTGCTCCGTATCGGACGACACGCTCATGGCGCCGAGGATCACCAGCATGGCGAAGATGGTGAAATACGTCAGGTAGGGGAACAGCCACATGCGCACCTTGATGCGTTCCGGGCATTCGCGCTCAAGGCGGCGGCGCAAACGCAATTGAGATATCGCAATGAGCAGGTAGACGAACAGGATCAGGATGCCGTAGGAATTGACGATGAAGGGGAACACGAGGTCGGCCGACACATACGATACGGCAATGGCGAAATAGGCGAACAAGGTGCTGAACAAAATGGCGCGGATCGGCACGCCGTTCTTGCTCAGCTTGACCAGGCCCGTCGGTGCATCACCGCGGCGCGTCAATGCAAATATCATGCGCGACGAAGCATACAGGCTGGAATTCAGGGCCGACAACACGGCCGTCAAAATGATGGCGTTCATGATGTGGGCCGCGTACGGGATATTCATGACGGTCAGGGCACTGACGAATGGCGTGGCGATGGCCGGCGAATCCCAGGGCACGATGCAGACGACGACAAACATGGAACCGACATAGAACATCAGCACGCGTGTGATGACGGAATTGGTGGCGCGGGCGATGGCCTTGGCCGGATCCGACGTTTCGGCGGCGGCGATGGTGACGATCTCGGCGCCCGAATAAAAGGCCGTGGCGGCGACGGCGCCACTGAGCACCGGTCCCCATCCATGGGGCATGAAGCCGCCGTTGCTGGTCAAAAAGCCCAGGGTCGGGATGCTGTTGGGCAAACTGCCCGTGATGAACAGGGCACCGACGAACAGGAAGACGATGATGGCAACCACCTTGATCGAGGCGAACCAGAATTCGAATTCGCCAAACGCCTTGACCGAGAACAGGTTAAGGATAGTCATCGAGACGAGCAGCACCAGGCTGATCGACCACGACGGCACGTCGGGCAGCCAGAAGTTGACGAGCTTGGCGCCGGCGATGGCTTCCAGCGCGACGACGACGACCCAGAAATACCAGTACATCCAGCCGCTCATGAAACCGAGGAATTTCGAGACCTTCGGCTTGTCGTCGAAGGCCAGGCGCGCGTATTCGTAAAAGGAGCCGACCACGGGCAGGGACGAAGCCAGCTCGCCCAGCATGCGCATGATCAGGACGACGAGGCCGCCCGTGAGCAGGAAGGACAGGATGGCGGCCGGGCCGGCGGCCTTGGCGATGACGCCGCTGCCGACAAAGAGGCCGGCGCCGATCACGCCGCCAATGGCGATCATGCTCATGTGGCGTTGCTTCAGCGAGTGCTGCAAGCCGGTATTGTTGTGGTTGTCGCTAATCATGTGTGTCTCCTAGTAATATCTGAAGCTCGGTGCGCCCTGGCCTGCTGCGGCATGTTTCTGCCGCGCGGCTTTGTTTTATTTAGGCAACACCGTCAAGCAGCATCGATACATCATCAAATCAGTCTGGTTGGCTGCATGCCATAAGTCAATCTGGAAATGCAGCGGCCCGGCGCGGTCGCCAAGGGGCAATCGCGCTGGAGAGTAAGTACGGGGTATTGCTGGGGTATTGCTGAGTTATTGCCGAGTTATTGCTGTTTAAAAAATGGGAGCGGCGGCAACACTTGTGGCGTGCGCGCCACTCCCAAGAACGTCTTACACCTTGCCCTTCCATGGCACGAGGGTACGTTCGAGGTAACGCATCATCAAGTCAAACAGGAAAGCGAAGAAGCCGATCACGATGATGCCCATGATCACGACGTCGCTGGCCAGGAACTCGGAAGCGCTGAGCACCATGTAGCCGAGGCCGCGCGTGGCCGCCACCATTTCGCCGGCCACCAGGGTGGTCCAGCCCACGCCGATGCCGATACGCATGCCGGTGAGGATTTCCGGAATCGCGGCCCGCAAAATCACGTGCACGATGACCTGGAAACGGGTAGCGCCCATCGAGTATGCCGCGTGGATTTGCTCCAGCGACACGGAGCTGACGCCGGCGCGGGCCGCGATGGCCATCGGTGCGAAGATGGCCAGGAAGATCAGGTAGACCTTCGAAAACTCGCCGATGCCGAACCAGATGATGACCAGTGGCAAATAAGCGAGCGGCGGCAGCGGGCGGTAGAATTCGATCAAGGGGTCGAAGATGCCGCGTGCCACGCGGTTGACGCCCATCATCACGCCGATGGGAATGGCGAACAGGCACGCCAGGCCAAAGGCGCCGAACACACGCACCAGACTGGCGACGGTGTGTTCCCACAGGGTGGCGCCGCCGAAACCGGTAGTCGCCGCCATGATGAACTTTTCATAGACGGCTTGCGGCGACGGCAGGAACAGCGGTTTGACCATGCCGCTGGCCGTCACGCCGAACCACAGCAAGAGCACGGCGATGACGGTGACGGTGGCGATGCGGCTGGAATTGCCCTGCCCCGGCGCGCCGAACGCTTCGCCGGGCATGGCGCAGCGGGGAGCGAACAGGCGGCCAAAGAAGCCGGCGCGCTTGGCGGTGGTGGGAGGAAATCCCACGGCGGATGGGCTATGCATGGGACACCTCCAGCTCTTTATTGACGGCGCGCTCGTCGCCATAAATGATGTTGAGCACCGTTTCGCGCATCTTGATGAAGTCCGGGCTCGATTTCACGGCGCGCGCATCGCGGCATTCGAGGAAGCGCTTGTTGAAATCGAGTTCATACGTGTGCGTGATGCGTCCCGGACGGGGCGACATGACGATCAGCCGGTTCGCCAGGAACAGCGCCTCGTCGACGCTGTGGGTAATGAAGAAGAACATGGTGCTGGACTTGGCCCAGATATCGAGCAGCAATTCCTGGATGGTTTCACGCGTCAGCGCATCGAGCGCGGCCATCGGTTCATCCATCAGCAGCATGGCGGGATTGCTGGTCAAGGCGCGGGCGATGCCCACCCTTTGCTGCATGCCGCCTGACAATTGATAAATCATATTGTCGTGAAAGTCCTTCAAGCCCACCAGCGCCAGGTTCTTGGCCGCCTGTTCGCGCCGCACGGCCTTGGCCACGCCTTGCAGCTTCAAGCCAAATTCCACGTTTTCCATCACGTTCAGCCATGGCAGCAAGGCGTGTTTCTGGAACACGACGCCACGGTCGGCGCCCGGCCCTTCCACTTTGTTGCTGCCCAACATGATCTCGCCCTTGGATGGCGCGATAAAGCCCGCCATCAGGCTCAGCAAGGTGGTCTTGCCGCAGCCCGAGGCGCCCAGCGCGACGACGAAGTCGCCGCTATTGATGGTGAGATTGATATTATTTAAGGCATGTACGCGTTCACCGGCCGTCTTGCCCGGATAAATCACGCTGACATCCTTGACGTAGAGATTTTCCATCATGTGCCCCGCATAGGTGTAGTCACTTCAGTTCAACGCATTCTGTTCAGTCAGCGCGCCCGCAGGCGCGCCATCGCACAACGTTTACTTCAGCAGGCCGGCGGCCTGTGCATACCTGGGTGTCACATACTTGGCGTAATCTGTTGCCAGGGTGTCGATCTTGCCTTCGCCCTTCAAAAATTGCGCCGTGGCCAGCAAAGCTTGCGCCACGCCGCCCTTGGTGCCGCCACCGAGCCAGGCTGGCGACGCCTGCTCCTGCAGAGATGGATAGGCGTACAGGGCCACGGAAGCGGCCACGTCCTTGGCGGCCGCGCCCGAATGCTTGACGTTGGCTTTCACTTGCGGGGAATCGATGGTCCACGCCTTCGGATTGGCGCGGTAGTCGGCGTCGGCAGCGGCCATCACCTTGACGAATTTGGCCATGAAGTCGGCGTTCGCTTCGCCCCAGGCGCGCTCGACGGCCATGCCGTCAAACGTGGCCTTGCCCTTCTTGCTCAGTTCGCCGGACGTGACGAGGACCTTGCCGTTTTGCTTGAGCTTGCTCAAGGCCGGATCCCACACGAAGGCGGCATCGATGTCGCCACGCTCCCAGGCGGCGGCGATCTGGTTCGGCTGCATGTTGAGCAGTTTCACTTCCGTCGGCTTGATGCCCCACGTTTCCAGCGCGAACATGGTGTGAAAGTGCGTAGTGGACACGAATGGCACGGCGATCTTCTTGCCGCGCAAGTCCGTGGGCTTGGCGATGCCGGCGCCATTGCGGGCCACCATCGCTTCCGCTTCATTGATGTCGTCGATGATCCAGAACAGCTGCAGGTCGACGCCGCGGCTGACGGCCGCCGTCAGGGGACTGGAACCGATGACGCCGATCTGCACGTCGCCGGACGCCATGCCGGTGGCTACCTTGGCGCCCGAGTCGAACTTGCGCCAGTTGATTTTATAGCCGGTGGTTTTTTCCACTTCGCCGCTGGCGATCGCCACGAGGAAGGGACCGTTGATTTCCTGGTAGGCAATCGTCACTTCCTTGCTTTGCGCGATGGCGGTACCGCTGGAAGCCAGGGCGGCGCCCAGCACCAAGGTGCCGAGGACGGCGCGGCGCATCGATGAAAAACCTGTTTTGCTCGTATTAGTGTTCATGTCTCACTCCAAGTTATTGTTATGTGTGAACGTTCGGGCAATAACATCCTTGCGGATGGCGCCGCTGGCCGGTCTATGCCAGCTCATGCGACGACTTGAACTGCAGTGCTGCTTTTAGAAAACTTCATCTTTCAAGTGATACCAGCGGTACAGGAAGCGCTGGCCCAGGCGGCGGAACGGGGCGAACGCTTGCGACTCGACCAGTTCCATCATGTTCGGGTACGGCAGTTTCGAATTGAAGATCGGCAAGCCCGTGTCGCTGGCCTTGCCCGCGATGCGCTCGGCCATGCGCCGGCCCGCCTGCGCCGAATACATGACGCCGTTGCCGCCGTAACCGAGCGAATAGAAGATCGATTGCTTCGGGTCCGGTTGCACGATGCGCGGCATCATGTCGTGGCTGACGTCGACCCAGCCCCACCACGAATAATCGATGGCGATACCCGTCAGTGCGGGGAACTTGCGGTGCAGATCGTTGATCAAAAACTGTTTGTATTTGTCGTCCGGCGCGTCGGCGCCCGTGATGGCACTGCGGCTGCCGATCTGTACGCGGTTGTCCGGCATCAGGCGGTAGTAGTGGCGCAGAATGCGCGTATCGGTGATCACCTGGTGGGTGCGGAAGTTGCACGCCTCGATTTCCGCTGGGGTCAAAGGACGCGTGACGAGCGAGTTCGACAGAATCGGCAGCAGGCGGTTCTTCACTTGCGGATGCAGATGGGGCGAGGTGTAGCCGCCCGTGGCCACGGCCACGGAGCGGGCGCGCACCACGCCGCCCGGCGTTTGCAGATAATGCACGCCGTTGCGCGTTTCCCAGCCCATCACGGGGCTCGATGGATGCACCTTGGCGCCCAGCGCACGGGCCTTGCGCAGGTAGCCGAACGCCAGCTTGCCTGCGTGGATGCCGATGCCTTCCGGCTCGTGCAGCGCGCCGGCCGCTTCCTTGTCGTCGACGAATTCGCGCTTGACGGTGTCGGCGTCGAGGATGCGCGCGTCGTACTTGAAGATCTCGCGCATGATCTTGGCTTCTTTTTCCAGCGCGGGCATGGCTTTCGCCTTGTGAGCGATGTACAGATGGCCGCCCGGCTGCGGCTCGCAATCGATGTCGGCCGTGATCTTCTTGAACGTTTGCATCGCGTCGCACACTTCCGCGTGCAGTTTCAGGGCCGTGTCCATGCCATAGCGAGCGATCCACTGCGAGCGTTTCAGGCGGCCCGTCGTGCATTGCGCCTGGCCACCGTTGCGCGTGCTGCAACCCCAGCTGACCCGGTTCGCTTCCAGCACGGTCGCCTTGATGCCGTGTTCCTGGGCCAAAAAGATGGCGCAGGACAAGCCTGTGAAGCCGGAGCCGATGATGGCCACGTCGACGTCGATGTCATGCGTGATGGGGCCGTCGTCGGCGGGCGGCTCGCCGGCCGTGCCGATCCAGTAGGTGGGCGCGTAGGCATTGCCGTGGCCGGGGCGCTGGGCCACCAGCGGATCGTAGGCGGGATCGTAGGACGTGCGGGCGGCGGTGCTGTTGCCCAATACGTCAGATGGGGTGTCGACAGGTTTGTTCATGATCATTCCTGGTGAACGTACTGGCTCAGGCTTTGTTGCCGGTAGCGACCGGTGGGCGATCCTTGCGGAAGGCATTCTTCACGGCGATCTTGCCGTCGCGGAAAGTGAAGATGTCGACCATGCGCGCTTCGATGCGCGTGCCGTCCGCCTTGGTGCCGGCAAACGTCGATTCCGTCACGCCGCGCTCGCCGCTGACGAAGTGTTCTGGATTCAGCCAGGCGGCGTCGGGGAAGGTTTGCCAGGCCAGTTCGAAGCCGGCGCGCACGGCGTCGCGCCCGATAAAACTCTTGCCCAGCAGATCAGGGCCGGCCACGGCGTGAAATTCGCAATCGTCGGCCATGGCGGCCATCAGGGCCTCGATATCGTGGCGGTTCCAGGCATCGCCGAACGCTTGCAGGAAGTCAGTGGTGACGGTGTCGGTGTGCGGTACAGGGTGGTTCATGGTGGTCTCCGTAAATCGTTTTTGATACGCTACGTTCCGTTTTTTTGTCTTTTATTGAATTTAAGCCTTAAGCATGGGCTTGTCAAATCAAATAATTCAAAAAACGGGACGCCTTGTATTCTTTAGTGAAATTATGATACTTCCGTGACAATGTGTGAGAATTTCGACACAGCGCTGTGTCGGATTACGCCGGGCTTGCGCCCGGCTAATCCGACCTACACACGCGCCATCCGTGTGCGTAGGTTGGATTAGCCCAGAGGGCGTAATCCAACAACACCAGCAAATCAAACGTAATCTTTATATTTATCCAAATGCCGCACTGGTTTACTCAGCGCATCGCGGCGGAACGGGTCGCCCAGCTCGCGCGTGCACATGATTTCGATG
>RCUJ01001355.1_pt1 | contig 13249 bp, 10 predicted proteins | sample 2166321 | NCBI WGS metagenome assembly RCUJ01 (sample SAMN09932808, study PRJNA488358) | compost metagenome | feature: garden; material: soil; isolation source: compost soil in an enriched community after 118 h of incubation | place: Germany: Experimental Botanical Garden Goettingen | collected... | reverse complement strand
TTGTCCGCAAGCTGGAGTTGTCGGGGCTGACGCCTGCGTTCGATGGCGCCTTGAAACAGGCTTGAGCATCAGGGCCCGGAGGCCGGGCCCTGACTGCATCACCAGCGGTCGAAATACATCAATTTTTCGCCATCCATCTGACAGACCGCCTACCCATCGACCGCTCCGGGTTTCATTTTCACGACTCTAGAGTCCTGCCAGCGTTGCGACATAGAACCCCAAGGGTCAGTTCGCCTCTTCACATCCATGCACTGATTGCCAACGCCTCCTTGCCCGCAAAATCGCGCATGGCGAAATTTTGATACTACACGTCGAGTTGGCGGGAGCGACGAAGCACTGACGACGATTATTGTTTTCGCACAAAAGCAGGAAACAATAATCATGCTGCCGCTGATCAAAAGAATAGACAGTCACGTTCATTTTTATACATCGCAAGACCTGCGCCGAGTGGCCGGTTCGCTGCCCTATGCATTACCTGAGCCGCATCCGCTGACTGCTTATCTGGATACATTGATCGATGCCGGAATTGCTCCGACGCTCCTCAATAACGTCCATTTGAGCATTCTGCCGGATTCAGAAAACGTATTTGCTTCATTTGACGAACTCAAGAATCTCCAGGCGGCCAACCCTCTGCGCTATGGGGACGTCAAATTGGTGGGGACGATCAAGGCAGAACCTGCTTACGCCACCCAAGAACGCCTCTCGCACCCGCAGGTGGTTGGCGCACGGATCGTTCTGCACGATGCAAGGCCTGAAACGGTTTCCGAGACGCAATTCAGTGATGGGCAGTGGGCGGCGTTTTATGGTCGCTTGCAACCGCGCCAGCACCTGCACATTTACGCGAAAGAAGCCGAGACGAATCTGCGCGTATTGCGCCAGATCCCTCGCGATGTGCGGGTCATTATCGATCACCTGGGCACATGTCACAGCGAGCGTGACATCACCGAGCCGGCTTACATCGCGCTACTCACTGAAGCCAGAGAACGAGGCAACGTGTGGTTCAAGGGCCCTGGCTACCGCACTTGCGTCCATCCCGAGGAAACAGCTCGTTTCGTGACGCAAATTGTTTGCGCCGTCGGCGCGGACAAGATTCTTCTGGAAGCAACGGATGCACCTCATGTTGGAACTGACAACAAGGGAATTCCGTACTCCGACCTCTTTAATCTGGGCAAGGCTTTCAACTTTGTTGATGCCGTTGCACTGCATGTTTCCAAAGAAACCCGAACTCCTGTTGGCCAGCTTCTGCGAGGAGCATTTGGCCAATTGGTAAGTTGATCTACGCCCACGCTCCCACTTCGAGATAACCAGCAATGACGAACATTACAACAAAAGACATCAACTTCACCGTCAAGTATGGCGATGAAACCCTGAGCCTCAAAGGCACGGTTTTTCAGCCAGAACAACTCGACGCTGCGTTGCAAAAACTGCCACCGGTCATCTTCAACTCCGGCTTCACCGGCGGGGTCACGATGTACGGCCAACTGTTCGGTCGCGCCCTGGCAGGCCTGGGTTATCGCGTCATGACCTACGACGTGGCAGGCTTTTTTTCCAACAAGCACATCCGTAACACCCTCGAGGCTGGTGACAAGGTCATCACCAGCGTCATCCTCGAAGACCAGAAAGATGAAGTGCTCGGTGCCGTTGAATGGGCGCGCGAGAATTTCGGTGAGATGCCGGTGGTCGCATCGTGGGCGATGGGCTCGGTGGCAAGCCTCGGTGCAGTGGCTGAGCTGGCTGCGGCCGGCGGTGAACAGATCCGCTTCTGGGTGCCGATGAGCTATACCAACATCCGCAAACTGCAAGCCTTGCGCGCTGATCAGGCTGCGGCTGACGCAGCCATCCAGCAACTCGCGGATGACGCGCCGATCCCTCCATTCGACACCGGCACTGATGGGACCCGTCTCGGTTACTACCCGCTGGATCCTGAGACCCAGGCTTATGTCGATCAGCAACTGGGCGGCTACACCGAAGCGGGCGGCGCGGACCGTTGGCCGGGCTGCACTTACGTGACGGCGAAGTCCTACAAGTCCTATGTGGCGTATGACCCGGAGCAGTCCATCGAAGGTGCAAAAGGCTTCCCGCCAGCGCTGATCATCCATGGCGCTGACAACACCTTGCACATGCCGTCGGAGTCTGTGCGTCTGCACCAGAATTATCCCGGCGATGCCGGCCCGAATGCGCTGATCATTTCGCACATGCAACATGGCCAGCAGAATCAGGTCGACAGCCCTGTGTTCAAGTCGATGATCCAGAGCATCGACGAAGCCATCCGCGCGCGCGGCTGATCCGCTCGCCATTCTCCTGCGAGACCTCGGGCGTCGAGGTCTCGCAGCGATTTCCAGCATCGCGGGGTGTATTGCTCCCGTCGTTCTGATCTGTCGTAACGCTTTGCCAGGGCTGGTTCGCTGTCTCAACGATTGAATCTGGCTGAATGCGTGCCCAACCCCTAACATGGCGGGTGCAAAGCCACTTCCTCGGGTGGCCCAGGCTGTTCACTTGAACGGCTGCCCCCATGAAAGGATCTGGCGATGACAGCCCCCAGTGAGTCAGCGACGTCTGTGAATAGCCACACAACCAAGCGAATCGGGCTGCTGATTCTCCCTCAGTTCTCCATGATGGCCCTGGCGGGTGCCAGCGAGCCTTTGCGCGCGGCCAATCGACTGTCCGGCAAAACGCTTTATGAGTGGACCCTGCTCACGGAGTCGGGCGGACCGGTCAGTTCCAGCAGCGGTATCGAAATCCAGACCGTGCCGATTGATCAGGCGCCGGAACTGGATCGCGTGTTTGTCCTGGCGAGCCTGGACATCGAGCATCAGAAACCACCCAAAATGCTGCGCTTCCTGCAGCGCGCAGCGTCCCGCGGGATCACCGTCGGCGCACTGAGCACCGGTACGTTCATCCTCGCACGCGCAGGCTTACTGGAAGGCAAGCGTTGCACCTTGCACTGGGAGTCCATCGGCCAGTTTTCGGAGGAATTCCCCACGATCGAAGTCACCAGGGAGCTGTACGTCAACCATGGCAACCGCTGGACGTGTGCCGGGGGAACGGCGGCCATCGACCTCATGCTGGCACAAGTCGCGCTTGATTTCGGTAACCAGCTCGCGGCGAGCATCGCCGAGCAATTTCTGCACGCCAGGATACGCGCGCCGGAAGAGCATCAGCGGATGTCGATCCAGTGGCGGTTCGGCATTCACGATCGCAGGCTGACAGCCGCCATCGCCTTCATGGAGAACAATCTGGAGAACATCGTCGGCATCGAAGAGATCGCCGACCGTTGCAATCTGTCCCACCGTCAACTCGAACGGCTGTGGCATCAGCACTTCGGCATGACGCCGAAGAAATTCTACCTGGAGCTCAGGTTGAACGAAGCACGCCGGTTGCTGCGTGAGAGCACCCAGCCCATTGCGTCCATCGCTTACAGCTGTGGGTTCGTCTCAGCGTCACATCTGGGTGCTGCTTACCGTCGTATCTGGGGATGTACGCCCGGTGAAGAGCGGCGGAAATTTGATGATGCTCACTCCTGATTTCAGTCACCGAGTGCATGGGTCAACAAACGCCAATCCCCTGAAAAACCCCTGAACCAATCCTCTCTGCAAAATCCCATAGCAAGCTAATGACTCGGCCCGACAGGCGGTGCGCTCTGGCAAGCCTGGGTCATATGGCGATCCCGCATACTTGCGTCCTCAATCGACCCTGCGCCTTGCATTGCGAGTTGGCTTGCCGCGTGACGTCGTTTTTTTGATAGAAATCGTCGAACTCGAAGCTCAGAGTGCCTACGGTAGCGCGGTAATGTTTCCTACAGATCCGGCGTTCAATTCCAGATGCGCGACCGATAAAAACAACAATGACGTACAGAAGGCATAACAACCATGGAAACCTTGAGTTTCATTCTGGAAAACGGCGGGCTGATCAGTCTGCTACTCGGGCAGCACCTGCTCATCGTGGCGGTTGCGGTGGGTATGGCGATTCTGACGGGCGTGCCTGTCGGGATCGCGATCTCCCAGCACCCCAGAACGCGCCGCTGGGTCCTGGCCTTCGCCGCGGTCCTGATGACCATTCCCTCTGCCGCGCTGTTCGGGCTGATGATTCCGGCCCTGTCGCTGATCGGCTACGGGATCGGCGTCGTGCCGGCGGTCATTGCGCTGTTTCTCTACTCCCAATTGCCCATCATCCGCAACACCACCACTGCGATCTCCAACATCGATCCGGCCTTGCGCGAAGCGGCGATCGGGATGGGCATGTCGACCGGGCAACGATTGCGCAAGGTTGAACTGCCGATTGCGGTCCCGCTGATCATGGCGGGCGTGAGGATGGCGACCGTCATCAACATCGGCATCGCAGCCATCGCGGCGTACATCGGCGCCGGCGGCCTGGGCAGCCTGATCATTCGCGGCATCGCGCAATCGGATACCCGACAGCTGTTGGCCGGCGCGATCGTCATCAGTGTCATCGCCATTGCGGCCGATTACGCGTTGTACGGCTTGCAGCGCCTGCTGACGCCAAAAGGCTTGAACAAGAACAAAGTGGCCACCGGCCGAATGAAGGAAGCTACGACGTGATCCAGATCGAAAACCTGAACAAGCAATTCGGCTCAATCACTGCAGTAGAAGATGTCTCATTCAATGTTGAAGAGGGGCAGATCTGCGTACTGCTTGGGCCGTCGGGCTGCGGTAAAACCACGACGCTGAAAATGATCAACCGACTGATCACGCCGACCTCCGGCACGATCAGAATCGGCGGTCGCGACACGTCCGAACTGGACAGCGTCACCCTCAAGCGCTCCATCGGCTATGTGATCCAGCAAGTCGGCCTGTTCCCGAACATGACCGTTGAGGAAAACATCTGCGTCGTTCCCAATCTGTTGGGATGGGACAAAACCAAAAGCCGAAAGCGCGCCGCGGAGTTGCTGGAAGTGGTCGCGCTGGATCCGTCGAAATTTCTCAAGCGCTATCCGTGTGAACTTTCCGGTGGTCAACAGCAACGCGTAGGCGTGGCCCGGGCCCTGGCAGCGGATCCGCCCGTGATGCTGATGGACGAGCCCTTTGGCGCGATCGACCCGATCAACCGGGAAGTGATCCAGGACGAGTTCATGCGCATCCAGCGCCTCGTCAACAAGACTGTCCTGTTTGTCAGTCACGACATCGATGAAGCGGTGAAGATGGCGGACTGCGTCGCCCTGTTCCATAACGGAAAAATCCAGCAGTTCGGCAGCTCGGATGATCTGCTGGCCCGGCCCAACAGTGAGTTCGTGGCGAACTTCATGGGTGGCGACCGGATCATGAAGCGCCTGCGTCTGCTGCGTGCGGCTGACGTGGCCAGCAAGGTTCCGCCACGGGAACACATGCAGATCGTTGGCGGCAACAGCGCTGTTTTTTCGCAATCGCACCTGATCGTCAAGCCAGGAGATGACCTGCGCCAGGTGCTTTCGCAATTGCTGGGTCGCGGCCAGGACTGGGCACTTTGCAACGACAGCGACGGGCGCTTTATCGGCTATGTCCACCAGGCCGACATCCTGGCGCGACTTGTTGAAAACATTACTCCGGTGGTGCACTGAAGATGTCTGACTTACTGATCAGATTGTGGGAAGGGCTGCAGTTTTACTGGGGCGACATCAGCTACCTGACGGTCCAGCATCTGCAGATCGTGGCGGTCAGTGGGGTCCTGGCCCTGGTCATCGCGCTGCCGTTGGGTGTCTGGATGAGCCGTCCGGCGAACCAGCGTTACGCCATGGCCAGCATGCAGGTCCTTAACGTAGGGCAGGCGATCCCCAAGCTCGCGTTGCTGGCGTTGGCCATGAGTTTCATTGGTGTCGGTAGCGGCGCGGCCATCATCGGATTGTTTGTCGCGACGTTGTTGCCCGTGGCAGTCAACACCTATGAAGGCTTGCGCGCCGTGCCGCAGCACTTGGTCGAAGCGGCCGAGGCCATGGGCATGACGCCACGGGAAACGCTGTGGAAAGTTGAAATTCCGAACGCGATGAACGTGATTTTCGCGGGCATCCGCACGGCGCTGGCGATCAACGTCGGTACCGCTCCGCTGGCCTTCCTGGTCGGTGGCGGCGGGCTGGGCGAGTTGATCTTTACCGGGATCGACTTGAATGACTTCGGCATGATGCTGGCCGGTGCCGCGGCGACCGCGCTGTTGGCGATTGCGGTCGATCTGGGCTGCGGCTTGATTCAAAACATTGCAGTGTCACGGGGCTTGAGGTTGACCGGGCGCGAGTGAATCCGATGACCATGGACAAAACCAATAATATGAGGTGCACGATGATTTATCGAATGCTGGCCAGTCTGATCTTTACCCTGAGTCTTGTTTGCGGTGTTGTGGGCAGTGCTTCTGCCAATAACACGATTGTGGTCGGCGGCAAGAAGTTTACCGAGCAGCAATTGGTTGCCGAGATGACCACACAACTCCTGCGCGCCAATGGCTACAGTGTCGATAAACGTCCGGACCTGGGTTCTTCCGTATTGCGCGCGGCGCAAGAGAATGGTCAGGTCGATGTGTATTGGGAATACACCGGCACTTCGCTGATTACTTACAATAAAGTCACGGACAAGCTCAACGCTGACGAAACGTACAAGAAAATCAGCGAGCTTGATGCGCAGAAAGGCATCACCTGGCTGAACCCATCCAAGGCCAATAACACCTACGCCTTTGCCATGCGCAAGGAAGAGGCAGAGAAGGATGGAATCGCCTCGATCAGCGATCTTGCGCAGAAGATCGAAGCAGGCAAGTCCTATAAATTTGCCTCCAATGCTGAATTCTTTTCCCGGCCTGATGGCCTGCGTCCCTTGCAAGAGACATACAAGTTTGAATTTGAGCGCAAGAACATCGTCCGCATGGACGGCGGGCTGACCTATCAGGCGCTTCGAGACGGGCAGGTCGATCTGGCCTTGGTCCTGTCGACGGATGGGCGGATTCCGGCCTTCGGCTTTGTGGTGCTGCAAGACGATAAAGGCTTCTTCCCCAGCTACGCGCTGACCCCGGTTATTCGCACTGAAGTGTTTAAGGCGAATCCAAAGATCGGCGAGTTGCTCAACGCACTGTCGTCCAGGCTGGATGACGACACCATCGCGGGTCTCAATTCCCGGGTCGATGTCGGCCGTGAATCCATCGAGAGCGTGTCCAAGGAATTTCTGCAAAAGAGCAAGTTGCTGTAGAAACTGCCGAAGGCTGCGATCTTCGACATTGTCTTAAGAACTTTCCAAGGCCGGCGGAATAACCCCGGCCTTTTTTTCCTGCCTCCCATCCACTCCCTTGCACCTCTATCAGGTGCGAGCCGGTTTCGTTCGCCTGTACCCACTCGGAGAATAAAAATGCAGTTGAATAAAAAGTTCGTGGCGTGCGCGTTTTTGCTAATGGCGGCAAGTGTTCAGGCGGATGACGGTATCGACCGCATGAGTCTCGCCGATATGCGTCATGCATTGAATGCCGGGACCCTGAGTTCCGAACAACTGGTCCGGCATTACCTCAATAACATTCAGGCGAACAATCACCAGGGCCAAAACATCAATGCACTGGTGACCATCAATGAACAGGCGATCGATCAGGCCCGCAAGTGGGATGCTGAACGGGCGAAAAACCCCACTTTTAAATACGCACCGCTGGCCGGCATTCCATTCGTGGTGAAGGACAATTTTGACACCGCTGGTATGGTCACCTCCGGTGGTTCCTTCGTGCTGCGTTCGTCGGTGCCAAGCCAGGATGCCTTCACCGTCAAGAAGCTGATCGACGGGCAAGCCATTCTGCTCGGCAAAGCCAACCTGTCGGAACTGGCGGCGTCCTTTGGCTGGTTTGGCTACAGCTCGTTTGGCGGCCAGACGCTGAATCCGCGGAACACCAAGCGGGATGCTTCCGGCTCCAGCAGCGGTTCTGCCGCCTCGGTGGCGGCGGCGTTTGCCCCCTTCGCGTTGGGGTCGGACACGAGCGGCTCGATCCGGGCGCCGGCCAGCGTCACCGGCACGGTGGGTTTTCGACCTTCGCTGGGGCTGATCAGTCGTAGCGGCATCATTCCGCTGTCGCTCGCGTTCGATACCGCCGGCGTCATTACCAACAGCGTGCTGGATCAGGCCATTGTGCTCGATGCGATCAAGGGCCAGGACAAAAGCGATCCGGCGACCCTCGACCTTGCTGCAGATAAAATACAGTTCGAACCGGCACTGAGCCGTTCCTCGCTGCAAGGCAAGACCATTGGGGTGATCACCAATTTCAAGGGGGCGAATCCGGAGGTGGATGCGGTCTTTAAAACGGCGCAGGAAACCCTCGGCAAGCGCGGTGCGCATGTCGTCTCCATCGAATTGCCCAAAGCCTTTGAAACCCTATGGAGCGATGTGCTCGGGCCAGTAGGAGAGGGTGAGTTCAAGCCGCAATTCGAACGCTACCTCGCCACCCTCAATCCGAACCAACCGCGAACGCTTGTGCAGTTTCTCGACCTGGCCAAACAAAATCAGGCGCAAAACGCTGCGCACGGGATGAACCCGGCACGCCTGGCCGGACTGGAAACGCTAGCGAGTGCCACCAGCACCGATTCACCGCAGTACATCTCCATCCTTTCCCGGAAGATTCCACAGTTGCGCGCGCAACTGATGGACGTCATGAAGAACAACAAGGTGGACAGCCTGTTCTTCGCGACCATCAACTGCCCGGCTTCGGTGGTGCACGGTGTGAGCGATGACAGTTACGTGTGCAAGTCCGGCGATACCTACGCGTCGTCGTACATTGCCTCGGCCACGGGATTTCCCGAGATCACCGTTCCGGCAGGCATCATCGAGGGCAACCTGCCGGTCGGTGTTTCGTTCCTGGGCGGCTACGGCGAAGACGCCAAGGTGGTTGGTTTCGGCTACGCGTTCCTTGGGCGGTAATCGTCAGATCTGTTCCAGCAACCAGGTACGAAACGCGACGAGTGACGGCAGCATTTCGTTGCGCGGCGGATAGGCCAGGTAGTAACTGCGCTGGCTGGCAAAGGGCTGATCGAGGCTGATCAGTTCGGTGTTGGCCAGCTCGTCGGCCACCAGGATACGCGGTACCAGACCGATGCCGATGCCGGCCCTGACCGCCTGGATCAAGTGCGAGGTGAGTTCGAAACTCGGCCCCAGCCGCATCATCCGATGGGGCAGGCCGTGGTGGCTGAACCACTCGCCCCAGACGTTGGCATTGTTTGCGACGTTGAGCAGCGTCTGTCCGCCAATGCGCTCCGGGGTCCAGGCGTCATGGGTTTCGGCCGCTTGTGGCGAAATGATCACCATCAGTTCTTCGGTGTGCAGACGATGGCTGATCAGGCCCGGCAAGTCGGCATTGCCGACGACGATCGCGGCATCGATCCCGCTGGTTTCAAAGTCGATGGCATCGATCCGGGAATTGATGTGCACCAGCATGCCGGGATGGGTTTTGTAGAAGTCATGCAGGCGCGGCAATAACCACTTCGAGCCGAAGGTCGGCAAGGTGGCCAGGCGCAAGGTGCCGCTGCCTGATTGATAAGCCATGGCCTGCAACGTGGCGCTGCGGATGCGTCCGAGCGCTTCGCTCATTTCCCGCTGATAAAGACGACCGACATCGGTCAACTGCACTTGCCGGCCTTCACGGCGGAACAGCGTCAGGCCCAGTTGCTGTTCCAGCGCCTGGACCTGCCGGCTCACGGCGCTTTGGGTCAATGACAGTTCCATCGCGGCACGGGTATAGCTTTCATGACGGGCGGCGGCTTCAAAGGCCAGCAGCAGCGACATCGAAGGGGTGAGGTGACGGTAATTCATTCGTAAAAGTCATCGATAGCGGCAGGATTATCCGTTTGTCTGGTGCCACAGCCTGCAGGATCATTGGCGTACCCGACGACCTGAGGCTGACCCATTAATGCTCAGGCGACAAGTGTTTTGAGTTTTCCCGTGATTAGACCGACAAGAGAACAGCCTGCGATGATCGCTCAGTTGCCCACCGTTGCACTCGCGGCACAGTACCCGGAATTTCTTCAAGCCCTGCGTGCCAGCGGCTTTCGCGGCCAGCTCAGCGCTGACTACGCCACCCGCACCGTGTTGGCGACCGACAACTCGATTTACCAGCGGCTGCCGCAAGCGGCGGTGTTCCCCCTGGATGCAGGTGACATCGCACGCATCGCGACCTTGATGGCCGAGCCACGCTTTCGCCAGATCAAGCTGACCCCGCGCGGTGGTGGCACCGGCACCAACGGGCAGTCATTGACCGATGGCATCGTGGTCGACCTGTCGCGGCACATGAACACCATCCTCGAAATCAACGTCGCCGAGCGCTGGGTGCGGGTGCAGGCGGGCGTGGTCAAGGATCAGCTCAATGCCGCGCTCAAACCTCACGGGCTGTTCTTCGCGCCGGAGTTGTCGACGTCCAACCGTGCCACCGTCGGCGGCATGATCAACACCGACGCCAGCGGCCAGGGCAGTTGCACCTATGGCAAGACCCGTGACCACGTACTGGAATTGCACAGCGTGCTGCTCGGCGGTGAGCGCCTGCACAGCCATCCGCTGTCCGACGCGGAACTGGAGGCGGCTTGCGCGCAGTCCGGCCGTATCGGCGAAGTGTATCGGGTGGCGCGCAATATCCAGGAGACCCAGGCCGATCTGATCGAATCGGTATTCCCCAAACTCAACCGTTGCCTGACCGGTTACGACCTGGCGCACCTGCGCGACGAGCAAGGGCGTTTCAACCTCAACAGTGTGCTGTGCGGTGCGGAAGGGTCATTGGGCTACATTGTCGAAGCCAAGCTCAACGTGCTGCCGATTCCCAGGTATTCGGTGCTGGTGAACGTGCGTTACGGCAGCTTCATGGATGCGCTGCGTGACGCCGATGCGTTACTGGCGCACAAGCCGTTGTCCATCGAAACCGTGGACTCCAGGGTGTTGCTGCTGGCGATGAAAGACATCGTCTGGCATAGCGTCGCCGAGTATTTCCCGACGGACGCCGAGCGCCCGACGCTGGGCATCAATCTGGTGGAGTTCAGCGGTGACGACGTGGTGCAAGTGAACACGCGCGTGGCGTCGTTCGTGGCGCATCTGCAGGCCGACTCGACGATTGAGCGGCTGGGCCACACGTTGGCAGAAGGCGCCGAAGCCGTGTCCCGCGTCTACGTCATGCGCAAACGCTCGGTCGGGCTCTTGGGCAACGTCGAAGGTGAGGTTCGCCCGCAGCCTTTCGTTGAAGATACCGCCGTGCCGCCGGAGAAACTGGCCGACTACATCGCCGAGTTTCGTGCCTTGCTGGACAGCTATGGTCTGGCGTACGGCATGTTCGGTCACGTCGATGCCGGTGTGTTGCACGTGCGTCCGGCGCTGGACATGAAAGACCCGTCCCAGGCCGCGCTGGTCAAGCCGATTTCCGACGCCGTGGCCGAGTTGACCCGGCGTTACGGCGGGTTGCTATGGGGCGAGCACGGCAAGGGTTTGCGTTCGGAATACGTCCCCGGGTTTTTTGGCGAGTTGTACCCGGCATTGCAATCGCTCAAGGGCGCGTTCGACCCGCACAATCAGCTCAACCCCGGGAAGATCTGTACGCCGCCGGATGCTGCCCAGGGCTTGCTCAAGGTCAACGAAGTGACGCTGCGCGGAGATCTGGATCGGCAGATCGACGAGCGCGTCTGGCAAAGCTTCGGCACCGCCATGCACTGCAACGGTAATGGCGCCTGCTACAACTACGACCCCAATGATGCGATGTGTCCCTCGTGGAAAGCCACCCGTGAGCGCCAGCACTCGCCGAAGGGCAGGGCGTCGTTGATTCGCGAATGGTTGCGTCTGCAAGGCGCGGCCAATATTGATGTACTGCAAGCAGCCCGCGGCAAGTTGTCGTGGTTGCGCGGGTTGCCGGCGCGGTTACGCAATAACCTGGCGCGCTCGCGGGGCGAGGCGGATTTTTCCCATGAAGTCTATGACGCGATGGCGGGCTGCCTGGCCTGTAAATCCTGCGCGGGACAATGCCCGGTCAAGGTCAACGTCCCGGAATTCCGTTCGCGTTTTCTGCAGCTGTACCACGGTCGCTATCAACGACCGCTGCGTGACTACCTGATCGGCTCGCTGGAGTTCACCATTCCATACATGGCGTATGCGCCGGGTCTTTACAACGCGGTGATGGGCTCGAAATGGGTGAGCCGCCTGCTTGAGCGACAGGTCGGCATGCTCGACAGCCCGCTGATCCACCGTCATGACTTGCAGGCCACGTTGACCCGTTGCAAGGTCGCGGTCGCCAGCGTGCCAGCCCTGCGCGAACTGACCGTGGCACAACGTGAGCGCAGCGTGGTGTTGGTGCAGGACGCCTTCACCCGTTACTTCGAAACGCCGTTGCTGGCGAGCTTTATCCAGTTGGCGCATCAGTTGGGTTATCGGGTGTTTCTGGCGCCCTATAGCGCCAACGGCAAACCTTTGCACGTGCAGGGTTTTCTCGGCGCCTTCGCCAGGGCGGCGATCCGCAACGGCAATCAGCTCAAGGCGCTCGCCGACTGCGGTGTACCGCTGGTGGGACTGGACCCGGCGATGACGCTGGTCTACCGCCAGGAATATCAAAAAGTACCAGGGCTCAACGATTGCCCGAAGGTCTTGCTGCCTCAGGAGTGGTTGTCCGATGCGTTGCCGGAAAACCCGCATCCCGCGACCGGGACATTCCGTTTGTTGGCGCACTGCACCGAAAAAACCAATGTCCCGGCCAGCACTTCGCAATGGGAAGCCGTTTTTGCCCGGCTCGGGCTCAAGCTGACGACTGAGGCGACCGGCTGCTGCGGCATGTCCGGAACCTTCGGCCATGAAGCACGTAACCAAGGCAGCTCACGAACCATTTTTGAGCAGTCCTGGTCCGGCAAACTGAACAAAAACAGCGAGGCGCTGGCCACGGGATACTCCTGTCGCAGTCAGGTGAAGCGCTTTGCCAACCTGCAATTGCGCCATCCATTGGAGGTTGTGTTAGAGCATACGCTCGCGAAGTGAAGAGGAGCGCTCGGTTGAATCATCGCGCCGATGTCGGCTCAGTAGCCGTTCTTGATATTGCTCCAGGAGCGCGTGCGGACACGATCGACCGCATGGGACTGCGGTTGCAGGGTGAACAGCGTGGCTATCACCTGCGCAGAGGGGTAGATGTTCGGGTTGTCTTGCACCTCGGCCGAAACCAGCGCGTTCGCGTCTTTGTTGGCGTTGGCGGTGAGCGCCAGATTGGTAGCAGGCGCAATCACTTCGGGGCGCAGCATGTAGTAAGACAGGCGCCAAATGGCCGGTGTTGTGCCCCTTGGGAAACAACACCGGCCAGT
>RCUJ01001354.1_pt1 | contig 13251 bp, 10 predicted proteins | sample 2166321 | NCBI WGS metagenome assembly RCUJ01 (sample SAMN09932808, study PRJNA488358) | compost metagenome | feature: garden; material: soil; isolation source: compost soil in an enriched community after 118 h of incubation | place: Germany: Experimental Botanical Garden Goettingen | collected... | reverse complement strand
CCTGCAGATGGCCGATGTTGGCCTTGAGCTGCTGCGCCCAACCGTTGAGCACCTGGCTCATGCGCACCGGCATGGCGTCCATCAGGTGCGTACGCCCGGTTTTGACGTGGTGATGAACCTGCTCGGCCTTGCGCTCGATGACCTGCACCAGATGCGTCAGCGCCGGCAGCAGTTGTTCATGGAGCGCCAGTGCTGCGCTGACGTGAATGGTGGTCGGGATGATGTCGTTGCTGCTCTGCCCGCAGTTGACGTGATCGTTGGGGTTCACCGCCTCGCCCAGCAAGCGGCTGGCCAGCGTGGCGATCACTTCGTTGGCGTTCATGTTCGAGCTGGTACCGGAACCGGTCTGGAACACATCCACCGGGAAGTGCTGCATGAAATCGCCTTCGAGCAAGCCTTGGGCTGCGTCGACGATGGCTTTGCCCTGGGCTTCGCCGATCTGCTTGAGCTCGACGTTGGCGCGGGCGGCCGCGGCCTTGGCCAGGATCAACGCGCGGATGAACTGAACCGGCATCGGTTTGCCGCTGATCGGGAAGTTATCCACCGCACGCTGGGTCTGTGCGCCGTAGAGGGCGTCTTCCGGGACCTGAAGCTCGCCCATACTGTCGCGTTCGATACGGGTATTACTCATCGGGAGATCCTTGCATCAGTTCTATGAGAGGAATCGAGGGTTGCAACTCACAGGTAGCGAGTTGCCAGGTGTAGCTCTGCCAGCGCTTGAGGCGGCATTTGCACAACGAGAGGCGTTCCAGTTCGCGCAGCGGGCGCCAGGCCTGGTCAAGACAGTAAGTGCGCCAATGCCACGGCAGCGCGACATCGGCGGCGGTATCGAGCAACAATCGGAAGGAAGTTTCGGCGACGGTCCAGGGTGAGGTGGCCGTGCAACAAGCCAGGTACCGGCCTTCGGCCAGGTAGTGGTCGATCAGGCGAGGCTCGTCGGGGTTCATCGCGCAACGGATCTGGCGACTCATCCAGCGCCAGCTTTCGAGGTAAGGCTGCTCGTGCAAGGCAGAACTCATGATCCGGGGCTCATTCGGTAATGAGATTTATTATTAAATGATAATGAGAAACAAAACAAGGCTGTAAGGGCAAGTTACCTCCCACAGGGGATCTGTGTTGTAGCCAATAAAAAAGGCGCGCCACCCAATGGGTGGCGCGCCTTTTGGTGAAGCGGCCGAGGCTTAGCTACCCGCCACCGTCATCCGCTCGATCAGCACCGAGCCGGTGCGAATGTTACTGCGCAGTTCCAGATCATTACCCACGGCAACGATCTGCTTGAACATGTCGCGCATGTTGCCGGCGATGGTCACTTCCTGGACCGCGAACTGGATTTCACCGTTCTCGACCCAATAACCCGCTGCACCACGGGAGTAATCGCCGGTGACCATGTTGAGGCCCTGCCCCATCAATTCAGTCACCAGCAAGCCACGCCCCATGCGCCGCAGCAACGCCGCCTGGTCTTCGTCGCCATGGGTGACGAACAGGTTGTGCACGCCACCGGCGTTGGCCGTGCTCGGCATACCGAGCTTGCGGCCGGAATAGGTGCCGAGGATGTAAGACACCAACTCGCCCTTTTCGACGAACGGTTTGGCGTAGGTTGCCAAACCATCACCGTCGAACGCTGCGCTGCCCATGGCACGCATCAGATGCGGACGTTCGTCGATGGTCAGCCACTCCGGAAACAGCTTCTGCCCGAGGGTACCCTCAAGGAAGGACGACTTGCGATACAGGCTGCCGCCGGAAATCGCCGACAGGAAACTGCCGAACAGCCCCCCAGCCAACTCTGCGGAAAACAGCACCGGCACCTCGCAAGTCGGCACCGGACGCGCGCCCAGACGACTCGCCGCTCGTTGTGCAGCGCGCTGACCGATGCTTACCGGGTCGGCGAGCAGATTGCCCTGGCGGTTTACGTCGTACCAGTAATCGCGCTGCATCTGGCCATCGGCCTCGGCGATCATCACGCAGCTCAGGCTGTGGCGAGTCGACGCGTAACCGCCGATAAACCCGTGGCTGTTGCCATAAACGCGGCAGCCCTGATGGGTGCTGAGGGTGGTGCCGTCGGCGTTCTTGATCCGGCTGTCGGCGGCAAACGCCGCGGCTTCACAGGCCAGGGCCTGTTCGATGGCTTGTTCCGGAGTGATGTCCCATTGGTGGAACAGGTCGAAATCCGGAATATCGCGCGCCATCAGCGCGGCATCCGCAAGGCCCGAGGCTTCGTCTTCCGAAGTGTGTTTGGCAATGGCCAGTGCAGCGGCGACGGTTTCGCGAATCGCATCAGGACCGCTGGCCGAGGTGCTGGCCGAGCCTTTGCGCTGCCCCACGTACAAGGTGATGCCAAACCCCTGGTCGCGGTTGAACTCAACGGTTTCGACTTCACGCTGGCGCACCGAAGTCGACAACCCCTGCTCCAGCGACACCGCCACTTCACAGGCGCTGGCCCCCTGGCGCTTGGCTTCAGCGATGATCTGCTCGACTTGTTCCTGCAGTGCCGGCAACGCTTGTGGGCCGACGCTTTCAACTGCACTCATGCTGTTCTCCACTCAAATTCTGCTTTCGGTAACGGTCATCGAGCGACCGGGCCGGACAAGCGGCCCCCGACTGGTTATCATGGCGGCGTTTCTTTGCGGACGGCCACCATGGTTGATTCTTACGACGACTCCCTCGATACGGGAGAAAAAAGCAAATCCCAGGTCAAACGCGAGCTGCATGCTCTGGTTGACCTTGGCGAGCGCCTTACAACACTCAAGCCTGACTTGCTGGCAAAACTGCCCTTGACCGACGGAATGCGTCGGGCTCTGGCCGATGCGCCCAAGCACACCGCGAACATCGCGCGTAAACGGCACCTTCAGTTCATCGGCAAACTGATGCGCGATCAGGACACTGACGCGATTCTGGTTCTGCTCGATCAACTCGATGCCTCCACCCGTCAATACAACGAACGCTTCCATAACCTGGAACGCTGGCGCGATCGTCTGATTGCCGGCGACGATGCCGTACTGGAAAAATTCGTCGTCGACTACCCGGACGCGGACCGCCAGCAATTGCGCTCCCTGATCCGTCAGGCCCAGCATGAGGTTGCGCAAAACAAGCCTCCTGCTTCCAGCCGTAAAATCTTCAAGTACATCCGTGAGCTGGACGAGACTCAACGCGGTCTGCGTTAATTCTCGAAGCGGGTGAGCTGCCTCGCAGCTCACCCGCAGCCTCACTTCTTACGACCCCGTGCCACCCACGGTGATCGCATCAATCTTCAGCGTTGGCTGGCCGACACCCACCGGCACCGACTGCCCATCCTTGCCACACGTCCCCACGCCGCTGTCCAGCGCCAGATCGTTACCGACCATCGACACCTTGCTCATGGCTTCCGGCCCGTTGCCGATCAGGGTCGCGCCCTTGACCGGAGCGGTGATCTTGCCGTCCTCGATCAGGTACGCCTCGCTGGTGGAGAACACGAACTTGCCGCTGGTGATGTCCACCTGACCGCCGCCGAGGTTGGCGCAGTAGATGCCGCGCTTCACCGAGGCGATGATTTCCGCCGGGTCGCTTTCGCCGGCGAGCATGTAGGTGTTGGTCATGCGCGGCATCGGCAGGTGCGCGTAGGATTCGCGACGGCCGTTACCGGTGCGTGCCACGCCCATCAGGCGGGCGTTGAGCTTGTCCTGCATGTAGCCCTTGAGTACGCCGTTTTCGATCAGCGTGGTGCACTCGGTCGGCGTGCCTTCGTCGTCGACACTCAACGAGCCACGGCGACCGGCCAGGGTGCCGTCATCGACAATGGTGCACAGCTTCGACGCAACCATCTCGCCCATGCGACCGCTGTAGGCCGAACTGCCCTTGCGGTTGAAGTCGCCTTCCAGACCATGACCGACGGCTTCGTGCAGCAGCACGCCCGACCAACCGGAACCGAGCACCACCGGCAAGGTACCGGCCGGTGCCGGAATGGCTTCAAGGTTGACCAGCGCCTGGCGCAACGCTTCACGGGCATAGCCCATGGCGCGGTCTTCGCCGAGGAAATAACGGTAATCGGTACGCCCGCCACCGCCATGACCGCCGCGTTCGCGGCGACCGTTCTGCTCGACGATCACGCTGACGTTGAAACGCACCAGCGGCCGCACATCCGCCGCCAGACCGCCGTCGGTGGAAGCCACCAGAATCCGTTCCCAGACACCGGCCATGCTCACGGTGACTTGCTGGATGCGAGGGTCGAGGGCGCGGGTCGCGGCATCGATTCGCTTGAGCAAATCGACTTTCTCGGCACGGGTCAGCACTTCCAGGGGATTGTCCGGCGCATACAACTGCGCGACATCCTGGCTGGTGAATGCCTGTACGGTGCCGTGCTGCCCGGCCCGGGAAATCGAACGGGCGGCCCGCGCCGCCGCGCCCAGGGCTTCCAGGGTGATGGCATTGCTGTAGGCAAAACCGGTTTTTTCACCCGATTGCGCGCGCACGCCCACACCTTGGTCAAGGTTGAAGCTGCCTTCCTTGACGATGCCGTCTTCCAGCGCCCAGGACTCGGAAATCTGCCCTTGGAAATACAGATCCGCCGCATCGATGCCGGGGCCGGCCAGATCGCCGAGCACGCCTTGCAGACTCTCGATCGTCACGCCGCCGGGCGCCAACAGGTGATCACTGACTGAGGACAACAACTCGCTCATAGGTTTACGCCTTAAATTCGTGTTCTGAGGCAGGCCGCTGTGCGCCCTGCGAGAAAAACCGCCGATGACGCGTCACCGGCATTCGCGCCCTGATGGACGCTTGTTCATTGCTATCGCGCTCGGCCAACAACACCGCTTCGCCTTGATCCTGACTCGCCAGCACACGGCCCCACGGATCGATAATCGCCGCATGGCCGAAGGTTTCTCGCGGCCCCGGATGGGTTCCGCCTTGTGCTGCGGCAAGCACATAACACTGTGTCTCGATGGCGCGTGCGCGAATCAGCACATCCCAATGCGCTGCGCCGGTCACCGCAGTAAAAGCTGACGGTGCGGTAATCAACTCTGCACCGGCGGCACGTAATTCGCTGTACAGCTCGGGAAAGCGCAAGTCATAACACACGGTCAGACCGACTCGCCCCACGGGCGTATCGGCAACGACAACGCCACTGCCATAAGCATAGTCATCGGATTCGCGATAACGGCCGCGATTGTCCGCCACATCGACATCGAACAGATGCAACTTGTCATAGCGTGCAACGACTTCGCCCTGTTCATCGACCAGCAGCGAGCAGGCATTGGCTTTGGCCGTCGGCTGATCCACTGGAGGCAAGGGCAAAGTACCGGCCACTATCCATAACTTGAGGTCGCGGGCGGTCTGTTTCAACCACGGCAGGATCGGTCCTTCGCCCAATGCTTCGGCACGGCCGATGTCAGCGACGTCGCGACGGCCCATGGCGGCGAAGTTTTCCGGCAGCACCGCCAGCTTCGCGCCACCGGCCGCTGCCTGTTCGAGCAGGCGCCGGGCCTGAGCCAGATTGGCCAGCACGTCGCTCTGGCTGACCATTTGAATCACCGCTAAAGACATGGCGAACTCCGCAAGAGATATGCGGCCATGCTACTCCATCGGTTCAGTGGCTGGCTGTTCAAAAAGGCTTGTCGAAGGTGATTTTCGGCTCTTTCCATGGGCCTTTGACGGTGTATTTCACACTGGCAAAGCGCGCCACACGGTCACCGATCAGTTTGTCGATCAGGAACAACGCGCCGCCGACCGCCGGTGCGCCAACGATCAACGCGGCAATCGGCAGGTTGTTGGTCACCGGCAAGGTCACCAGCAACTTGGCATCGACCTTGTCGCCGACCAGGTCCAGCGTACCGTCCAGCTCAAGGTTGCTCGAAGGACCGGTCAGGCGAATCGGCTCACGGGTGACATACACACCATTGTTCGCCACCAACAGGCCTTTGACCCGGTCGTAGCTCAAGCCTTTGCCGAACAGATCGGAGAAGTCCAGACGCAGACGCCGGCCGATGGAGTTGAAGTTAAGCAGGCCAAATACTCGCAACGCCTGCGCGCCGCCCTCTACTTCAACAAACTGACCTTTGTTCAACGACGCATCGAGCGTGCCGGAGAAGCGCTTGGTCGCCAGCCAGGCCGGCGAGCCCGGCCAACGGCCGTCGACGTCCATATGAAATTCTTCGCTGGTCACGCTCGGCGCAAAGCCCCAGCCCTTGAGCACATCGGCGAGGTTCTTGCCGCCAATCCGGCCCTTGAACCAGCTATTGGTCGCCCCGGGCGCACCCTCCCAGCCGCCATTGCCCTGCAACAGGATGCCTTTGAGGCCCATGTCGAGATTATTCAGGGCGATGCCCTTGGCGGTTGGTCGCACTTTCAAAGACCAGCCACCGACCAGATCCGGCCCCAGAAACAGTTGATTGATCGTGATATCCAGCGCTGGAATCTTCGTCGGATCCACCGAAACCAAAGGGTCCGGCGAATTCTCGTCAGCCTGCACCGTCGGGTCCGGCGCCGGCAGCTTCACGTATTGCAGATTGACCGCAATCGGCACGGCTTTGGCATCCGGCAGGTTCGCCGAGCCTTTGGCCTGCTGGCTATCGAGGGACAGATTCCACGCGCCCGGCTTGCGATTGACCTGAACCGACGCCTGATCCAGCGTGGTCCCGAATGCCGTGAGCTTACCGACCTTGAAATCAGCACTGTTGAGCAATTGCTTGGCGCTGCCGCCCGGATCCTGCCCGGCGTATTTGTTCACCAGATCCTGCCACGGCGCGACGTCCAGTTCCGAGAGCACGCCGCGAATCCGCAAGCCTTTGGCGCCCGGCAGCACCGCTTCGCCGGCACCGAGGAACAATTCACCCCGGCCCTCGGCAAAATTGCTCGGCGGTGCCGCGAAGGTGAAATTGGCCAGTTGGTCGTAGTTGAACCAATAACGCCGCTCCTGCCCCTGCAAGGTCATGCGGAACACGGTATCGCGTCCGACATCTGCCGCCATACCGAACGGTGCCGGCAGATCCACCGCCACACCCTTCATGCTGGAGCTGACCATCAACTGGCTGTCGGCGCCGTCCAGATTCAATTGCAACTGATAAGGAATGGTTCCGGAGACCGGCAGTGGTTGTGTCACGCCCAGCCAGTCGGTGAGTTTCTTCACTTCGACCTGACCGGATGCGGCGACCCGGGTCTTGAGCTTGCCGGGGCTGCCATCGGCGAAGATCTGTGCGGTTACCGGTTTGTCGAACGCCCGCGCGGCGATGTTCTGCCCGCTGAGTCCTTTGGCGCTGTCGAAACGGAAATCGCCTTTGAGTTGCGTCAGCTCCAGCTTTGGCTCGGCGAGTTTCAGGCGCGCATTGGCGGTTTTGAAGTCGACCAGAATCTTCGGCAGATCGCCGCCCTTGTCCAGCGGGATGTCCAGTTTGAGCTTGCCTTGCAGATCCCCCGCCCCTTCCCATCCGGCAAAGGTTTCACCGGTGCCGATCGGTGCGTCCTGAAGAATTTTCAGACCATCACCGAGGCCGCCGGCAAACCCGCCATCGAGATACATGTGCGTATGTTGTCCGGCCGGCACATGGGGAATATTGACGAAGACATCGCTGACCTGAGTGTCGAGCAACTGGCCCTTGTCAGCCCAGATCCGCACACCGCTGTCTTCGATAAACACATCGCCACTGACCTTGCTTACGTGCGGCCAGCCCGGCTGGAAGGCCAGTTCAGCGTCGTGCACTTTGAAGAACAGGCTGATGCTGCGGTCGGCCTCCCCGGCATTTTTGCTCAGCGATCCCTGATACTGGAAGAAACCCTGGTCGACCGCACCTTTGAGAATGGCCGTACGCAGCCACTCGTCGAGTGCTGGACTAAGCACTTCGGGGAGATATTTGGCGGTATAGCGACCGTCGCCATCGACCAGACCGACCCGCAGGTCCATGTAGTCTTCCTGGCTATGGTCGAAATGCAGGCGTATCAGGAAATCGCCGGCAATCTTGCCTTCCTCGCCAAGCACCTTCAGGTACGGAGCGATCAGGGTGAAGCCGTCTTTGTCGAGCTTCCAGGTCAGCCGCGCATTGGCCTGAATGTACTGCCATGGCTTGGCGAAAATCGGGTCGAGGTGCAGGACAAAATCCTTGCTGTCCATGCGCAACTCGCCACCGTCCAGGTTGCCGCTGAGGCTACCACTGACGTTTCGTGCTGCCGGAGCGCCGTGATAGGCATCGAAACCAACATTGTCCAGATTGGTGGCGAAACTGAATTTGTTGCCATCGGTGGCATTGGGGCGAAAATCCAGCAGCACGTTGCGCAGCCCACCGGTGACTTTCAGATGGTCAACGGCCGTGGCGAAACCTTGCGGCAACGGCCCCAACGCATTGAGCAACGGAGTGATCGGAGTCAGATCGAGACGATCCGCCTGCAAGTGCCAGAGCTCGTCCACCTTGTCGGTCGCGCGCGTCTGCTTCAGTTGGACATGAGACTCCCAACGGTTTTCGCCAAAACTCATCGCCAGTGAATCGAGGGTAATGGTCGCACCCTCATCACTGTTCTCGTAGTAGGCATTAAGCGCCAGATTATTGATCTGGATCGGCTTGCGATCGGCATAGGCGCCGGTCAGTTGCGGAGCATTCAAGCGTAACGCGGCACTCTGCAGTGTGCCCTTGGCCCAATTGACCCAAAGTTCGCCACCGGCTTTGATCTCGGAAAAATTCCATTGTTGGGTAAGACGCTCTGGCAGCCACTTCGACCAGTCGCTTTGCGGCAGGCTGGCATAACCGTCCACCACACTGTCCTGCCATTGCTCCGGGCGAATCCGCGTGCGCAGGCTCAGTGCAACGGGCTGGCCATCCGGCAAGGTCAAACGCGCATCGAGCCGTTGACGGCTGGCGCCGGTTTTCAGATTGAGGCCGACATAGGTGAGGGTCAGCGGCGCGTGATCCAGCGGTTGCAGGGTCACCTGACTGTCGAGCACCGACAGTTGCTGAATCATTTGCGAGCGATTAAACAGTTGCTGCGGGTCGAGCGGCTGATCGTTCTGCACCGGCAGACCTTCCAGCGCCCAACTGCCGTCCTCGGCCTCCTTGAGGCTGATTTTCAGGCCGTTGAGTTCAAGATGGGCAATGCGCACTTCGCGCGCCAACAGGCTGGCCCAAAGATCCGGTACCGCGCGCACTCGATCCAGACGCAACGCATTGGCGCCAGCGCCGACCATTACATCATGGGCCAGCAGGATCGGCGCAAAACCGCTCCAGTTACCTTCAAGTTCGCCGATCTGCAACGGCATGCCAAGGGCGGCACTCGCCTTGTCTTCGATGTCGGCGCGATATTCGGCCACCAGCGGGGTCAGCTCACGACCGAGACTGACGTACAACGCCATCAACACCAGAACCAACGCGCACAGGCCCAGCCCCCAGCGGGTGAGTGTGGCCAGAATGCGTGTCAGACGCTCCATGTCAGTTGGCTCCCATGGCAAAAATACTGCGAAAAGCTGAGGCCAGCCGCGGTGGAATAAAAGTGACGCAGGGGATCAGAGCAGCACCACGTCATATTGTTCCTGGGAATACATGGTTTCCACCTGGAAGCGTATGGTGCGACCGATAAACCCTTCAAGCTCGGCGACGTTACCGGATTCTTCGTCAAGCAAGCGATCCACCACTTTCTGGTTTGCCAACACCCGGTAACCCTCAGCCTGATAGGCTCGCGCTTCACGGAGGATCTCGCGGAAGATCTCGTAACAGATGGTTTCCGCAGTCTTGAGTTTGCCGCGCCCCTGACAACTGCTGCACGGCTCGCACAGCACCTGTTCGAGACTTTCGCGGGTACGCTTGCGGGTCATCTGCACCAGGCCCAACTCGGTGATGCCGATGATGTTGGTCTTGGCGTGATCACGCTCCAGCTGTTTTTCCAGGGTGCGCAACACTTGGCGTTGATGCTCTTCATCTTCCATGTCGATGAAGTCGATGATGATGATCCCGCCCAGATTGCGCAGGCGCATTTGCCGGGCGATCGCGGTGGCCGCTTCGAGATTGGTCTTGAAGATGGTTTCTTCGAGGTTGCGATGGCCGACGAAAGCTCCGGTGTTCACGTCGATGGTGGTCATGGCTTCCGCCGGATCCACCACCAGATAGCCACCGGATTTCAGCGGCACCTTGCGTTCGAGGGCTTTCTGGATTTCGTCTTCGACGCCATACAGGTCGAAAATCGGTCGTTCACCCGGGTAGTGTTCCAGACGATCGGCGATTTCCGGCATCAGTTCGGCGACGAACTGCGTGGTTTTCTGGAAGGTTTCCCGGGAGTCGATGCGGATCTTCTCGATTTTCGGGCTCACCAGGTCACGCAGGGTGCGCAGCGCCAGACCGAGGTCTTCGTAGATTACGCTAGGCGCACTGATGGTTTTGATCTGGGCGTTGATCTGATCCCAGAGACGGCGCAGATAACGGATGTCCATGAGGATTTCATCCGCGCCGGCACCTTCGGCTGCCGTGCGCAGGATGAAACCGCCAGCTTCCTTGATACCTTCCTTGGCCACGCAATCAGTGACCACCTGTTTGAGGCGTTCGCGCTCGGCTTCGTCTTCGATCTTCAGAGAAATACCGACATGGGCCGTGCGCGGCATGTACACCAGATAACGTGAAGGAATCGAAAGCTGGGTAGTCAGGCGTGCGCCTTTGGAACCGATCGGATCCTTGGTCACCTGCACCACCAGGCTCTGGCCCTCGTGCACCAGTGCACTGATGCTCTCGACCGCCGGGCCTTCGCGCAGGGAAATTTCCGACGCATGAATGAACGCGGCACGGTCCAGGCCGATATCGACGAATGCCGCCTGCATTCCAGGCAATACCCGCACGACTTTGCCTTTATAGATGTTGCCGACGATCCCGCGCTTTTGCGTACGCTCGACGTGGACCTCTTGCAGGACACCGTTTTCGACCACCGCCACGCGCGACTCCATCGGCGTGATGTTGATCAGAATCTCTTCACTCATGGCAGGATCTCGTTCAAGCATGTTCACGATAATGGCCGCATCTGGATGGGTACGACGCTTATGGCGCGTTCAGGTTTTGCCAACAGGGTATGCCGAAATGGCCTAACAGTTCTGCGGTTTCGCAAACAGGCAACCCGACCACCGCCGAGTAACTGCCATTGAGGCCCGCGACAAACACCGCGCCGAGTCCCTGAATGCCATAACCACCGGCCTTGTCCCGTGGCTCGCCACTGGCCCAGTAAGCGGCCGCTTCCTCAATGCTGATCGCGCGAAACCGCACCAGACTGCGCACCACCCGCGACTCGCAGCGCTCGTCTTCAAGCACGGCGATGGCGGTCAGCACTTCATGCTCCTTGCCGGACAACATCATCAGCATGGCGCATGCATCGGCTTCGTCCACCGGTTTGCCCAGAATTTTGCCGTCCAGCACCACGGCAGTATCGGCACCCAGCACGCAGAATGGCTGAGTGGACACGACCGTGTGGCGTCCGGCCTCGGCTTTGCCGCGCGCCAAGCGTTCGACATAGGCCGAGGGCAATTCTTCGGGTGATGGGGTTTCGTCGATATCCGCACTGATGGCGGAGAACGGAACGCCGATCTGCGTGAGCAATTCACGGCGACGCGGCGATCCGGAGGCGAGGTAAAGCGGCTTCATCAAAACATCTCCCTGTTCAGTGCCCAACTTCACCGGCTCAATTGATTTTGTAGCGTCGGCGCAATCCGCGTAGGGCAAAGCTGACCCAAGGCCAGAGCAAGGCGCTGACCAGCGCCGGAAGTACCAGCGCCAGGGTTGGTTGACGGTTACCGGTCAAGGCACTGAGCCACAATTGCACCAGTTGCGCGAGGCCGAAAATCACCAGAATTACCAGGCATTGCTGCCACATCGGGAACATCCGCAGGCGTTGTTGCAATGACAATACGAGGAAGGTGATCAGGGTCAGGATCAGCGCATTCTGACCGAGCAGATCGCCCTGCAGCACGTCTTCGGCCAGGCCCAGGCAAAACGCCGTGACCATGCCCACCGTGTGCGGCATATACAAAGCCCAGAATGTCAGGAGCAAAGCCAGCCAAAGCGGGCGCAGGATCTCCATGAAAATCGGCAATGGCGACACGCTCAGGAGTATGCCGACAACAAACGTCAGCCAGACAATCCAGCCGTTACGCGATGCGGTAGCCCCGACCATTATTCTTGTCTCCCGGTTGTCGCTGGTGCATTGACGGGCGGTTTGGCCGCAGGTCGCGCAGCCGGCTGGGCAGCTGGAGGTTTGGCCGCCGCTGGCGGTTTGCTTGCCGCGGGCTTGGCCGGTGTGGCGCTAGCGGCGGCGGTCGGTGCGGCAGGCGTCGCGGGCGTCGCAGTGGCTGCGGCAGGCGGGGTCACGGTTTTCGGTACAGTGGCCGGAATAATCGGGCCGCCGCCAAAAGCATCAAGATTTTCCTGCGCTTGCGCCGCATCGTTGGCACGCTCTTCGGCGGTGCGGTTGTCGCTGAACACTAGCAACATGTAGCGGCTGCGGTTCAGCGCGGCGGTCGGTACGGCGCGAACGATGGCGAACGGCTGACCGGAATCGTGGATCACTTCCTTCACCGTCGCGACCGGATAGCCTGCCGGGAAACGCTGACCAAGGCCGGAGCTGACCAGCAGATCGCCTTCCTTGATATCCGCCGTGTCGGCGACGTGGCGCAACTCCAGGCGCTCAGGGTTGCCGGTGCCGCTGGCAATGGCCCGCAGCCCGTTGCGATTGACCTGTACCGGAATGCTGTGTGTGCTGTCAGTGAGTAGCAAGACACGCGAGGTGTAAGGCATCAACTCGACCACCTGGCCCATCAGACCGCGCGCATCGAGCACCGGCTGACCGAGCACCACACCGTCACGCTCACCTTTATTGATGATGATGCGATGGGTGAACGGGTTGGGGTCCATGCCGATCAACTCGGCCACTTCGACCTTTTCGTTGACCAGTGCAGAGGAATTGAGCAACTCGCGCAACCGAACGTTCTGCTCGGTGAGGGCGGCAAGCTTTTGCATGCGCCCCTGCAGCAGCAGGTTTTCGGTTTTGAGTTTTTCGTTTTCGGCGACAAGCTCGGTGCGGCTGCCGAACTGGCTGGCGACACCTTCCCACAAGCGACCCGGCAGGTCGGTGATCCAGTAGGCATCCATCAGCACCAGCGACGCTTGCTTGCGCGCAGGCTTGAGCAGGTCAAAGCGGGCATCGACCACCATCAGCGCGATCGATAGCACGGCCAGCACCAACAGGCGCACGCCCAACGAAGGGCCCTTGGCGAAAAGCGGTTTAATAAGCCGCTCCTCCCAGGCAAATGTTCTGTTTATTCATACG
>RCUJ01001353.1_pt1 | contig 13255 bp, 15 predicted proteins | sample 2166321 | NCBI WGS metagenome assembly RCUJ01 (sample SAMN09932808, study PRJNA488358) | compost metagenome | feature: garden; material: soil; isolation source: compost soil in an enriched community after 118 h of incubation | place: Germany: Experimental Botanical Garden Goettingen | collected... | reverse complement strand
GGCCGGCAGCGGCAACCTGCTCGCCGCCCGCTTCACCAACCGCGGCAAGACCTATACCGCCGTGCGCCACACCGACCGCCAGGGCAACAGCACCTACTACAGGGCCGATGGCAGCAGCATGCGCAAGGCCTTCATCCGCACACCGGTCGACTTTGCCCGCATCAGCTCACGTTTTACCAACGCCCGCCGCCATCCGGTGCTGAACAAGATCCGCGCGCACAAGGGGGTTGATTACGCCGCCCGACCCGGCACCCCGATCAAGGCCACCGGCGACGGCAAGATCATCCTCGCCGGACGCAAGGGAGGCTACGGCAATACCGTGGTCATTCAGCACGGACAACGCTACCGCACCCTGTATGCCCACATGAAGGGCTTCGCCAAGGGCATCCGCAACGGCAGCCAAGTCACCCAGGGGCAAATCATCGGCTACGTCGGCACCACCGGCCTGTCCACCGGCCCCCACCTGCACTACGAGTTCCAGGTCAACGGCACGCACGTCGACCCGCTGAGCCAGAAGCTGCCGATGGCCGACCCTATCGCCGGCGCCGAACGCAAGCGCTTCCTCCAGCAGAGCCAGCCCCTGCTGGCGCGCATGGATCAGGAGCGCACGTCGCTGCTGGCCCTGAACAAGCGCTAGGCCATGCCGCTCTATATCGGCGTGATGTCCGGGACCAGCCTGGACGGCCTGGACATCGCTCTGGTGGAGCAGGCGGGGACCACCCGCCTGCTCGCCTCGCACTACACCCCCATGCCGGCCGACCTCGGTCGCCAGCTGCTCGAACTGTGCCGTAGCGGCGACGACGAAATCGCCCGCGGCGCGCTGGCCGAGCAGCAGTGGGCCCGGCTCGCCGCAGAGGCCATCCACGAACTGCTCCAGCGCGAACAGCTGCACCCGCGGCAGATTCGCGCCATCGGCAGTCACGGGCAGACCGTGCGACACGAGCCACAGCGCGGCTTCACCGTACAGATCGGCAATCCGGCGCTGCTCGCCGAACTCACCGGCATAGGCGTGGTGAGCGACTTCCGGCGCCGCGACGTGGCCGCCGGTGGCCAGGGTGCCCCGCTGGTACCGGCTTTCCACCAGGCGCTGTTCGGCAGCGCACAGCGACGCGCCATTCTCAATGTCGGCGGCTTCAGCAACCTGACCCTGTTGGCGCCACAACAGCCGGTGCGCGGCTTCGACTGCGGCCCCGGCAATGTGCTGCTGGATGCCTGGATTCTCCGCCACCACGGCGTGGCCTTCGACCGCGACGGCGCCTGGGCGGCCAGCGGCCGCGTGGATCAAGCGCTGCTGCAGGTCCTGCTGGGGGACGCTTACTTCAGTCTGCATGGCCCGAAAAGCACCGGCCGGGAGCACTTCAACCTCGACTGGCTGCTGGAGCGGCTGCAGCAGCTACCTCCTCTGGCTGCAGAAAACGTGCAGGCGACCCTGCTCGAACTGACCGCCAGCAGCATCGCCACCGCCCTGCAGCAGAACTTGCCCGCCGCGGAAGAGCTGCTGGTCTGCGGTGGCGGCGCACACAACCTGCGCCTGATGCAGCGCCTGGCCGAACTGCTGCCCGGTTGTTCGGTCGCCAGCACCGACACCCGCGGCCTGCCGGCCGACTGGATCGAGGCGATGGCCTTCGCCTGGCTGGCCCACTGCTGCCTGGAAGGCATTGCCGCCAACTGCCCGGAAGTCACCGGTGCGAGCGGCCCGCGCATCCTCGGCGCCGTCTACCCGGCCTGATCCGCCCCAACGAAAACGCCGCGCAAAGGCGCGGCGTTTTTTCGGCAGCACCCACTCGTCTCAGATCGAGAACGATTGCCCGCAGCCACAGGTGGTGGTGGCGTTCGGATTCTTGATCACGAAGCGCGAGCCCTCCAGGCCCTCCTGATAGTCCACCTCGGCACCCACCAGGTACTGGAAGCTCATCGGGTCGACCACCAGTCTCACGCCATCGCGCTCGATCACGGTATCGTCCTCGGCCTGCTCCTCATCGAAGGTGAAACCGTACTGGAAGCCCGAGCAGCCCCCTCCGGTCACGAATACTCGCAACTTGAGGCGGGGATTACCCTCCTCTTCAACCAGGCTCTTCACCTTGTTGGCCGCCCCTTGGGTGAACTGCAGCGAAGCGGGGGTGAAGGTTTCAATACTCATGTCAAGAACTCCAGGCGCGCAGCCGTCTTGCAACACAGAGGCGACGCATTATCGCTCACCTAGCGAAACGGTCAACTAATCTGCCACATCAACTGCGCCGCGCAATAGGACCGCAGCGGCGGCCGCGGTTACTGTTCGACGCTACCAATCGCCACTGACCGCGCGATCACTGCAACTCCGCCCAGCTGAAACGGCGCTCCAGCGGTTGCGACTGCCCCTTCACGCTCGCCCGCAGACGGATCTCCTGCGGCTCGAAATCCTCCGGCAGCTCCAGCTCGGCAAAGCGCACACCTTCGGGAATCGCCTGGAAATGCCGAAAGGCAAAGGCCAAACCCTCGGCAGGCAGCGCCTCGATCAGCGGCAGAGCCTTGGCCTGCCCCTTGAGGTGACCGTGCAGCTCGATCTGCAGGCTGCCCTCCAGCTTCTGCTCGGCGGAACCGACCCGGCTGAGCAGAATCTTGTAACGGAAGCGCCGCGGATCTTCCGTGCCCTGCAGCTCGAACGCCCGAATCTGCAAGCCATGACGGGCGCTTCCCGGCGCCAGCACCTCCTTGTAGGTCGCCAGCTCCTGCTGCAGCTGGAAGATCTGCTGCTCGAGTTGCTTGATGGTCTGGCGGCTCCGCTCGGCGGCCTGCTGAGCCAGGCGCCCACCGCTTTCCTGTACCGCCAACTGGCGGCGCAGCTGCTCCAGTTCGACGCTGCGCACCTGCAGCTGCTCCGTCTGCACCCGCGATTGCACAAGCAGTGGGCCGAGCTTGCGCTCGCTCTGCCAGTAGCCGGCGAAGAACGCCGCCGGCAACGCCAGCAGCAGTGCGAGTGGTACCCCATAGCGGGCTCGTCCGCGCAGCGCTGGCAACTCGCCGCGCGGAGTCGTCATCAGGGCAGCAGGGCCGCGTGCGACAGCCCCATGCGCTCATCCAGGCCGAACAGGATGTTCATGTTCTGCACCGCCTGACCGGAAGCGCCCTTGACCAGGTTGTCGATCACCGACAGCACCACCACCAGGTCACCCCCCTGCGGCCGGTGCACGGCGATACGACAGACGTTGGCGCCGCGCACGCTGCGGGTTTCCGGATGGCTGCCGGCCGGCATCACGTCGACGAACGGCTCATTGGCATAGCGCTGCTCGAACAGCGCCTGCAGGTCGACGCTGCGGTCGGCCACGCGCGCGTAGAGGGTGGCGTGGATGCCGCGGATCATCGGCGTCAGGTGCGGCACGAAGGTCAGGCCGACCTCCCCGCCGGCGGCGCGGCGCAGGCCCTGACTGATTTCCGGCAGGTGGCGGTGCCCCTTGACCGCGTAGGCCTTCATGCTTTCGCCGGCCTCGCTGAACAGCGAGCCGACACTGGCCCCCCGGCCGGCACCGCTGACCCCGGACTTGCAGTCGGCGATCAGGGTCGCCGGATCGGCCAGGCCGGCCTCCAGCAGCGGAATCAGACCGAGCTGGGAGGCCGTCGGATAGCAGCCCGGCACGGCGATCAGGCGCGCGCCCTTGATCGCCTCGCGGTTGACCTCCGGCAGGCCGTAGACCGCCTCGGGTAGCAGCTCCGGCGCACCGTGCGGTTGGCCGTACCACTTGCCCCACTCCTCGGCATCCTGCAGGCGGAAGTCGGCGGACAGGTCGATCACCCGGGTGCCGGTGGCCAGCAGCTCGCCGGCCAGGGCGTGGGCCACGCCGTGCGGGGTGGCGAAGAACACCACGTCGCAGGCACCCAGCCGGGCCACGTCCGGCACGCTGAAGCACAATTGGTCGTAGTGGCCGCGCAGATTGGGGTACATGTCGACAACCCGCACGCCCTCCTCAGAACGCGAGGTGATCACCTCCACCTGCGCTTGCGGATGCTGGGCCAGCAGACGCAGCAACTCCACACCGGTATACCCGGTACCCCCAACAATGCCGACCTTGATCATCTCGTGTCCCCGCGGGCCATCTGTGAAAAACAATAGTACGCCATGATAAGGCCGCGGCCCGGCCCGGCCAACCGCGGGATGACGCCGTGGCGGACATGCGACTACCATCAGCGCCGACCTCAAGCAAAAGGACTCCCGCATGCTCTACCTGTGGCTCAAGGCCCTGCACATCATCGCCATCGTCTGCTGGTTCGCCGGCCTGTTCTACCTGCCGCGCCTGTTCGTCTACCACGCGATGAGCGAAGACGCCGTCAGCCGCGAGCGCTTCTGCATCATGGAGCGCAAGCTGTACCGCGGCATCATGGGCCCCTCGATGATCGCCACCCTGGTGTTCGGCATCTGGATGCTGGTGCTCAACCCCGGCCTGTTCGCCACCGGCGGCTGGCTGCACGCCAAGCTGACCCTGGTGGCCCTGCTGATCGGCTACCACCACGGCTGTGGCGCCCTGCTCAAGCGCTTTGCCCGCGGCGACAACCAGCGCAGCCACGTGTTCTACCGCTGGTTCAACGAGGTGCCGGTGCTGTTCCTGCTGGCCATCGTCATCCTCGTGGTGGTCAAACCGTTCTGATCTCCGGGTGCAGCCGACGGGCGCCGAGCGGAGTACACTGCGCGCCCTCGCGCTGTCGGCGCCCGGCCATGGAGACCCCCGCATGCCCCGTTATGCCCTGATCACCGGCGCGTCCAGCGGCATTGGCCTGGCCCTGGCCGAAGCACTGGCGCGACGCGGTCATGCCCTGATCCTGGTTGCCCGCGAGCGTCCGGCGCTGGAAAGCATTGCCTGCGAGCTGAGCCAGCGCTTCGGCGTCGAGGTGATGTTCCGCGTCTGCGACCTGACCGAGCCGCTGCAGCTGTCCGGCCTGCTCTACGAGCTGGAGCAGTGCGACTATCAGGTCGACCTGCTGATCAACAATGCCGGCGCCACTTGCGCCGGCAGCTTTCTCGAGCAGGACTGGCAGCGCGAGCGCAAGCTGCTTGAGCTCAACGTGTTCGCTCTGTCGCGGCTGTGCCACGCCCTCGGCAACGCCATGGTTGGCCGCGGCAGCGGAAAGATCCTCAACGTCGCCTCGCTGGCCGCCTTCCAGGCGGGCCCGTGGATGAGCAGCTACTACGCCAGCAAGGCCTTCGTCCTGCACTTCTCCGAAGGCCTCGGCGAGGAGCTGCGGCCGCTCGGCGTGCAGGTCGCGGCGCTGTGCCCCGGCCCGGTACGCACGCCGTTCTGGCGCAACGCGCGCCTCGACATGCGTCCGCTCAAGGACAGCCCGTGGCTGATGAACGCCGAGCAACTGGCCCAGCTCGCCCTGCACGGCCTCGATCGCGGCCAGGCGGTGATCGTGCCCGGCTGGCGCAACCGCCTGCTGGCCATCGCCGCCCGCCTGACTCCGCGCGTGCTGGCGCGCCGCCTGACCGCCCGCCTCAACCGGCAGCTGCTGCCGCGCTGAGGCGCCCGCTCAGTCGGCGCGCACCGTGCGCTCCGCCGCCCAGGCACGCAGTGCCGCCAGCTCCTCAGCCATCACCACCGACAGCGGCGCGGTCTGCTGCAGGGTCTGCAGCAGCAGGAGCTGATCCACCGCGCACTGGCGCGCCTGCGCGGCGTACAGCGCACTGACTACCGCCTGCTCGATCTCCGCCCCGGAAAAGCCCGCGCTGGCCGCCGCCAGCAGCGCCAGGTCGAACTGCCCCGGCTCCAGCTCGCGGCGCACCAGGTGGATGCGGAAGATCTCCGCACGCACCCCCGTATCCGGCAGGTCGACGAAGAACAGCTCGTCGAAGCGGCCCTTGCGCACCAGCTCCGGCGGCAGGCGGTGGATGGCGTTGGCGGTGGCCACCACGAACACCGGCGCCTTGCGCTCGGCCATCCAGGTCAGCAGGGTACCGAGCACCCGCTGGCTCACCCCGCCGTCGTGGTCGCCACTGGCCAGGCCCTTCTCGATCTCGTCCATCCACAGCACGCAGGGCGCCATCTGCTCGGCCATCTTCAGCGCCTCGCGCAGGTTGCGCTCGGTCTCGCCGAAGTACTTGTTGTACAGGCAGGCAAAGTCCAGGCGCAGCAGCGGCAGGCCCCACAGCCCGGCCACCGCCTTGGCCGCCAGGCTCTTGCCGCCGCCCTGCACACCGACCAGCAGCACGCCGCGCGGCAGGTCGCCGGCGTCCACGGCGAGGAACGCCTCGCGGCGCTCGTCGAGCCAGCGCTTGAGATTGGCCAGGCCGCCGACCTCGGCAAAGCGCGCCGTCTCGTACTCGAAGCTGAGCACGCCATCCATGTCGAGCAGCTGGAAGCGCGCGCGGTTGAGTTCCGGCAGGTCGTCCTGGGTGATGGCGCCGTCGTTGCAGATCACGTTGCGCGCCAGCAGGCGCGCCTCGGCGTGAGCCAAGCCGCGCAGATTCTTCACCAGCTGCTGCAGGGTGCGGTTGTCGGTGCGCACCCGCACGCCGTGGTTGCGCTCGCTCCAGCGCTGCGCCTCCTCGCGGACGATGGCCAGCAGCTCGTCCTCGCCGGGCAGCGCCAGGCTGAAGCGCGCGGCCAGGCGCTGCAGCTCGGCCGGCAGCTTGAGCGCATGGGAGACCAGCACCAGGGTCGGCCGCTGGTTGCCCGGCGCCATCGCCACCTCCTTGAGCAGGCGCACCAGACGCGGGCTGTCGGCCAGGAACGGATGCAGGTCGCAGAACACGTAGAGATTGGCCTGCGGGTCGGCCTTGACCAGGCGCAGCGCCACCTCCGGCTCGCGACTGTCGCCCTCGCCCAGCGGCTCGCCACCGAAACCCAGGCGCTGCACGCCCTCGGTCACCGACCACAGGTACAGCCCCAGGCCGCGGCGGACCGCCAGCGCGCCGAGGGTTTCCAGCACCCGCTGCTCGTCCCAGGACTCGACGACGATCAGGCGCACGCGCGAATCGAGCACCAGGCCCAGGTCATGAATATCGTTCTTCACACGGACTCCTTGCTGTGTGGCAGCTTGTGGGGGTGGGCGACAGCGGGTGGCGCCGCTACACTCGAGCGACCCGCATCAGCAACTCTGGAGATACGCTTGTGGACTGCCTGTTCTGCAAGATCGTCAACGGCGCCATACCGGCGCGCAAGCTCTACGAGGACGACCAGGTCGTCGCCTTCCACGACATCGGCCCGCAGGCGCCGGTGCATTTTCTCGTGATTCCGAAAAAGCACATTGCCACCCTTCACGATATCGGCGAAGAGGACAAGACTCTGGTCGGCCACATCGTCCATACCGCCCAGCGCCTCGCCCGCGAGCAGGGCTGCGAGGAAGGCTTCCGCGTGGTGATGAACTGCAACGAGCAGGGCGGACAGACCGTCTACCACATCCACATGCACGTGCTCGGCCAGCGCCAGATGCACTGGCCGCCGGGCTGATCGCCACTGCCGCCTGATCCCGCTCAAGTCCGGCGTCGAGCGCTTGCGCCAGACTTGCCGACCCAGCCCTTCCGGAGGTCGCCGATGACCAGCGAACGCCACTACTCTCCCCTGGATCGCGCCCTGCTGCAGGCCGATGCCGCCCTGCGCACCCTGCTGCCGTTCAGCGGCCAGCCGACCCGCCCATCGCCGGCCCTGCCACAAGACGAGGTCACCCTCGACGAGGCCGAGGCCAGGCACGTCTGCGGCCTGATGCGCATCAACCATACCGGCGAGGTCTGCGCCCAGGCGCTGTATCAGGGCCAGGCGCTGACCGCCCGGCTGCCGCAGGTGCGCAGCGCCATGGAGCAGGCCGCCGACGAGGAGATCGACCACCTGGCCTGGTGCGAGCAGCGCATCCGCGAGCTGGGCGGCCGCCCCAGCCTGCTCAACCCGCTGTTCTACGGCCTGTCGTTCGGCATCGGCGCCACCGCCGGGCTGATCAGCGACCGGGTCAGCCTGGGCTTCGTCGCCGCCACCGAGGACCAGGTGGTCAAGCACCTCGACGAGCACCTGGCCCAGCTGCCCCATGGCGACCAGCGCTCGCAGGCGATCCTCGAGCAGATGCGCGCGGACGAACTGCAGCACGCCACCGCGGCGCTGGATGCCGGCGGCCTGCGCTTCCCGGCACCGGTCAAGGCCGGCATGAGCCTGCTGTCCAAGGTGATGACCAAGGCCACCTATCGCCTCTGAGCCACAGCCGCCAGACACAAAAAAGGGCATCCCACGGGATGCCCTTTTTTGTGGTACAGAAAATCTCAGCGCGGCATGTTGCGGCCGTAGAAGATCTCCAGCATCTCGTGACGGACCCGCTCTTCCACCTGCTCGCGCTGCTCGGCGGACAGATTGCTGGCCGCATCGCCGAACAGGTAGTTGTCCAGGTCGAAGTCCTTGAGCAGCATCTTGGTGTGGAACAGGTTTTCCTGGTACACGTTGACGTCGGTCATCTGGTACGCCTCCTTGGTATCGTCGGAGAGGTACTTCTGGATCGAGTTGATCTCGTGGTCGATGAAGTGCTTCTTGCCCTCCACGTCACGGGTGAAGCCGCGCACGCGGTAGTCTACGGTGACGATGTCCGAGTCGAACGAGTGGATCAGGTAGTTGAGCGCCTTCAGCGGCGAGATCACCCCGCAGGTCGACACGTCGATGTCGACGCGGAAGGTGGCGATGCCTTCCACCGGATGGATTTCCGGATAGGTGTGCACCGTGATGTGGCTCTTGTCCAGGTGCGCGAGGATGGTCTCCTTCAGCGGGCCCGGCGACTCCTCGATCTGGCTGTCGGTGGGCTCCACCGGCTGCTCGGAGATCAGGATGGTCACGCTGGCGCCCTGCGGATCGTAGTCCTGGCGGGCGATGTTGAGGATGTTCGCGCCGATGATCTCGACCACATCGGTGAGGATCTGCGTCAGGCGCTCGGCATCGTAGACCTCGTCGATGTACTGGACGTAGGCCTGCTGATCTTCCGGCGTCTCGGCGTAGCAGATGTCGTAGATGTTGAAGCTCAAGGTCTTGGTCAGGTTGTTGAAGCCATGGAGCTTGAGTTTGCTTTTCACCGTCGGTAACTCCCAATGTGTGCGGCGCAGCCGCGGTTGTGGCATGCCCGTCAGATACTCGCGGCACCTGCGTAGGACGGCTTGCACCTCTTCGCGTTGGCGACTGGCAATGAAGAAGGCGCCGCGCGATCCTGGGGATCGCGCGGCGCCTGAAAAAATGAAGCGCAACATTATGCCGATGCCGGCCGCGCTCGCCTAGAGCCTGCCGGCAGTTTGTGACCGGGTGGCTATCCCTGGCAGGGATCAGCCCAGCTCGACGATCTCGTAGCTGTGGCTGACTTCCACGCCGCCGCGGGCCAGCATGATCGACGCCGAGCAGTACTTGTCCGCCGACAGCTCGACCGCGCGCTTGACCTGTGCCTCCTTGAGGCCGCGGCCCTTGACCACGAAGCGCAGGTGGATCCTGGTGAACACCTTGGGCTCGCTGTCGGCGCGCTCGGCCTCGAGGAAGGCTTCGCAGCTCTCCACCGCCTGGCGCGACTTCTTGAGGATGCTGACCACGTCGAAACTGCTGCAGCCGCCCAGGCCGAGCAGGAGCATCTCCATCGGCCGCACACCCAGATTGCGCCCACCACTCTCGGGCGGACCGTCCATCACCACCACGTGGCCGCTGCCCGACTCGCCAAGGAACATGGCCTCGCCGGCCCACTGGATGCGTGCTTTCATCAGCCTGACTCCGTGCTCAAAAAAAGTGCAACAGTCTAACATAGCAACGGGACGGCTCTCTTTCGTCGGTGCTCTGTGACCGGCAGCGCATTTTTCGGCTATTGTCCCCCGGGGGGCTGTTAAGCTGACGCCGCATTACTGGCACACTGGCCCACCTATATAAAGACACGATAAAAATACGGACTTGATACTGCCTGTACTATCGGGCTTATTTCCTTAACCTTTAGGGACCGGGCATGGTTGCTATCAGCCTCACACCAAAGATCAAGAACCTCGACAAGCTGCTCGCGCATTGTCACCGCCGTCGCTACACGGCCAAGAGCACCATCATCTATGCCGGTGATCGCTGCGAAACCCTGTTCTTCATCATCAAGGGTTCGGTGACCATCCTCATCGAGGACGACGATGGCCGCGAGATGATCATCGCCTACCTCAACCCCGGCGACTTCTTTGGCGAGATGGGCCTGTTCGACCGCGAAGGCAACGAGCAGGAGCGCAGCGCCTGGGTGCGCGCCAAGACCGAATGCGAAGTGGCCGAGATCAGCTACGCCAAGTTCCGCGAGCTGACCCAGCAGGACCCGGAAATCCTCTACACCCTCGGCAGCCAGATGGCCGATCGCCTGCGCAAGACCACCCGCAAGGTCGGCGACCTGGCCTTCCTCGACGTCACCGGCCGCGTCGCCCGCACCCTGCTCGAGCTGTGCAAGCAGCCGGACGCCATGACCCATCCCGACGGCATGCAGATCAAGATCACCCGCCAGGAAATCGGCCGCATCGTCGGCTGCTCGCGCGAGATGGTCGGCCGCGTGCTCAAGGCCCTCGAGGAGCAGGGCCTGGTCAACGTCAAGGGCAAGACCATGGTGGTGTTCGGCACCCGCTGAAGCACGCCACTCCAACGCAAAAGGCCGTCCCTCGGGACGGCCTTTTGCGTTCGGCAGATGAACTCAGCCGGGGAAGAACAGCCGGCGCAGCTCCTCGCCGGGCTCTTGGGCGCGCATGAACGCCTCGCCGACCAGGAAGCCCCACACCTCGTGGCGCTCCATCAGCTCGACATCGGCGCGGGCGAGGATGCCGCTCTCGGTGACCACCAGGCGATCCTGCGGGATGCGCGGCAGCAGGTCGAGGGTGGTCTGCAGCGACACCTCGAAGCTGTGCAGGTTGCGGTTGTTGATGCCCAACAGCGGGGTGTCGAGCAGCTTGAGCGCACGCTCCAGCTCGGCGCCGTCGTGCACCTCGACCAGCACGTCGAGGTTGTGCTCCCTGGCCACCTGCGCCAGCTCGACCAGTTGGCCGTCGTCCAGGCAGGACACGATCAGCAGCACGCAGTCGGCGCCGATGGCGCGCGCCTCGACCACCTGGTAGGGGTCGATGAGGAAGTCCTTGCGGATCACCGGCAGCGAACAGGCGGTGCGCGCCTGCTGCAGGTAGGCGTTGCTGCCCTGGAAGAAGTCGACGTCGGTGAGCACCGACAGGCAGGTGGCGCCGCCGGCCTCATAGCTCTTGGCGATCTCCGCGGGCAGGAAGGGCTCGCGGATCACCCCCTTGCTCGGCGAGGCCTTCTTCACCTCGGCGATCACCGCCGGCCGGCGCTGCGCCGCCTGCTGTAGCAGGGCGTGGGCGAAGCCGCGCGGCGCATCGGCCACCCGGGCCCGTGCCTCCTGCTCGGCCAGGCTGACCGCCGCGCGGGCGGCGGCGATTTCCTCGACCTTGCGGGCGACGATCTTTTCCAGCACGGTCGGCACGCTCATGCCTGGTTCTCCACTTTGAACACGTTGGTGAAGGCGGCCAGCTCGTCCAGCTTCTCGCGGGCCAGGCCGGTGTGCAGGGCGTCGTGGGCCAGCTGCACGCCTTCCTTGAAGCTCGACGCATGATCGGCGGCGTACAGCGCGGCACCGGCGTTGAGGATGATCATCTCGGCGGCCTTCTGGCCGGCCTCGGTCTGCCGGCGACCGAGGGCGTCGCGGATCAGCGCCAGCGACTGTTCGGCACCCTCGACGTTGAGGCCGATCAGGCTCTGGCTCTTGATGCCGAAATCCTCGGGCTGCACGCGGTACTCGCTGACCACCCCGTCCTTGAGTTCGGCGACATGGGTCGGCGCGGCCAGGCTGACCTCGTCGAGGCCATCCTGGGCGTGCACCACCAGCACGTGCTGGCTGCCCAGGCGCTGCAGCACCTCGGCCAGCGGTCGGCACAGCGCCTGGCTGAACACACCGAGCACCTGGTGGCGCACCCCGGCCGGATTGGCCAGCGGGCCGAGCATGTTGAAGATGGTGCGCAGGCCCAGCTCGCGGCGCGCCGCCGCGGCGTGGCGCATGGCGCCGTGGTGGGCCGGGGCGAACATGAAGCCCACCCCCACGGTCTCGATGCAGCGCGCCACCTGCTCGGGGCTCAGATCCAGGTAGATCCCCGCCGCCTCCAGCAGGTCGGCGCTGCCGCTCTTGCCGGACACCGCGCGGTTGCCGTGCTTGGCCACCTTGCCGCCGGCGGCGGCGACCACGAAGGCCGCCGCGCTGGAGACGTTGAAGATGTTCATGCCGTCGCCGCCGGTGCCGCAGGTGTCGACCAGGCGCTCGCCCGCGACCACCACCGGTGCGGCCAGCTCGCGCATCACCTGCACCGCGCCGACGATCTCGTCGATGCTCTCGCTCTTCATGCGCAGGCCCATCAGGAAGGCGCCGATCTGCGCGTCGCTGCACTGGCCGGTCATGATCAGGCGCATCACGTCCTGCATTTCCGCGGTGGAGAGGTCGAGGTTGTTGACCACCCGGTTGAGGGCTTCCTTGATGTCCATCAGCGCACGCCTCCGCTCTGCTTCAAGAAGTTGGCCAGCAGCTCGTGGCCCTGTTCGGTAAGGATCGATTCGGGGTGGAACTGCACGCCCTCGACGTTGAGGGTCTTGTGGCGCAGGCCCATGATCTCGTCGACCGCGCCGTCCTCCAACCGGGTCCAGGCGGTGACTTCCAGACACTCGGGCAGGCTCTCGCGGCGCACCACCAGCGAGTGGTAGCGGGTCACGGTGAGCGGGTTGGCCAGGCCGGCGAACACGCCCAGGTCGCGGTGGAACACCGGGCTGGTCTTGCCGTGCATGGCCACCCGCGCACGCACCACCTCGCCGCCGAAGGCCTGACCGATGCTCTGGTGACCGAGGCACACGCCGAGCAGCGGCAGCTGGCCGGCGAACTCGCGGATCACCGCCAGCGACACGCCGGCCTCGTTGGGCGTGCAGGGACCGGGAGAAATCACGATGCGCTCGGGATTGAGGGCGCGGATCTGCTCCACGCTCAGCTCGTCGTTGCGCACCACCTTGACCTCGGCCCCCAGTTCGCCGAAGTACTGCACCAGGTTGAAGGTGAAGGAGTCGTAGTTGTCGATCATCAAGAGCATGGCGGTATCCCCTTCACTCTGCACTTTGTTCGGCCAGGGCCACCGCGCGGAACATCGCGCGGCGCTTGTTCAGGGTTTCTTCCCACTCCAGCGCGGGCACCGAGTCGGCGACGATGCCGGCGCCGGCCTGCACGTGCAGCTCGCCGTCCTTGATCACCGCGGTGCGGATGGCGATGGCGGTGTCCATGTTGCCGT
>RCUJ01001351.1_pt1 | contig 13277 bp, 11 predicted proteins | sample 2166321 | NCBI WGS metagenome assembly RCUJ01 (sample SAMN09932808, study PRJNA488358) | compost metagenome | feature: garden; material: soil; isolation source: compost soil in an enriched community after 118 h of incubation | place: Germany: Experimental Botanical Garden Goettingen | collected... | reverse complement strand
ACGCCAAGGCCGTGGGGTAGGGGCTGGTGTCGATGTGGGACAGCATGGCCCGAGACAGTGTCTCCAGCAGGCGCGCGCGAACCTGCGCGCTCTGTGCCGCGTCCCAGAGGTTTTGCAACTCGTGCGGATCGTTGCGCAGGTCGTATAGCTCTCCCCAGTCTGCGCCGTCGTATATCGTCAGGCGATGGTTTTCCGCCAGGAGCGTGCGGCAGCGAATCCGGCGGTCGAAACCCAGGATGACGCGCTGGCCTTCCTCCTCGATCATCAGCGCATCGCGCACGCCGACAGCCTGGCCCGAAATGACCGCAGCAAGATCGTGCCCCTGCATGCCGTTGTAGGGCTGGACGCCCGCGCGCGCCAGGATGCTGGGCGCGATGTCGATCGTGCTGACCAGCGCATCGCTGGCGGAACCCCCGGTGGCGCTGGCGCCGTCCCGCCAGATGAACGGCACCCGGGTCAGGCCCCGGTAGTGGATGGGGCCCTTCAGCATCAGTTGATGGTCGCCCAGATAGTCGCCGTGGTCGCTGGTGAAGATAACCACGGTATTGTCCGCCAGCCCGCTTTGTTCCAGCGCGGCCAGCACGCGGCCGATATGATGGTCGATATTGGCGATGGATCCATAGTTCAATGCCAGCGCTTCGCGCGTTTCGCGCTCGTTGCAGGCGAAGATCGCCGGGGTGTGCCTGACGGCCTTGCCGCTGTCGCGCTGGTCGCGCAGCCACGCCACATGCGGTGGTATGGAATGCCCGTCGTGAAAGGACGCGGGCAGCTCCATGTCCTCCGGCTTGTACATGTCCCAGTAGCGGCCCGGCGGCGTAAAGGGGTGATGCGGGTCGGGAAAGGAGCACTGCAGAAAGAAGGGGCTGTCGCCGAGGCTGTATTCACGCAGTTTTTCGATCGTGCGGTCCGCGATGTACGCCGTGGGATACAGTTCCTCGGGAACGCGGGTCCGCCAGGCCTGGCGAATGCGGGTCAGCTCATATTCCGGCGTCTCGATGGCGGCTTCAAAGCCGATCAGCGCTTCCACCTCCGGATGATGGCGGCGCAGCCAATAGCGGTAATGCCCGTGGGGCTGATCGCTATGGTCGTCCACCAGGTCCGCCTGCTGGAATCCGTAGTAGGGATAGCTCAGCTCATAATCGTCGCGTTCCAGCCAGGAGCGCCGGTTTTCCTGGTCGTAGCGCCCGCTGGCATCCGGCGCTACTGCTTCCAGCGGAAGACGATCCTCGGCGCGCACGGGCCAGGAAGGCGGGATGTCCGTCATGTTCTGCAGATGGAGCTTGCCCACCACGCCGGTGCGCCAGCCCGCCGCGCCCAGCATGTCCACAAAGGTCCTGCTGCGCAGCGACAGCGCAATGCCATTGTGGCGCGCGCCGTGGGCGGATGGATAGCGGCCTGTCATCAGGCTGGCGCGGTTCGGCATGCATATGGGGGTGGCCACATGCATATTGTCCGCGCGCCATCCGCCGGCGGCCATGCGGTCCAGATGGGGCGTCGCGACGACGCCGTTGCCATAGGCGCCGAGGTGGTCAGCGCGATGCTGGTCGGTTATGAACAGCAGAAAGTTCACGGGACGGTCGGGCTTCATTGCGTGGCTCCCGATGCTTTTACCGCTGCGTTCCACTTGGGCATGTCGTTGCGCACCATGTCGCCAAACGCCTGCGGCGTCATCGGACGCGGAGCCATGCCCAGCGGTTGCAGCGCGGCGGTAAATTCGGGATTCTGCAGCACGGCCCGCAAATCGGCGCTCAGGCGTTCGATCACCGGCGCTGGTGTTCCGGCCGGAGCGAACAGGCCGATCCACGACTGCACGCTCACCCCTGGGGCCACCTCCGAGAACAGCGGCGTATCGGGGAGGGCCGGATAGCGCTCGGGATTGGCGACGCCAAGCACCCGGACCCGGCCATCGGACAGGAACGGCAGCGCTGGCGCAATGCCGCCTATCATCAGCGGCACGTGTCCGGCCACCAGGTCGCTCATCGCTGGCCCGGCGCCCTTGTACGCCGCGTGCACTACGTCCAGACCGGCGGCGTGCTTCAGCTGCTCCATGGCAAGCTGATGCACGGTGCCTACGCCAGGCGAGGCGTAGGTGTATTTGCCGGGATTCTGCTTCAGCACAGTCACTGCGTCAGACAGGTTCCGGGCCGGAAAGCTCTGGTTCGCAAGCAGCACCACCACGTTTTCAGCCACCATGCCGACCGGGGCAAAATCCTTGACCGGGTCGTACGGCATGGTGGGGTACAAGGCGCTGTTGATGCCATGGGTGTTGGTGGTTCCCATGAGCAAGGTATAGCCGTCTGGATTGGCGCGCGCCACCAGGCTGGCGGCAATATTGCCCCCGGCGCCGGGCTTGTTCTCGATGACCATCGTGTAGCCCCGGGTCTGCAGACGCTGCGCCAGCTGCCGTGTCAGCACGTCCACTGCGCCGCCCGGCGAGAACGGCACCACGACCTGCACGGGCCTGGCCGGATAGGTATCCGCGGCGTACGCGCCCGGCGACGCCAAGGCGGTACAAGCCGCCATCGCGGCTAGTGTCTTTTTCATTGTCTGTCTCCATCCATGCCGCGCATGGAACGCGGCCTGCACAGTATGGGCGCGGCGTTCATGCCCGGGAAATGAAATAAACTCACCGGACCATAACCATTCAGTTATCTATGCCATGTTCGTACGCCTTGGTACGCATCTGAAGCCACGCCATGCGGAGCTGATGATTGCCCTCGATGAGGAGCGCAATCTGGGGCGCGCGGCGGATCGGCTGCACATGTCGCAGCCGGCGGCGTCCAAGGCGCTGGCGCAGCTGGAAGAGCAGGTGGGCCATGCGCTGTTCGAGCGCACAAGCCATGGCACTCAGCCCACCGCCGCCGGTTCCATCATGATCCTGCACGCCCGCCACACCCTGGGTTCGGCGGCACGGGTCGCGGCGGAGCTGCAGGCCGCGCAGGAACGTGGATGCGCCTTGCTGCGGCTGGGCACGCTGCCGTCGGCGGCGGTCACGGTGGCTCCGCAGCTGATAGCCGCGCTGTGCCAACGCATTCCCGCCTTGGAAGTGACGCTCGTGGAGGGTGTACTGGACAACCTTTTGGACAGGCTTTCCGTGGACGATCTGGATATCGTCCTGGGCCGGCTGGGCGGACGTCCGCTGCCGGCCGAATGCGAAGCGATGCGCCTGCACGATGAACCGATCTGCATCGTATCGGCGCCGGGTCATCCGTTGGCAGGCCGGCGCGGCCTGCATCTGCGCGAGTTGCAGGGGAGTTCGTGGGTCTTGCCCTTGCCGGGCACCATGTTGCGGGAACGGCTGGAGCGGGCATTCGAGCAGGCCGGCCTGCCGGTGCCGCCGGCCCGCATTCATACGAATTCGCTGCTGGCGACGCTGGCTCATATCTGCCGTAGCGATTGGCTCGCGGCCATGCCGACCGCCATCGCCGAGTTCTACCGCGACCGTGGCGCGCTGGATGTCCTGCCTTTGCGCATCGAGGGAAATTTCGGCGCAATCGGCGCCATCTATCGCCAGCAGGGAACGCGGATGCCCGCGGTGCAGGCCGCGCTGGATTGGCTGGGTCAGGCGCGTGAACCTAGTGTCGAAGTTCATTCAACTTGAGATTCGGTTAACAGAAGTTGGCCTGTACGGATGTGTAGATCGACGCGGCGCGCGGGTTTGCACCGGGGCTGGGCATAGCCGCTGTCCGCCGTGGCAAGAACCGCTGTCCCGCTGCTATGCTTGCCTCACTGGCCGCCACGCCGCAGCGCCGGGCCATGGCGGCAGCCCAACCGCAACCCAGGAGCATCGACATGAAGCTATCCAAACGCGCGTTATTGGCAGGGCTGGCGCTATCCGCGATGTCGGCAGTGGCCCCCGTGGCCATGGCGCATCACGGGTGGTCTTGGGCGGAATCCGAACAGATGACCTTGCAAGGCACGGTCGAGCAGGTGCAGGTCGCGCCGCCCCATCCCAATTTAAGGGTGCGGGCCAGTGACGGTGTCTGGGTGGTTGAACTCGGCAATCCCACCCAGACGAAGGAAGCGGGATTCGTCGAGGGGTCCGCCAAGCCGGGCGACGAAATCACCGCCATTGGCAACCGCGATCAGGACGCCGGCAACAAGCGCATGAAGGCCGTTCAGATCAAGGTGGGCGGCAAGACCTACGACATTTATCCCAGCCGCATCAAGAAACCCTGAGTCGCACGGCCTTCACTCATGCCTGAACTGCTTCGGCTGGCGCTGGAACAGCTTACGGCCCTGCCGCCGGCGCTGTGGCTACGACAGTCCGGAACGCTTTACCTTCTGGTCAACGCCGCCCATATCGGCGCCATCGGCCTGTTGATCGGTTCGATCGTTCCGCTGGACCTGCGCCTGCTCGGCGTCCTCAAGCCCACTTCCTTGGCGCTGCTGGCGCCGGTGCTGGCGCGCACGGCCGCGGTCGGCCTTGCGCTGGCCGTACTGACCGGCGCCACGCTGTTTACCGTGCGTCCGCAGGAATACCTGCAGAATCCGGCATTCGTGGTGAAGATGGGCTTGCTCGGCGCGGGCGCAATCAACGCCTGGCTCGTGCGCCGGGGCAGGGCATGGGGGCAGGTATTGCAGGGAGGCCGCCCGTCCGGTGCGCTGCGCTGCCAGGCCGCCGCCTCGCTGCTGCTGTGGGCGGGCTGCCTGGTAGCGGGCAGATGGATCGGATTCCTGTAGCCCGCCGCTCGCCTTTACTCCACCTCATACACCAGGACGCGGTTCGGCCGGGACTCGTTGTCCTCGATCAGGACGAAAGCACCTGACACGGTTCCCCCGCTTCATTGACTACTCGTGGGGCCGGTGGATAGCCTGTATCGCCCGGAATCGGGCGAGGTGACGATGGATGGCGTGCCGGTGGGCGACCACAACCGCGACCGCTATCGGCAGGCGTTCTCGGCAATCTTCGCAGACTTCCACCTGTTTGATCGACTCCTGGAAAGCGGGCGTGACGATGTCGACGACGTCGGCAACCGCTGGCTTGAGCGGCTGCATCTGCACTGCCGCCCCAGTTGCGCAACCGTGGCAAGACGGTCCTTGTCATCTCGCACGACGACCGCAACTTCCCCTTGGCCGATCGCGTCGTGTACATGGAAAGCGGCCGCTTGGTATCGGGCGCGGTGCTGACGGCGTAGCCAGGGTCGAGTCGTCGCAACTGTCGACGCTCACGATGGCAGGCCCTTTCCGTCCCACGTTATCATCGCGAGACCACAAGCCGCAAGGAAGGGAATGAACCAGAAGCAGCGCACGACCAAACGCCGCCGGATTCCGCGCAAGGCCTGGGCCTTGGGTCTGGCCATCGCCGCAGCCGCGGGGTTTTATGCCTGGAATGAATCCCTGATGGGTCCAGGCCTGACCGAAAGCAAGATACACAAGATCCTGGTCGACGCCATGGCGACGCCCACCAATGCGCCAGACGGCGCCTGCGTCAAAGTGGTGGGTGTGCGGCCCTTGCCGACCGATGTCTACACCGACATCCTGCAACAGCAGGACAAAATCGTGCAAGGGCTGATCAGACACGAGCTCATCACGGTCAAGCGCGTCAGCGCCAACGGCGACGGTTCACCTCCAAAACCGGATGAGAAACCGGAGGACGCCACCAGCCGCATGGAGCTCACCGAAAAAGGCCGCGCGTACTACACAGACGGCGAGACCCTCATCGGTTCTAAGCTGTTCTATAACGCGACGTTCTGCGCCCCGGGCCTCCAGGTCGGCAAGATCCTCGACTACTCCAAGCCGGGCAAGAATCCGTTCGACGACAACCCCAACGCGGTGTCGGCGGTGAAGTTCGAATGGCGGCTGGATCGCGCCACCGCGGATTGGGCGGCGGACCCCGTCTTTTATCCCCAGATAAACGGCTTTCCCTCGAAGTCCCAGCCGGACGAGTGGCACAACCGGCACATCATGCTGGAACGGAAAGATGGCGTGTGGGGGCTGGGCGACAGGCCCTATACGATCCGCTGGTAAGCATGCTGGCGCCGGCAAGGCGCGGCAACAGGGTGCGGACCTGGCAGCTATCGCTTCTCAGGTTTTTACTCGCTTACGACCGCCATTGGACATGTTCAACGCGGTCGCGCCCGTTGTTCTTGGCGACATATAGCCGTTGGTCCACGGCCTTGATGAAGTCGGCACGCTCCCCCTGCGCATCGGGCACCACCGTGCCCGCGCCGATGCTGACGGTGACGCGCCTGCCATGCGGCGACAGGGCGTGCAGAATGGATTTCTTCTGGAGCAAGCGCTGGCAGCGCTCAGCGACTTTTCGGGCGACGTCGGCGTCGGCCTCGGGTAGCAGCACAACGAATTCCTCGCCGCCGTAACGCGCAACCAGATCGCGAGGGCCGTCGAGTGCCAAGCTCAGCGTCTGGGCGATCTCCACCAAGCAGTTGTCGCCCTGGGTGTGGCCATACAAATCGTTGTACTGCTTGAAAAAATCTACGTCGAACAGCAATACAGACAGGGGTCGACGTTCGCTTTCCGCACGCTCCCACTCCAGTTCAAAGCACCGGTCAAAGCGGCGTCGGTTCGCAATATTCGTCAGGCTGTCCTTGAAGGACAGTACCTCTAGCTCTTTTTGCAAGCTCAGCAGCTTTTCTTCGGTCTTCTTGCGTTCGGTGATATCGAACATGAAGCCGATCAGCGAATCGACTTCGCCTTCGTCGTTGCGCACGACGTGCACCACGTCACGAATCCACACGTAGCCGTTGTCCTTGGTCAACGCGCGGTAGTCCGCCTCGTGGTCTACGCCGGCCTGGGACTGGGTGACGCAGAAATTCACCACGTACTCGCGATCCTCGGGATGCATGCGCATGGCCCAGTCTTCGGCGCTTACCCAGCTTTCAGTGCTCCAGCCCAGCAATGCCTCGATCTGGGGGCCGATGTAGGCAAACTTCATCGTGGCCCAATCGATCTTCCAAGGAATCGCCTTGGTCGATTCCAGCAAGGTCCTGTAGACCGCGTTGTCATCCAAATTCGGGCCTGCGTGGGACATGCCAAATCCTTTTTCGGTCAATACGTTTCGCGCGACGTCGAAAAATACGTTCCGCCCTTGCCATCCGGCGTCAACGTCACCCGGAACGGAATCTGTTGATTGCACAGTTGCACAATCCATCGTTCATCGACGCTCCCGTACTGCCGGGACGCGGCGGAACTGCCGGTGCCGACCGGGTTGACCTTCACGACTTCAGTTTGAATCGCGTCGACCTTCTGACAATTCAATTGCGTTTGGGCCTGCATGGAAATGTTCTGGGCGACGTCGGCTTTCAACGTTGCGCCGGCATGCGTGTTGCCGGTGATGGGCGCTTTGGCTTGCGGGGTGGCGCAAGCGGCAAGCACCGCGGCGGATGCGGCAACGATAAGCGCGCGCGAATGGCGTTTCATGATGACTCCCTTGTTGGTCGGCAAAAGGTGTGCGGCGAAATTACGTTGAGGCGTCGGTTGGACGGGGTGAGGATACCGTAGATCTTTTACCGAATAGATCGTCAGGAAAGCCGGGCCGCAGGCCTGCCGCGACCGCACAACAACGACCCCAATCTATGCCATGGGTTATGCAATAATAAAAAATCTCATTATCATTTATGGACGCTCGCCGTGTCGGACCGAGAGCACGCAGTTGGCGCATCGCTTTCCGACCTGTACAGCGCGCATTGCGGCTGGTTGCAGGGTTGGCTGAATCGCCGTCTTCAAGACAATCATCAGGCTGCCGACCTGACTCAGGACACGTTCTTGACGCTGCTGGCGCGACGGCAGGGGCTTGTTGATGTGCGCGAACCCCGTGCGTTCCTGAGCACCATCGCGCGCGGCCTGCTGGTTGATTTCTGGCGTCGGCGGGATATCGAACAAGCGTGGGCCGAGACCTTGGCGGCGCGTCCCGAGGCCACGCATCCCTCACCCGAAGTGCAGGTCCAGGCCATGCAGGCGCTGGTCGAGATCGATCGCAAATTGCATCGGGTAGGCGCACGCGCTCGCGCGGCCTTCCTGATGCACCGTATCCATGGCATGACCCATCCGGCCATTGCGGCGGAGTTGCGCGTGTCCGAGCGTACGGTGCGCAATGACATCGCGCAGGCCATGCTGTGCTTTTTGCTAGACACCGACCTGCAACCTGATGGCTTGCGCTGCGATAAGGCGGGATGCTGATGGGCGCCGCCGTCGCCGATAACCGTGTCCTTGAAGCCGCCGCGCATTGGTATGCGTTGCTGAGCTCGGGCGCGGCAAGTGAGCACGAGCGCGCACGCTGGCAAGCGTGGCTTGCGGCCGATCCGTCGCATCGCCAGGCCTGGCAGCAAGTTGAGGATGTCGGCGCGCAGTTCGATGCCCTGGTCGCGCAACCGATGGGGCGCGAGGCCAGCATGGCTGGCCTGGATGCGGCGCAGCGGGGCCGGCGCAATCGCCGACGGCTGTTGATGGTTGCCTTGATGGCGGGCGCGACGGGAATCCTGGGGTTAAGCGTCGCGCGCTCGCCTGTGGGGCGCCGCACCTGGGCGGCCTGGCAGGCAGACCTGGTTACCCCGGTAGGCGGTTCGCATGAAGCCACGCTTGCCGACGGCACGCGGATCCAGCTCAATACCGATACCGCGTTGACGGTGGATTACACCCGCGAACAGCGCCGCCTGGTGCTGCTGCGCGGCGAGATCATGATCGCCACCGCGCCCGACCCGACGCGGACCTTCGTGGTGGACACGCCCGAAGGCCGGTTGCAGGCGCTGGGTACGCGGTTCAACGTGCAGAGTGTTGATGGCGAAACCACGCTAGCGGTGCTTGAGGGCGCGGTGCAGGCGCATTTCGTGGGGGGGCCGCAAGCGGGGTATCGGGTCGACGCCGGCATGCGGATGCGTGGCGGGGCGCAAGGCATTGGGACGCCCGCCACCCTCAGTGCGCAAGACCACAATTGGACGCGCGGCATCCTGCAATTCGAAGAGGCGCCGTTGGCGCGGGTGGTTGCCGAGCTGGCGCGTTACCGCCGTGGCTATCTTGGCTGTGCCGACGAAATATCCGCCCTGCGCGTCACGGGGACTTTCCCGTTGCATGACACCGATCACGCCTTGCGGCTGTTGAGCGAGGCCTTGCCGCTGCGCATCAGTCAGCCCTTGCCGTGGTGGACCACGCTGCAACCGCGTTGATCCCTCGCTGTTACAAAATCGTTTGCCGCTTTTGCCGCGCTCATCCGGCCTATGGGTAATTCAACACCCACATCGCGGAAGCGTGGCATGCCCAAAACGCCCTTACTTTCTTCTATCCCTTCGATTCGGCGCGCGCGGATCATTCCGCTAGCGCTCTCCATCAGCCTGGCGCTGAGCGTTTGGGCGCCCGTCGGCATCGTCCACGCGCAGACCGCCCAGGCCCGGGACCGCCAGTTCGACATCCCCGCCGGGCCATTGAGCCAGGTGCTGAATCGATATTCGGCCGAGGCCGGCTTGTTCGTCAGCGGCCATGGCGACCTGAGCAGCGGCCGCCAAAGTCCTGGCGTGCGGGGCCGTTACTCGCCCGAGGCGGGCCTGGCCGCGCTGCTGACCGGTACCGGTCTGGTGGCCGAGCGCTTGCCCGACGGCGGTTTCGTGCTGCGCCAGGGACGCCAGAACGTGACGTTGCTGGAACCCGTTTCGGTAAGCGGCTATGCCGAGCGCCCGGACGGTCCGGTGCTTGGCATGGCGGCCACGCGCAGCGCCACCGCGACCAAGACCGATACGCCGATCATTGAAACGCCCCAGTCGATATCGGTGGTGAGCGCGGCGCAGATACGCGATCAGAAGGCCCAGAGCTTGCAAGAGGCGCTGGGCTACACGCCCGGCATCATGCCCGGCATCGTCGCCAAGAGTTCGATGTTCGAAGACACAATGAGCATTCGCGGTTTCGAGGCCAACCCGCAGACCGGCAGCTATTACCGTGACGGCATGCGATACATGATCAACCAGTACAACGGCAAGCAGGAGCCGTATGGCCTGGAGCGGGTCGAAGTATTGCGAGGGCCGTCATCGGTGCTGTATGGCGCCGCGGCGCCGGGCGGCATCGTCAATACCGTGACCAAGCGCCCGCCCGCCGAAGCCATGGGCGAAATCAATCTGGACGGGGGCAGTTTTGACCGTCGGCAGATCTCGGCGGACATCGGCGGCCCCCTGGATGAGGAGGGAAAATGGTCCTATCGCCTGACGGGCCTGTTTCGAGAGAGCCAGCAATTCGTTGACTACAGCCGCGACGATCGCACCTACTTCGCGCCCGCGCTGACGTGGCGTCCTTCCGCGGCCACCTCGGTCACGCTGCTGGCTAACTATCAGCGCAGCAAGACGATCTATCCGCCGGCCGTGCCGGTGACGGGCTCGCTATGGACCAACCCGAACGGCGAGATTCCGCGTCATCGCTTTCTGGGCGAGCCGAATCACAATCGCTTCGATGTGGAGTCCACCTCGATGGCCGTGCTGATCGAACATGCCTTCGACGACACGCTGAAGTTTCGCCAATCGATGCGCTATTACGATGCCGACCTGCACATGCGCTACGTGCTGCTGCAAGGCGACGTGGATGCGGCAACGCAGCGGCGAGTGCCTCGTTCGGCGCGCGGCTTCGATGACCGCACCACAGTGCAGACGATCGACACCAACATCGAGAAGAAATTCCAGACGGGCCCCGTCGCGCACACCTTTCTGGCGGGCTTCGATTACACGCGCTCTACCTACAACAGCGACCGTTTGCGCGGCAATCTTCCCCCCATCGATGTCTACGATCCGATTTATCAGCCTGGAAATATCGTGGCCTTGCCATGGCAGCAACGCCGCAACAGCGAGCATCGCCTTGGCATTTACCTGCAGGATCAGTTGAAGATCGCGGACAAGGTGGTGGTGCTGCTGGGCGGCCGGCACGACAACGTGCGGGCCGAGAACCGTGCATTGCATGCGCCGTCCACCAATTCGAACGACAAGGACTCCGCCTTCACCGGCCGCGCAGGCCTGGTCTATCTGGCCGACAACGGCCTGGCTCCGTATGCCAGCTTCAGCCAGTCGTTCGAACCCACCAGCGGCCGTGACCGCAATGAGGGCAGCTTCGAGCCCAGCCGTGGCACACAGTATGAAATCGGCATCCGTTACCAACCGGCCGGTGAAGACCTGATGCTGAGCGCGGCGCTGTTCGATCTGGAGCGCAAGAACGTGCTGACGCCGGACCCGACCGACCCCACGTTTCTGGTGCAGACCGGCAAGGTGCGTTCGCGCGGCCTTGAGCTTGAGGCACGTGCGCGCGTGACGCCCCAGGTTGATCTGATTGCCGCCTACACCTATACCGATGCCAAGGTGATCAAGAGCAATCTGCCCGGTGAAGAGGGTGAGCGCTTCAACACGCCCCGGCATGTGGCCTCGTTGTGGACCGATGTGAATCTGTCGAGTTGGGTGCTGATGGGGCTCAAGGCGGGCGCCGGGGTGCGCTATGTGTCGTCGCGACCCGATCGGCCGTCCAGCGGATCGCTTGGCGGCGCCGGATACACCCTGTTCGATGCGCGTGTCAGCTACGAAAGCGGTCCGTGGGTCTACGCGCTTAACGCGACCAACCTGACCGACAAAACGTACATCCCGTCGATTTGCTACAACGGCGTGTGCGATTACGGCGAGCCGCGCCGCATCATCGGCACGGTGAGCTACCGCTGGTGAGCGTGCGCGCGACGCTGCTGCGGCTGCATCGCTGGACCGGCTTAATTCTGGCCGGTTTCCTCTTCCTGGTCGCGCTCACCGGCATTCCGCTGGCCTGGTACGACGCGCTTGATGCCGCGACCGCGCCGTCATTGCATCGGGTGTCGCCGCTATCCAGCCAGGCCGAATTGCTGGATGCGCTGGTGCTGCGCGAGCGCGTGGCCCGTTTTGTGCCAGAGGCCGTGATGCCCGCCACACCGCTCGGTGTGCAGGCCGGGCGCAGTGTGCCCTTTCCGGTGTGGTTGCGCGAAGACGGTGTGCCGGTACCGGTCTTGCACGAGGTATTTGTCGACCCGTATTCCGGCGCCATCCTGGGCCAACGTCGTTGGGGCGACCTGGGCGAAGGGCTGCGCAACCTGATGCCGTTCCTGCACCGGATTCATACGGCGCTGATGTTCGAGGGGATCGGTGAACTGTTGCTCGGCATCATCGCGCTGGCCTGGACGCTTGATGGATTCGTTGGGGCCTGGCTCACGCTGCCGGCGCGATCCGGCACGCACAAGTCGGCGTCATCGGGCTGGCAGCGCTGGGCGCCCGCGTGGCGCATCCGCTGGCAGGGCGGATCGCACAAACGCAACTACGATCTGCATCGCGCGGGCGGGCTGTGGCTTTGGGCTGCATTGACGCTGATGGCATGGAGCAGTGTCGCCCTCAACCTGCCGGCGGTCTACGACCGGGTGATGCGGGTGGGCCTGAGCTATCAGGCCGATCCCCGACTCGGCGCCGAGGCAAGTACCGGTGTGCCGATACCGCCAGCGCAGGCGCGCGTCGTTGGCCGGCAACTGATGGCCGAGCTGGCAGCGCGCGAAGGCTTCGCGGTGCGCGGTGAACATTGGCTGGCGCTGGATACTCGCCGCAACCTCTATCGCTACAGCGTGCGCAGCAGCCGAGATCTGCGTGCGCGAACCGGCGCTACATCGCTGGTGTTCAACGCCACCAACGGACGCCTGGTGGGCAGCTATCTTCCAACGGGCCGGGCCGCCGGCGACACCGTCAAGCACTGGCTGACCAGCCTGCACATGGCGGCCCTGTGGGGCTGGCCGCTACAGGTGGCGGTGGCGACGATCGGCGCGGTTACGGTGGTACTTAGCCTGACCGGCGTCTGGCTGTGGTGGACGCGCCGGCGTGCGCGCGGCGCGGTACGCCGAAAGGCCGCTTCAGGTGCAAGTGCCGAAAGAGGGCGGCTTGCTTGACGGCACCTCGCCCCGCCGCCGGCATTCAATCGGATCGTAGAACCGATACCCCATTCCCCGCACCGTCGCGACCGGCAGCTCGCGGTCGCAGGCTTGTTCTACCTTTCGGCGCAGGCGGCGCATTTGCGTATCCAGGCTGCGCCGGTCGTAGGTCCAGTAGTCTTTTCCAAGCGCTTCCACGATGGCCTTGCGGCTGGCGCCTTGGTCGTGCGCGGCCAGCGTGGCCAGGACGGTGTAGTCCTGGTGGGACAAGGGGATGGGCGACGCGCCGGGAGGCACCAGGCTGGGCGGCGAATCGCAGAGTTGCCATGGCAAGGGTTGCGCGGGCGCCGGCTTATCTTCCAAGGCGGTGCGCTGGATATGTCGCTCGGTGACGTCCCGCGCCACCGCAACACGTATCTGCTTGTCC
>RCUJ01001350.1_pt1 | contig 13286 bp, 19 predicted proteins | sample 2166321 | NCBI WGS metagenome assembly RCUJ01 (sample SAMN09932808, study PRJNA488358) | compost metagenome | feature: garden; material: soil; isolation source: compost soil in an enriched community after 118 h of incubation | place: Germany: Experimental Botanical Garden Goettingen | collected... | reverse complement strand
ATCGAACACTTCCAAGCGGTGGTTCCTGAATCCGAACGGGGTGAGCATGTGCGGCATGACAAACATATCGTGCTCTGGGTATGCGAACACCAGATCAACTGGAGTCTGCAACCGTTCGAGCACGTCGTACAGGTTGTGATGGATGATCTTCAACCGCTTGCGTTTACCGATGATCAACTGGCGTGGGTTTGTAACGCGCCAGCCAGTTCGACAGATCACGAAGCCGTTGTGTTCCCCGCAGCGACTAATGACCGGCACATCATCGGCGACGTAGCAGCCGCAGCTGTAAAAATTGCGCATTGGGTAGGCATCCATTTGGCATCACAACTGTGCTTCTGAATCGTCAACGTCGCGATCAGTCGGGAACTCGGCATCATGGAGCTCATCAAGCGGAGACTTGACCAGATCCGGTTGGTACGCAGCGAGCTTGTCAGCGTACGGGTGTTCGCCCCCAGCAACGTACTTCATCATGTTGCCGATGAAGATACCGTAAGCTACCATGGCTTCCGGATTGGCTTGCTGAATGCCTTTGATCTCGATGAAGTTTGGATCGGTGATGGTGTACGAATACTCCATCGCGTCCATGTCGAACGCAGCAATGAACATGAACTGCTGGCCCAGGCTATCGGTGAAGTTGTCAACGATATACGTGGCGCTGCGCAGGTCTTCAATCGCTGCTCTCAACTCCAATGCTTTGTGCAGGACTTCCTGATGACTGAGCAAGGACAGTCTCCTCTAGACGTACCGTGGATTTCTGCGACGACACTTGGTATGCGGCTAGGGCATCCGATTGTATCGCAGTCTTGAGCTTCTCGTATACATTTACAGTAATGGCGAGTTGCGTTGGATGCAGGCTGTAGATCTTGGCGAGACTCTCGCTCACGGCTTTACGCGACGGTAGCGCCTCTTTCCACTGCTGGGTTACTTGAACAATCTCCTCGCCTTTCGGGTGGGCGAAGATGTTGCGCATCAGTGCAGAGTGCGGCCCATCGTATGCCAGTTGCCAGATCAGATCGAAGGCGATCTCCATTTCCTGGACGTACTGGTACGCAACTTCTGGGCGTGCGTGACTGCGCAGATTGTTGTCGTCGATGTACTGGATTAGGGATTCAATGAATGCAAGTTCAGCGCGAGCCATGTCGAGACACGGACGGGCGATGATGAACCGGGCTTCGGTCTCCAGAATGAATGCTTCTGAGCGCCGCAGGTTCGATTTGGATTCGGCCTTCGCTGCATAGTCACGCTGGGTGACCTTGGCGTCAATGACCTTTGCCTGTGCCCGTTTCGATTCTGCAAACGAGGAGGCGATGGAGAATAGACGGTCTTCGCGCTGCTCACTCAGCAAGCGGTGCGCTTCGTCTATGGTGAACGCCTGACCGAAGGTCATAGCGTATAGTTCGTAGAACGAGTGTTTCCAATTCATACCGCGCTCCAAACGAAAAAAGCGCGCCTACTCACAATTAAGTTTTGGGCGCGCTTTCTATTAGGCTACCGAGCGACGCTCGATGAACCCTGGCCGATTAGCAATGATCAATCTTCGAGGTCGTCGAAGTCATCGAAGTCGTCGTCTTTGGCCTTGGCTTTCTTGCCGTCTTTCTTGGCTTTCTTGCCTTCTTTGGCAGGCTTTTCAGCTTTGCCCGACTTGGACTTCTTGCTGCCTTTTTCGGCTTTTTCGGACTTGTCGGCTTTAGCAGCCTTCTTGTCTTTCTTGGAAGGCTTTTCAGCTTTCTCGGCTTTGTCAGCCTTGGCAGCTTTCTTGTCCTTCTTCGCCGGCTTTTCAGCCTTGGCTTCTTCTTTCACTTTCTTGGCTTTCTTGTCAGCCTTGGCTGGCTTTTCGGCCTTGTCGGCTTTAGCAGCCTTCTTGTCTTTCTTGGAAGGCTTCTCGGCTTTTTCAGCCTTGGCTGCCTTCTTGTCTTTCTTGGAAGGCTTCTCGGCTTTTTCAGCCTTGGCAGCTTTCTTGTCTTTCTTCGACGCTTTGGCCGGAGCAGCGTCGGCGCCTGGGGTCAACTTTTCCAGGGCGGCGATTTGAGCGGTGACGCCTTTCAGCGCTTCGGCAACTGGCTTGCCAGCTTTTTCGATCTGGGCTACCGAACCTTTCAGAGCGCGTTCTTCTTTGCGCAGACGGGACAGTTCGGATTTCTTGTTGATGGTTACGTCAGACTTAGCCATGGTGCGATATTCCTGTTTGAGTTGAAAGCGGCGACAGCTTCATTGTGACGCCATGCTTTTGTGAGCAGCTAAAGAATTATGATGCTCAAACTTTCGTGGCAGGAGGCAAACTCAACGCTTGCCTCCTGTTGTGACGGTGAAGCGACATCGGGTGTGGGTGCTCAGCTATTGCCTAACCCACGCGCCAACCAGGATCCGGAATCAGTCGAAGTCTTCTTCGTCGTCTTCGTCTTCGTCTTCATCATCGTCCGAATCGTCGTCTTCGTCTTCGTCGTCGTCCGAGTCATCATCTTCCTCGTCGTCTTCGTCGTCTTCGTCGTCGTCTTCGTCCGAGTCATCCTCGTCTTCGTCGTCTTCGTCTTCGTCGTCGTCATCATCGGAGTCGTCGTCTTCGGAATCATCTTCCTCGTCGTCGTCTTCGTCTTCGTCTTCGTCGTCGTCCGAGTCCTCATCGTCCTCGTCTTCGTCTTCTTCGTCGTCGGAATCATCTTCCTCGTCGTCTTCTTCCTCGTCGTCGTCCGAGTCATCCTCGTCTTCGTCGTCGGAATCGTCTTCGTCGTCAGCGTCATCCGCTTCTTCCGGGACGTCTTCGGCAACCAGGGCGATTGCTTCTTCGATGGTGTCAGCGCCCGCGTCCTGCAGTTGTTGCAACCAGGACAGCAGGGTGATGGCAAGCATACCGGTCAGGTCGAACTTCGGCAGGTCTTTCTTGCTGCCTTTCTTGCCGACTTTTTTCTTCGCGCTTGCTTTTGCCTTAGCCATGTTTGAATCTCCACGTGTTTGAGTGAGTATGTTGCAAGTTGATTTTACAGTTTTGTTGCAGTGCAAACTGCTAACGTGTTCTGTGTGTCAGCAGTTTACACTTACCGCGCCGGGTGAAGATCAGTCGTCGAGGTCGTCGTCTTCTTCGTCATCGGCCGGCTTGGCCTTTTTCTTTTTCTTGCTGGACTTTTCGGCTTTCTCGCCCTTGTCCTTCTTCTTGGACTTCTTGCCGCCTTCGCTACCAGCTTCGCTGCCGCCTTCGTCTTCGACGGAGACTTCGATGCGCGACTGTGCGTTCTGGAACAACTTCACAGTTTCGCCGGAAGCGGTCTGGATGGTCATGACACCACCCTTGTCTTCAACCAGGCGGCCGACGACTTCGTGGATCAGGGTTTCGCGAACGATCAGGGCGCTGGAGGTTTCACCGACAGTACCGTACAGCTCGATGATGTCGGCGTGGGCGAGACGAGAAACAACCATGCGCTTCGAGGCGTTGGTACGCTTGTGGCGCATCAAGATGCTGTCGGCGCCTTCGCTCACGATGAAGCCGTGAACTGCAACCGGGGCGGAGCGGTAAACGCGGAAGACGAAGTTGGCCGACTTGGCTTTGAACGAGGTCTTCGACGATACGCCACGCAGACGCTTGGCGATCTTGTCAGCGCGGGTCAGGCGATTGGCGGTGTTGCGAACTTTCTTCTCGCCTTTCACTTTGCTGCTTTTCTCTTTAGCCATGTTTAATTACTCACCTTCATTTTCGAGATTGAAAGCGACGATGAAATCGCCGCCGTTGAACAGGGTGTCGGCGAGGTCGGCAGTGTCGAAGCCGTCAACACCGAAGAACTCACCAGCTTGATCAGCGTTGCGGTAGCTCAGCACTTCCATGGTTGGATCGGTTTCACGGATCCAGTTGAGAGCGCTAACGACTGCAGGTTGACCCAGGTCGGTGGAATTGAAGCCGGCGTAGATCGCGGTTGGGATGCCAGCTTTCAGACCGGCGTTTTCCAGGTATTTGAAATGGCCCTTCAGGGTCTTCTCAAACTTGTCGCTCGATTCACGCAGCAACAGTGGAACGCGCAGATGTACTACAAACTTCACAGTTACCGTAACGTCGTTCACCAGGCCGTCTTCGGCGGTCGGTGCCTGGGTCGCTTCGATCAGGGTCGATACGCGCAGGAAGTGGTTCGCGTTCAGCAGGTAGCTGCCTTCTTCTTCGCTGCTAATGACCGGGATTGCACGGCGGTCTTGGATCATCGGGAAGTTGGCGTACAGGGTGTTCTCTGCTACGGTGGTGAACTCGGTGACCAGCGCATCAACAATGCGCGTACCGGCTTCGGCGCTGGTAACGATGGTGTCGGTGTGATCGAGCATGGTGTTCAAGACACCAACGAACTCGCGCAGTGGTTCACGCAGCACGCCGATACGACCCGACTTCTCGTTCTTCTTCGCCAGAGGCTGGATCAGGTTGAAGTGATCGCCTTCGTGCTCGAAGTTTGCAACCGAGACGAGTTCGTCTTGGATGTCGTCGGCGAACAGGTTCAGGACGAAGTTCAGTTGCGGGCGGATCGACAGGCGAACCATACCGACTTCACCGGCAGCACCGTGGAGCATTTCGCTCAACAGGCGCGGCTTGAACTCCTCGTCGTGATCCGTGCCGTCGTCAGTAACGGTAGCAGGGATAGTGACTTCGCCGATGTCAGCGCGGGTTGCTGGAGCAGCGATCGCGGTGAGTGGCTCGGTGCCGTCTTTTTCGCTGATGGTTTGCTGTGCGAGGCGGTCAGCTTCCGAGGCGATGATTTGAGTGTTCATGGTTAAACTCCTTTTGACTTCGTAATCGAGTAGCAACGGTTAATGTTTACACTTTGCGCGCCGGGTCTGATAGTCAAACCTGTCACGGTGTACTGGTCATCGAATGCTGATTCAAACTTGGCGATGATATTATCAAATCCAGATAGCGAGCCATCCTTCTCTGTAACAGCGCCGACAAACTCAACGACCGGGTGACTGAGGGTGCTGAACCCCAGTGATTGCAGGTGAACGGCGGGCTTGATCCGCATCTGCGGGCCCATCAGCTTGCCGTTCTGGTATACAAACATTCCGGACGCAACGAATCGAACGTAGTGCTCAGGCAGTGTCTTTACATATTCCGCCCTTGCGACTTCCAACTCGGTCGCCTCGTTCTCGATTCGCTTTTCTAATCGAGCTTTACGCTTTTCGAGTTTGCCGATTTCATCAGCGTACTTCTTCGGCTTCGCAGCGTACCGTTCGAGGCGTTTTTCGCACTCGCGCAGCTTCTCACGCAGGTCGGCAATTACAAACCCGAAGTCGTCAATCCGAACCCGCTTCAGGTCTTTCATGTACTCGTCTATCAAGTCTTTCACAGTTCTGACTTCGGGGAAATGCTGGCGCATATCATCGCGCAACCCCTTAGGTGAAACGAGAGTGCCTTGAACGACGTACAACTTGGCTGTCTCACCGAACGGTGTGTAGTTCTGGATGATCTTGCGCGGCCCGTGCATACCAAGTTCAATCGGGATGTTCAGGTAACGCAGTTGATCCAGCGTATACACGATCTTGCCGCCGATGTGCAAGAACGCACCGTACAGGTGAGCGTGAAACTGATCGCCAATCTTGTATGCGCGGTACACCAGGTTGATTCGCACACCGGCTAGGCGTGGGGTGATCATCGCACCACGAGGGAGCGGCTGGTTCTTGTACTCGCGCAACGCATTGCACTTGGTGAGGACAGTCTCGATTGATTCCTCGACTTCCTCTGGCCAGATCATTTCGTCACGCGCTCGGCTCTGCGCATACTTGTGATCGGCTTTCAAACTTGAAATGGCTTGCGTGTACGTGGCGTTAGGTGCCGGCTGCATACAGGCGAAACAGCCCCATGCTTCTGCCTTCACCAAGTCGTGCGGTAACGCGAAGCCCGCAGCGTACATCATCGCAACGGTCGACATATCAGGCAGGTTGCCGTTGATTGCACCTAACACGATTGCCGAAAGTGCCTTCTTCGGAAGCGCAGGCACAATGTCGATCTCCTCATCAATCAGCCGACCCTTGAAAACAAAACGTGTGTGGAACACGGTGTCAAACGTCTTGTCGTACTCAGGGTCGTTCGACTTCTTGTCTGTCGAGCGCACCAGGAAGTTGCGTTCATACAGGTCATTCAAACAGGCTTGCAGTGCTTCCGCTCTCATATGTTCCTCCTGCTCAATGTTCACACTTTTGTGAGCAGGTTAATGAAGCGCTGGCAGGCCAGGCGTTCGATGTGGTTGCCGGAGATAACAGGCTCGGCGAAGATCGCAAACACTTCACGATCATTGTCGGTCAGCTCAACGTCGAGCTTTGCCATGAACACACCAGTGACACCAGGTACGGCGCACGGGATTGCGACGATGTTGCGGTCAGCCGACAAGCGGTTAAACTCGCCGAGGATGGTCAGTTGTTCTTCGGTAATCGAACCGTCATGCTCAGGCAGGCCGAAAACATCTTCGGGGAATACGGAGCAGTTGATCTCGTCATCACCAAGAAAATCAGCGACGATCATAGGTAATGCGTTCATATCACTCACCACTTGCGTAAAATTCGGAAACGGTAGAAAACTGGCCGTCAGAGGTTCGTCGAACAAACTCATCGGCTTGGGAATTACTTACGGCGCGGGTAGCCTTGCGAATCGCTTCGCTCGCCTCTAGCTGGAGCATACCCTCTTGGAACACCACGTGCTCAGCTTCGCTCACGAGGGCTTCAAGATCACCTTGAATCAGTTTGTACAGCATGGCACCTGCGCGCTTGCTGTAGCAGAGCTTCTGGTCGTTGTGCAGGAACCGGGCAGAACCACGTTCCGGGCAGTGAATCATGACCATGGTCTGCGGCAGTCCGCAATGTTTGTAGCGGATGAACTCTACATTTACAGATCGTACATTGACGCCGACGCTTTCAATGTTTGTGCAGTCACCAGTGTTTGGTTCGACATGCTTGCGGAATCCCGTGATTTTCGGGAAGTGAGTGGCTAGTTCAAACAGCTTTTCGATGGAGTCTAACATATAGGCCTCGGCGTCATGTTCGTAGGGGTTGGGGCCCGAAGGCCCCGGTGGTGTTACTCGTCGGTGTCGTCGTCAGCTTCCAGGACTTCCATGTGAACGACTTCGCTGATGGTCTTGCTGCGAGTCTTCAGGGTTTCCAGGTTCAGCAACTTGACCGCGTTGTTTTCTTCGTCGTAGCCGATCAGCAGCATTTCAGGGCCTTTGCCACCCTTCTCTTGCAGCTTGGTACGGCCTGGTACGAGTTCACCGTCAAACTTCTCGTCGGCTTCGTCGTTGGCGAGGAACGCTTCAACAAACTTGGTGACAGACTTCTCTTTCAGGTCTGGTGCGATTTCGCGGATCTCGGCGACCAGATCTTCTACAGACACAGGCTCGTCTTCTTCCTCTTCCTCGTCGTCGTCTTCACCGTCGTCCTCTTCCTCTTCGTCATCATCCTCGTCTTCGTCGTCGGATGGTTCTTCCTCTTCCTCGTCCTCATCATCATCGAGGTCGTCGTCTTCTTCCTCGCCGATGGTGAGTTCGATCTTCAAGGCTTCTGCCGAGTCGGTCACGTCGTCTTCTTCGTACTCGGACAACTCTTGGGCAAGATCTTCCTTGCTCATAGTGGCGTAGTCGTCGATCTCCATGCGCTTGGCAATGCGGCGCAGGTCTTTCAACGAGAGGCCGTTCAGCGCGGCGAGGAAAACTTCCTCATCGTCAACTTCTTCCTCGTCGTCCTCCAGGCTGTCGTCGGCATCATCGTCTTCCAGATCGTCGTCGTCGAGGTCATCATCTTCCTCGTCGTCGCCAGCGATGTCAGTTGCTTCGCGATGATCGCGGATGTAGGCCTTGATTTCCTTGGCCGACTTGGCGGTTGGCATCACGGTGATGGTGATCTTGAGCGCGTCGTTGTCAAACTTTGCGCCCACTGCTACCGGGGTAATCGCGTAGTCGCCGTGACCACCGTATGCTTCGGTCAGCAAATCGTAGGACTCTTGGCTGATGCGCTCGGCAATGTGCTGATCGAACGCTTCAAACAATTTCTTTTTCTTGGACGGTACAGCAACACCGTCGCCCTTGGCGCCTGGGGCTGTGCGACGAGTGCGCGTTGGCTTCGGTGCTTCGTCTTCCGCTTCTTTCTCAGCCTTCTCACGGGCCCGGCGAGCGCGTGCAGTCTCTTTCGGAGCGGCTGCAGCCTCTGCTTCGGCTTTCTCACGCAGACGACGTGCGCGAGCGGTTTCCTTCGGTGCGGGCTCTGCTGCGGCGGCCGGCTTCTTCTTGCCCTTGGTAGGCGAGTCGTAGAAGAACCCAGGACCTTTCTTGTACACACCGTCAGCCAGTGCTTCGGTGCCGTCGCGTGTGACGATCAGGCCAGTCTTCATGACCACTTTTTCCACGCGGTGCTTGGTGCCGTCGATGGTGATACGCTTGCCCGGCAATTCTTTCAGGGTTGCTTTGTCGATAGCCATTTTCGTTCTTCCTCGTTAACCTGATCTAAGTGAGTAACCAATATGTTTGAAGCTGCTTGTTGCTCGGACGGCATCATATCACATACGACGGGTCGAGCACAAGTGGGTCTCAGAAGATAAGCGCAGACAGTTCGCCCGGCTTCTTTTGAGTGTTTATCAGCGTGTGCGTCACGGCTTCGATCACATGCTTTGGCATGTTGGCATTCTGCAGGGCGATCTTCTTGGCATACGCCTCGTAGTCACCCCAGAACTGACCGACCACATTATGCACGTTTGCGCGTTCCAGCCGCGGATCAAGATCCACGATACTCGTTTCCGGGTGACTAGAACGACCGTGGCCTTTGGTGAGTTTCAGCGCAAACTTATCCTCACCTCGCACACGTATGCCCCGCTTAGTTTCTGCATACACCTTGTCGAAGGTGGTAGCAGGCAATTGCAGCAGGGAACAAGCAGGCACATCTTTGATCAAGTGAACCACAGGCACTACAACACTGGCGTGCTTGTTTTCCACTTGTGCAGCACTCACCGCCTGACTACCAAGTAGAATCGGCAGGTGAATATCGTTGCGCTCCCGGCTGCGAACCCAGATAGTGTTCTTCAACACTACGGTGTCAGCGCCCAGGTGCAGAGCGAACAGCGGTACGAACTGGTCGAGCTGTTCGTACTTGACCTTGTGATCCATGTAGAACGGCAGATCACGCAGGAAGGAAGGAATAATGTGGTCGATCTTGGTGTCTGTGCTGTCGTGCAGGGTGAAGTACCCGTGCTCGTCCAGTACCAAACATTTCGCTCGACTCAGCAGGGCGTAGGCCAGCACAAGGCTGCCGCTGATGTTGCACATGGTGTAGATGGCCTCGACGATCAGCGCCAGCTCAGTGAACGTCAAGCGCTTGCGCTGCGAGAAGTTGTCGATCTGGCGGTTTGCGTAGGTCAGGGCTGGCATTAAATGTTCGTTGCTGTGACGTATGGCGTTCATGTTTGCTGCCTCAAAGTTTGCGTCCGAGTTCTGTCGGATCAGCATCATCGGTGATGTACTGCACCGGGCCCTTGTTGTACAGCGGGGCAAGGCGCTTTCGTTTTCTATCCTTTTCTTCCTGAGCAAGCGCTTCCCGGGCGGCAAGCTCTGGATGTTCCAGATAATCAACCTGAGACCGAAGAACTTCTGGCGCTTCTTGCGCGGACGGCAAAGCCTTGGCGTTCACAGGATCGTCATACTCATAACGTGGTATCGCGTTCACCGATATTTCTCGGTTGTCGATCTTTGGCCGCTGCTTCAACAACTTTGCAAGTGCGGCCTGTTCGTCCCGCTGCTGCTTGCGCTTGGCGGCTTGTTGCTTCTTTGTGAGTCTCTGCTTAGTCATGACCTTCTTCACCGAGTATGTCTTGCACGCATGATGCGTCGATGGTTCCGCACTTCGCTGTAAGCCGATTGCGCTCAGCGTCCGACATTGCCACGATTGTCTCTGCATACTCAAGATACTTGGTAACGTCAGGGTTGTTATCGTCAACCATTCCCCAATAGTTGGCTTCACTCAGCTTAAAGCCTTTCGGCAGGCCGATGTTCTGCTCCATGATAAGCTTGGCGTGACTGTCAGGTGTGTACGACACCAGATAGTTGTCGGCAAAAGTAGGCTGTGCTACAACTGCCAGTGCAATGAGAAACTTGCGCATGTTCGAGGCTTCCTTGGCTTATTACTTGAGTTTACGTTTGAACCAGTCGGTAATCTTTGGTCGCATCTGCAACCAGTTTGCGAGCGGGCGATACCACAGAGGCATTGCCGAGATAAATACCCAGACCACCTGCATATACATCAGGTAGTCGATGTTGCCTGTAACGATCAGCGTACCGAGGCTGGCGATTGCGTAGATCGTAGACCACACAATCAACCACTTGGCTTTCGGCGTGACACTGCACCACCAGATCAACAATGCGTTCACTTTTACCTCCGAGAAATGGATAACGGACCCTGAGGTCCGTTATTTGAGGCTTAGTTTGTCAGGAACGTCGCTGCGGCTTGGCGCGAACGCCCCCGTTTAGTTTGCGCGCACCTTCATCATCGTCGAGGTGAATGCGTGCGTTACGCGAGATCAACTTCGCGGCAGCCTGCGGTGCATACGCAAACTCGCGAACAGGGCCGGACTGCATTGGCTTCGGAGTTGGTTTACAACTGGCTTCAAGCAAACGAATCTGCTCAGCAAGTTGATCCACTTCTTCGTCAGGCTTGAAGCCCTCGGGCACAAATTCCTTAACCATCTGTTCTAACCCCATCAACAATAAGGGGCGGCGTGCTCCACCGCCCGAGCAAACTTACTTGGCTTTAACGTCGAACTTGCCGACAGTGCCCGGCTTCTTCGGGGAGCGCACTGGCTTGGCGGCCGGAGCTTTCACTGCTGGCTTGGCAGCTGGCTTGGCAGCTACTGGCTTCTTGACAGCAGGCTTGACTGCTGCGGTCTTGCCACCGACCGGGGCTTTCGCTTTGGTCAGACGGGCTGCTTCACGTTGTTGAGCGCGAGTCAGCTTTGGGGCAACTGCACCAGGCTTCGGCAGAGGCTTGGCTTCGTTCTTCGGCGAAACGCGCGGCGCGGGCTTGACGGCCGGGACCTTCTTGACGCTCGACGCAGTGAGAGCCTTGGTGGTCGCCAGTGCTTTCTTCAACGCTTCTTCGGCCTTGGTCGCAGCGGTGTCGAGTTCAACCTGGGCAGCAATCAGCTTGGCTTCCAGAGTCGCGACGTTCTTGGCAGCGCGAACGTAGAGGCGGGTAGCACCGTTCAGTTCAGCGCGAACAGATTTAACGGAGGTCAGGGCAGCTTCGATTTTCTTGGTCATGTTCAGTATTTCCATGTTGATTGAGGATTGTGGGCTTGTTTGCACACACCGAGTAGCTCGTTGTGGGAGCTACTGAGTTTGAGCAATCAGGCTGCGGCTTGCAAACTTTCTGCGGCGAACCGAACACGCGCTGCCATCATCAGGCTAACAATGCTGATCTGACCCAGCGGTGCGTCGTGATCGTTTGCAAATTCCACGAGCTGGTAGTTCGACTTCAGGTCACCGTAAGTGGCGATCAATTCGTTGGTGCGCAGGTCGATGTTCAGGGTGATGTTGTTCAGGTCGAAAGCGGAGTTCTGAATAGTCATGTTCGTTAACCTTATCTAAGTTCGTAACCAGTATGCGTGGAGCTCGGTTCGCTACACGCAGTCATTATATCACATATGCTTCCACAGCGCTATAGCGTTAATGGTTATGTTTTAGGTATGGTTCTGACTCTGCCAATGATCCACGTACCGCATGACAGTGTGTCTGATCTGCTGGGCTTCTAGTGCTTTACAGATACGACCAATCACCTTAACATCTGGCTCGGTGGGTTTGAGCCCCTGCAAACTAATCGGCATGATGTCGCAGTCAATCGTCACCAGCTCGCGGGTCAACTTGAGTTGCTTGCGGGCTGCCTCGAAGTTTGCCCGTTGAGTCTTGTTCAAGACGCTCAGGTCAGCCTTCTCGATTCGCTTGTGACTGGCGATCAACTTCTTGAGCGCTGCGGGGCCGATGCCCTTGACGCCAGGGATGTTGTCCACCTTGTCACCGTCCATCATCAGCTTGTCGATCACGCGATTGGCTGGAACCCCGTAGACTTCCTCACAGTTGGCGCTGTGAACTTTCTTGTACCCGGTCGCGGCGTCGATGTACTTCCACTGGACGATCAACGGGTCGTCGAGCAACTGCCCGAAGTCCTTGTCGTTCGACACAATGATCACGCGCCAACCTTTGGCTGCAGCCTTGCGAGCGAGCGTGCCAACGATGTCGTCAGCTTCAATGCCCGCTTTGTGGACAACCTTGATTCCCATGGCGCGCAGCAAGTCATACAGCGGCTTGCGTTGCGGAACGAGGCGCGCTTGTTCCTCAGGGTCTTTGACGCGATTGCCCTTGTACTCGGCGTAGATCTTGTGCCGATGTGTCGGGTACTTTCTGTCCATTGTCAGGGCGATATGCGTCGGGTTAGCGTCGCGAATCACCGAGCAAACAATGTTGATCGTACCCTTGATGGCATTCGTGTGAAAGCCTTTGCTGGTGGTCATCTGAGGCACGGCGAAGAATGCCCGTGCCATCGCGTTGCTGCCGTCAAAGATCAGCAGCAACTCCTCTTTCTTACCCTTCTTGGCCTTCATTCTTTGACGTACACCTGCGGAATGTAGAGTTTGCGGCCGGCGTGCGCTTTGATCAGCAGGAAGTCCCCGTCGCGTTCGAGAACTTCCACCTCACCCGGAGGCGTATCAACACAGCGTTGGGCGAGACGAATATTGCGGATCGTCTTGCTGTCGCTCTTGTTGATAGCCTGGTTGAACTCTGTCCAAAGCTCTGGTGTCTTGCACGCAAAGCCATCTTGGCGAACATTGATCGTGGACGCTGGCGCTTGATACACCAGCATCGCTAGCATCAAGATCCAGACGTACCTCATTCATCACTCCCAACCATCACTTGCCCGGCCAGTGGTTCGCCGCTGAGCAGTTCATCTTCCCACTCACCGCTGCGAGGGTACGACTCAGGGAAGTAGTTTGCGCTGGCCCACCAGAGTTCTTTACCTTGGCGGAACTGCACAACAAACAGCGGCCCGTTGTCAGTCAGCACAACCTTATGGTCGATCACTGTGATTGCGTCGCTGTTACCCAGGAAACGGCAGGTGCCTTTTTCCATCTGGCTGTTGATGAAAAACTTGAAGTCTTTACCGTTGTTGTCGCCAGCAAGACGGACGTAATACATCGCGTGCCCTTGCGACGTGCAGACGATAGCCTCATCAATACCCTTGTCTTGGTACGACGCAGGTTTGGCGATTGGCGATTGAGTCGAGAGTGCAGCTTGGCAGCC
>RCUJ01001349.1_pt1 | contig 13292 bp, 10 predicted proteins | sample 2166321 | NCBI WGS metagenome assembly RCUJ01 (sample SAMN09932808, study PRJNA488358) | compost metagenome | feature: garden; material: soil; isolation source: compost soil in an enriched community after 118 h of incubation | place: Germany: Experimental Botanical Garden Goettingen | collected... | reverse complement strand
TCGCCATGCTGGCTGCGCAAGCCATCGCGGCGCGCAAGCTGCGCCAAGGCGGCCGTTCGCACTAAGCGGCAAAGCAGTACACCGGGGCTTGCTCCGGATTGGAAAAAGCGGCCATTGGCCGCTTTTTTCATGCCCGTTCGAGATGCTCGGGATTGCACGGCCAAGCCGATCCGGCCCTGGACGTGGCGACCGCAATGCGTTCGATACGAATAGCTGGGCGGGTGTTGCAACAGTAGCCTTCAAGCTTGCCTAACGAGCGTAGGGGGAAGCGTGCGAGAAGTCCTGGATTGCGGGGTGCTGTTGGCGCCCGGCCACGAAGCCGCCATGCGCGACTGGGTGACACGGTATCAGCGAGGGTTGCCGCGCGTCCGCTTGCATCTGGTGCCTTTGGAGGCGCAGTTGGTCACGGGTGGTGCGGTCACGGGTAGTGCGGCCACGGGCAATGCGTCCCCGGGTCATGCGATCACGGGTCATGCGATCACGGGTCATGCGGCCGCGGACCACGCGGACGCACCTGAGGCCACGCGCCTGCCCGCGGGCCATCCGCAAGACGTAGAGGCCTTGGCCCGCGTTGCCGTGTCGCTGCGACGCTATGACAGTTGCTTGCTGCCGGTGGCGCCATCGTCGGTAGCCTGGGCGCGCATGGCCTTGTCGCACGCGGGCGACGCGCTGACCACGCCGTTGCTGCTGCTGATGGACGGCATGAAAGCACCCGCCATCGAAGACTTGCTGGGCCTGGGCGCTACCGATTTCATGGCGCAGCCCGCCTGCGTGGAAAGCATGCGGGTCCGGCTGGCCCGCCTGCGCCGGTCCGGCTCGGGCGCGCACCCGGCTTGGCGCCAGACCAGGGTGGAAGAGGCGCCGGCGCGCTACGCCGCCCATGGCGCCAGCCCCGTGCCACCGCCACACGCTGCCCGGCCGCCGGTGGCGGCGGACATCCTGGAACAGGGCTTGGCCAACCTGCGCGACACCCGGCGCCAGGCGGCGCAAGAGTCGTTCCGCCAGGCCAAGGCGCGAGTGGTCGATGGATTCGAGCGCGAGTACATCCGCCACGCCCTGTCGCGCCATGGCGGCAATGTGGCGCAGGCCGCGCGGGCCTGCGAAAAGCACCGGCGTGCCTTCTGGGCCTTGATGCGCAAGCATGGCATCGAGGCCGCGCCGTACCGGCAGGCGGCGCAAGGACGCAGGATGCGTGACTAAACCGCTCTTCATCCCCAAGGGAAGTAAAATCACGGCTTCCGATCAACGAGGATAGTCGTGTCTGCTTCCAGCTTGAAGAACGATGTGTTCTTGCGCTCGCTCTTGCGCGAGCCCGTGCCCTATACCCCGATCTGGCTGATGCGCCAGGCGGGTCGCTACCTGCCCGAGTACCGCGCCACGCGGGCCCGCGCAGGCTCCTTCATGGGCCTGGCTCAAAACCCGGACTACGCCATGGAGGTCACGTTGCAGCCGCTGGCGCGCTACGACCTGGATGCGGCCATTCTGTTCTCGGACATTCTGACGGTGCCGCATGCCATGGGCCTGGGCCTGGACTTCGCCGAAGGCGAGGGCCCGCGCTTTGCCCACCCGGTGCGCACCGAGGAAGACGTCGCCCGCCTGGCCGTGCCCGACATGGACAAGCTGCGCTATGTCTTCGATGCGGTAGGCGTGATCCGCCGCGAGCTGGACGGCAAGGTGCCGCTGATCGGCTTTGCCGGCAGCCCGTTCACCATCGCCTGCTATATGGTCGAAGGCAAGGGCAGCGACGACTACCGTCTGATCAAGACCATGCTGTATTCGCGCCCGGACCTGCTGCACCGCATCCTGGAAATCAACGCCGAAGCCACGCTGCAATACCTGAACGCGCAGATCGCCGCGGGCGCACAAGCCGTCATGCTGTTCGACAGTTGGGGCGGTGTCTTGGCCGATGGCCTGTTCCAGCAGTTTTCGCTGGCGTACACCAAGAAGGTCGTGGATGGCCTGACCCGTGAAAACGAAGGCCGGCGCGTACCCGTCATCGTGTTCACCAAGGGTGGCGGCCAATGGCTGGAGCAGATTGCCGCTTGTGGTTGCGACGCCGTGGGGCTGGACTGGACGGTGGACCTGGCCGCGGCGCGCCGCCGCACGGGCGACTCGGTTGCCTTCCAGGGCAACCTTGACCCGATGGCGCTGTTCGGTGGCGGCCCCGCCATCCGCGCCGAAGCCCGCCGCGTGCTGGATGCTTTTGGCCCCGTCGGCAAGGGCGGCCACGTGTTCAACCTTGGGCACGGAATTTCGCGCTTCACTCCGCCGGAAGCCGTAGCCGAATTGGTCGAAGAAGTCCACCAACACAGCCGCACGCTGCGGGGGTAAGTGAGTGAACGCTTCGGTTCCAAGGGCCGACATTTGAGGGCCCGGGCAAGTACTTGTGCACAGCAAGAATTTGCCTGGGGAAAACCCTTTAGAAGCTAGTTTACAATCTTGGAACCTTATATAGGTGTCTGTTTTTAAACGGAAAAACCAAGTTTTCCACCGGATTGCAGCGTGCTGCGCAATCTTCGCTTATTCCGAAAATTGACGTTGCTCCAGCCTTTTCCCCAAAGTTATCCACAGGCGCCGCCCAAGCCGGCCGGCGCGCCCGGGCGGCAATTGTCCGGCGGCGCCATCCCCCCTTACGTATCAGCCATTCGGATTAATCCTTTTCCATGACCCGCCCAAGCATCCATGTCTGAACCGCTGCCAGGAATGACGTCCGAAGCCGTCTGCTGGGTGCGCGTGGCGCTGGACGTCCCCTTGCCCGGCCCCTTCGACTACCGCAGTGATGCGCCGGTCGCGGTGGGCTTGCGGGTGATCGTCCCGTTCGGGCGGCGCAAGATGGTCGGTGTGGTGGTGGAAAACCCGGCGGAGCCGTCATACGACCCCAAGCAGATCCGGCCGATCGAGCAGGTGCTGGACGACCTGCCCCCCTTTGACGAAGACTGGCTGCGCATGGCGCGCTTTGCGGCGGACTACTATCAACGGCCCCTGGGCGAAGTGATGTTGCCAACCTTGCCGCCGCCACTGCGCAAGCCCACCGCGTATCAAGGCAAGCGGTCGGCGGGCGGCCCGGTGGCGCGACTGGACAATCGCAAGCGGAAACCGGTGCGTGCGCCGGCCAAGGCCGATCAGCCGCCGGAGCTCAACGACGCGCAGTGCGCCGCCGTCGACGCCATTGGCGCATTGACCGGCTTCAAGCCGGTGTTGCTGCACGGCGTAACGGGTAGCGGCAAGACCGAGGTCTACCTGCGGGCAGCGGAAAAAGTGCTGGGCCAAGGGCGCCAAGTGCTGCTGATGGTGCCCGAGATCAACCTGACGCCGCAGTTGGAAGCCGCGCTGCGCGCGCGCCTGGAAGCCCTGGTGGGGCCGGATGGCCTGGCCGTCATGCACAGCGGCTTGTCCGACGGTGAACGGCTGCAGGCCTGGGCCCGCGCCCAGCGCGGCGAGGCGCGCATGTTGCTGGGCACGCGGATGTCGATCTTCGCGCCCCTGAGCAAGCTGGGCTTGATCGTGGTGGATGAAGAGCACGACGCTTCCTACAAGCAGCAGGACGGCCTGCGCTATTCGGCGCGTGACCTTGCCGTGTGGCGTGCGCATGATCTGGATATTCCCGTGGTCCTGGGGTCGGCCACGCCGTCCCTGGAAACCTGGCAGCATGCCGAGCGCGGCCGCTATCTGCGCTTGACGCTACCGGGCCGGGCGCGCTCCAGCACGCTGCCGTCGATGCGCCTGGTGGACACACGCCGCTTGCAGATGAAGCACGGCATGTCGCCACACTTGCTGGAGGCCATCGGCCAGCGCCTGGAACGCAAAGAACAATCGCTGATCTTCCTGAACCGGCGTGGCTATTCCCCTGTGCTGCATTGCCAGTCCTGCGCCTGGGTCAGCAATTGCCCGCGCTGCACCGCGTTCACCGTGCTGCACCGCACGGATGGGCGCGGCCATCGGCTTCAGTGCCACCACTGCGGTTACCAGGCGCCGGTGCCGCGTGCGTGCCCGGAATGCGGCGACCAGGACCTGGCGCCCATGGGCCGTGGCACCCAGCGCATCGAAGAGCATCTGGCCGAGCTGTTCCCAGGCGCGCGCATCCTGCGCATCGACGCCGACAGCACGCGCAAGAAGGGCAGTGCCGAAGCGCTGTTCGCCTCCGTGCACGCGGGCGAGGTCGACATCCTGGTGGGCACGCAGATGGTGGCCAAGGGGCATGATTTTGCGCGGCTGGGCCTGGTGGGCGTGCTGAATTCCGATTCGATGCTGTTCGCGCACGACTTCCGCGCGCCCGAGCGCCTGTTTGCGCAGCTGATGCAGGTAGCGGGCCGCGCAGGACGCCACCAGGGCAATGGCGAGGTGCTTATCCAGACAGGCTACCCGGAACAGCCGGTGTATCAGGCCTTGCTGCGCCATGACTACGCGGGCTTTGCGCGCCATGCCCTGCATGAACGCGAAAGCACCGGATTGCCGCCCTTTGTTTATCAAGCCCTGCTGACGGCCGAAGCGCGCGAACTGAAAGTGGCGCAAGCCTTCCTGGAGCGTGCGCGCGTGCTGCCGGAAGGCGAATGGGCCGCTGACTTTCCCGGCCTGGACGCCATCATGCTGTACGACCCGGTGCCCTTGCGCGTGGTGCGGGTGGCCAATATCGAGCGTGCCCAACTGCTGGTGGAAAGCAGCAGCCGGCCGGCCTTGCAGGCCTTTCTGACGTCGTGGTCGCACCACTTGCCGTATATCGCCAACGAGGCGCGGGTGCGCTGGCAGTTGGAAGTCGATCCGCTTGAAATCTAGCCTAAGGTCCAACATGTCCGCCAACGAACCCATTGCCCAAGGGATGAACCCCGCCCAACGAGAGGCGGTGCTGTACCTGGACGGCCCGTGCCTGGTGCTGGCCGGCGCCGGCAGCGGCAAGACGCGCGTGATCACGCAGAAAATTGCGTATCTGCTGCGCGAATGCGGTTATATGGGTCGCAACGTGGTGGCCTTGACCTTCACCAACAAGGCCGCGCGCGAGATGGACGAGCGCGTCAAGACGCTGGTGGATCGCAAGCTGTCCAAGGGTCTGATCATCAGCACGTTCCACTCGTTGGGCGTGAAGATGCTGCGCGAGGAAGCGCGCAACGCCGGGCTCAAGCCCACGTTTTCCATCCTGGATGCCGATGACGCCATGTCCATCATCCAGGAACTGCTGGCCACCACCGACAAGGCGCGGCTGCGGCACGTGCAGGGCATTATTTCGCTGTGGAAAAACGGGCTGATGGAGCCGGACGACGCCGCGCGCGAAGCCGTCACGCCCGGCGACGTGGAAGCTGCCCACATCTACCGCAGCTATGCCGCCACGCTGGCGGCCTATCAGGCGGTGGACTTCGATGACCTGATCCGCATTCCCGCGTTGCTGCTGTCCAGCAACGAAGAGGTGCGCACGCGCTGGCAAAACCGCGTCCGCTACCTGCTGGTGGACGAATACCAGGACACCAACGTGTGCCAGTACCGGCTGGTGCAACTGCTGACGGGCTCGCGCGCCATGTTCACGGCGGTGGGCGACGACGACCAGGCCATCTATGCCTGGCGCGGCGCCACCATCGAAAACCTGGCCAAGCTGACCACCGACTACCCCAACATCAAGCTCATCAAGCTGGAACAGAACTACCGCTCGGTGCAGCGCATTCTGGCCGCTGCCAACGCGGTCATTGAAAAGAACCCCAAGCTGTTCGACAAGAAGCTGTGGTCCGACCTGGGCGTGGGCGAACCCATCCTGGTGTCCGCCATGGACGGCGAAGAGCAGGAAGCCGAATCCATCGCCATGAAGGTGTCGGCCTCGCGCTTTGAACGGCAGGCGCAGTGGAAGGATTTCGCCATCCTGTACCGCAGCAATCATCAGTCGCGCATTCTGGAACAGGCGCTGCGCAACCTGAAGATTCCGTACACGATCTCGGGCGGGCAAAGCTTTTTCGACAAGGCGGAAGTGCGCGACGTCTTGTCGTACCTGCGCCTGTTGGCCAACGACGATGACGACCCGGCGTTCATCCGCGCGGCCACCACGCCCAAGCGTGGCATCGGCCAGGCCACGTTGCAGGTGCTGGGCCAGTACGCGGCCACGCGCGAGACATCGCTGCTTGCCGCCGTGGCCGAGACCGGACTGGAAAGCCTGCTGGCGCCGCGCCAGTTGGAACCCCTGCGCACCTTTGCCGAATTCATCCGCCGCATGCAGTGGCGCGCCGGACGCGGCGCCACGGGCAAGGACGCCGCGCCGGCCGAACCCGCCGGCGTCATCCTGGACGACCTGGTGGAAGCCATTCAGTACGAACGCCATCTGTTTGAACTGTTCGAGGAACGCCCCGCGCAAACGCGCTGGCAGAACGTGCTGGAGCTGACCGGCTGGCTCAAGCGCAAGGCCGAAGAAGACAACATGACGCTCTTCGACCTGGTGCAGCACGTGGCGCTGGTCACGATGCTGGAACGCGGCGAGGAAGACGAGCCGGACGCGGTGAAGATGTCGACCCTGCATGCGTCCAAGGGCCTGGAGTATCCGCACGTGTATCTGGCGGGCGTGGAAGAAGGCTTGCTGCCGCACCTGGGCAAGGACGACGAAGTGGGCGACCCCGCGCGCGCGGCCGAGAACCTGGCCACGCGCATTCAGGAAGAACGCCGCCTGATGTACGTGGGCATCACCCGCGCGCAGCGCAGCCTGAATTTAAGCTGGTGCAAGCGCCGTCGCCGCGCGCGCGAAGACCTGGTGCGCGAGCCGTCGCGCTTCATCGAAGAGATGGGGCTGGGGGATGTGCGCGTGCAGGAAGATGAAGCCACCGCCGCCATGAACCCCAAAGAGCGCATGGCCATGTTGAAAGCGCTGCTGAAGAAGTAGCGCGCGGCCCGTGCCATGAAAGACGACGTCCGCTATCTGCCCGTGTCCGGCACGCCGGGGCTGGTGCTGGGGCAGGCGCGTCTTAGCGAATTCCAGTTCGACCGCCACTATCACGAGGACTATCACATCGGCCTGGTGACGCAGGGCGTGCAACGCCAGCACTTTCGCGGGCAGAGCATTCTGCTGGGGCCGGGCGGCATTGCGCTGATGCCGCCTGGCGAAATCCACGACGGCATGGGGGCGGACGACCAGGGCTCGGCCTATGTGCTGAAGACATTCCGGATTTCAGCGGCGTTGATGCGCACCTGGATCGAAGACGTGTCGGATGCCGCGCCCCGCGAGCACTTCTTCGGCACGCTGCTGCAAGACGCCGCGCTGGCGCAGCGCTTCATGGCCTTGCACAGCGTGTGGATGTCCCGCGCGCCGGACGAGCCGTTGGCGCGGCAGTCGCAATCACTGGCCTTGATGGCCGACCTGTTCGTGCGCACGCGCACGGTGACGCCGCAGGTGGTCAAGGGTGGCCTGTCGGCGGCGCATCGGCTTGCCGTGCGGGACTACTGCCATGCACATCTGAGCGAGAAGATCGCGCTGGATGACTTGGCCCGCTTGTGCGGACTCAGCCGTTTTCAATTCCTGCGGCGCTTTACGCACACGGCGGGTTTGACGCCCCACGCCTGGCTGGTGCGGCTGCGGCTGGAGCGGGCCTGCGCGGTGCTGGCCACCGCGCGCATGTCGGTGGCCGAGGTGGCGGCGGAAGTGGGTTTCTATGATCAAAGCCATTTCAACCGCGCCTTCCGCGCCGCCTACGGTGCCCCGCCTTCGGCTTATCAACCTGCGGCGTAGATAAGGTCGAAGGCGTCCGGCAGCCGGTTCAACCCACCCGCGCGCGCAACGCCGACAGGAAGTGGTCGACGTCTTGTTCCGTCGTGGCAAAAGACGTCACCAGACGCACGATGCCCGGGCCCCAGCGGTCGTGATAGAAGCGAAAGCCGTCGGCCAGCAGGCCGTCGATGGCGGGGGCGGGCAACTGGCAGAACAGGATGTTGGCGTCGGCCTTGCCTTGCAGCGTCACGCCGGGCAGGCCTTGCATGCCCGCCGCCAATCGGGCGGCCATGGCGTTGGCCTGGCGCGCGTTGCGCAACCACAGGCCATCGTCCAGATACGCTTCCATTTGCGCGGACAGCAAGCGCATCTTCGACAACAGATGGCCGCCGCGCTTGCGCCGGAATGCCAGGTCGCGCGCACGCTCTGGCTTGAACATCACGATGGCCTCGGCGCCCAGCACGCCATTCTTGGTGGCGCCGAATGACAGGATCTCCACGCCCGCCTTCCACGTCATTTCCGCCGGCGTGCAATCCAGGCTGACCAGCGCGTTGGCAAAGCGCGCGCCGTCCATGTGCAAGGGCAGGCCCGCATCGCGGCAAACGCTGCCGATGGCCTGAATTTCATCCAGGGTATAGACGCTGCCGGTTTCCGTGGCCTGCGTGATGCTGACGCAGGACGGCTGCACGGAGTGCACGTCACCCACCTTGCGCCGCGCCTGCTCCGCCAGTTCAACCGGGTCGATCTTGGCGTCAGCCCCGCTCAGCAGCATCAGGCGGGCGCCATGGGTGTAGAACTCGGGTGCGCCGCATTCATCGTTGGCGATATGGCTTTGCGCGTGGCACAGCACGGCGCCCCAGGGCGGCGTCAACGCGGCCAGGCTGAGCGAATTGGCAGCCGTGCCGGTGGGCACCAGCAGCACGTCGACCTCGTGTTCGAACAGGTCGGCAAGGCGGCGTTGCACAGTCAGGGTGCAGTCGTCGGCGCCATAGGGCTGGGCCTGGCCGGCGCTGGCGCGCATCAGCGCCGCCATCACTTCGGGGCTGGCGCCCGCGATGTTGTCGCTGGAAAAGCCCATTTGGGGGGCGGGGACGGATAAGGGCGTGTTCACGGTGGGCTTGGGCTGATTCAGGAAAGCCATCACTATGCCGGGGCGCGCGCTTGCGGGCTTGTAGAAAATTGCGGCTGGCTCCTACACTGGGCAAGTCTGTCTTGAAGGAGCGCATCATGTGTCGTTGGCTGGCTTACACCGGAAGTCCCCTGCAGATGGAAAGCGTGCTGTTCAAGGCCAAGCACTCGCTTATCGACCAGAGCCTGCATGCGCGCCTGGGCGCCACCACGACCAATGGCGATGGCTTTGGGCTGGGTTGGTACGGCCGACCGGCGAACGGCCACATCGAGCCGCCGTTCCGCTACCGCAGCGTGCACCCCGCCTGGAACGATCGCAACTTGCGCGAGGCGGCGCGCGCCATCCACGCGCCGCTGTTCGTGGCGCATATCCGCGCGGCCACCGACACGCCCGCGCAAGAAACCAACTGCCATCCGTTTCGCCACGGCCAGTGGCTGTTCGTGCATAACGGGGTGATCCGCGACTACCCCCTGCTGCGCCGCGACCTGATGCTGATGATTGCGCCGGCTTATTTCGGGTCGCTGGAAGGGTCGACCGATTCCGAAGTGATGTTCCTGCTGGCCCTGACCTTCGGCCTGGAGGAAGACCCGATTCCCGCGCTGGCCCGCATGGTGGGTGCGGTGGAAGAAACGGGCCGCCGTCATGGCGTGACGCATCCCATCAACATGACGGTGTGCGCGCTGGATGGCGAAAGGCTGATAGCGGTGCGTTATTCCAGCGAGGCAGAGTCGCGCACCCTGTTCCACAACACCTGCGTGCGCCATTTGCGCGAGCTGTATCCGCAGGACCCGCAGATCGCCGCGCTGGACGAAAACGCCTTCTTGCTGCTGTCCGAGCCCTTGAGCGAAATGCCCGGCGTCTGGGAAGAAGTGCCCGAAGCCACCGCCATCATTGCCGGGGGCGGCGATGTGCGGCATTACCCCTTCGCGCCGATCGCGCCGGGGCCATGACACGGTTTTTGGGCAAAATCCGGCCAAATATCGTCGAAAATGGCCGATAAATAGGGGTCATCAAGCACGTATCGCTCATATAAGGGAGAATGCGTGTCGCATGACTTTGCGACGTCCTGGGCCGCGAAAGCACCCCAACTCAATAAGGAAGTTGCATGACAGATAGCAAAACCCCGCAGGTCTCAGACGCATTGGCGGTGTTTACGCACACGGGGAACGCCCCGGTTCGCTTTGAATTGCATGACAAGGGCGTGGTCCGCCAACAGGGCGACACACGCAGCTACACCGCCTTCGCGGATGTACAGGACCTTTGCTTGTTCCCCGCTGAAGCGGGCGCAACGGCAGGCCCGATTAACCAATTTGCCTACCGTACGCGCTCGACGCAAGACTGGACCGTGGTGTCCGGCGACGTCAGCAACTTCGCACAGTTCCTGGATGCATTCCGCTCGCGCTACGTCGCGCAGCGCCTGCCCGTGCTGGAAGCGTTGATGGCCGACGGCGAGCGCGTGGCATTCCGGACGATCAAGTCCGGTGATTTTCCCGGCTTTGACACGCAGGAATTGGCCCTGTCGGCCGAAGGCCTGCATATTGATGGCGCCACCTGGCCCTATGAATCGTTGCAGCGCATTGACCTGAACGACTGGACCGAGACGATCACCCTGCAAGACGACAACGGCAAGACCGTGTTTTCGTGCGTGGCGACGCGCATTCTCAGCTCGGACCTGCTGGTGAACCTGGTGTACGACCAGTTGGGTCAAACGGCGGAATACGCCTGACGGGCATCGCCCCGCAAGCGGCGTAACGGGCACGCTTGATACGTAAAGATGAAGGGCCGCCCCGAGCGTGACGAGCGGCCCTTTTGCATGGGGTTTGGTTGTTGCGGCGGGGTTTGCCGCTACTGCCGTTACTGTCTTGGCACGCGAATCAATGCCCCGCGTGCAGCGCGGGATTCAGCGTGCCCCAGGCCGTGGTGCGGACCAGGGATTCCACGGCCCCCGTCTGCGAATTGCGGCGGAACAGCAGCCCATGCCGGCCCGCCAGCGATGCCGCTTTCACGACCGTGCCTTCGGGCGTCAGCACCCGAGTGCCGGCGGTGATGTAGCAGCCGGCTTCCACCACGCAGTCGTCGCCCAGCGAGATGCCGATGCCGGAGTTCGCGCCCAGCAGGCAGCGTTTGCCGATCGATACCACCTGCTTGCCGCCACCCGACATGGTGCCCATGATGGACGCGCCGCCGCCGATGTCGCTGCCGTCGTCCACGATGACACCCGCGCTGATGCGGCCTTCGACCATCGAGGCGCCCAGCGTGCCGGCGTTGAAGTTGCAGAACCCTTCATGCAGCACGGTCGTACCCGCCGACAAGTGCGCGCCCAGGCGCACACGCGCCGTATCTGCGATACGCACGCCGCTGGGCACGACGTAGTCGGTCATGCGGGGAATCTTGTCCACGCCCCGTATTTCCAGCGTTTGCCCCGTAGCGCGCAATTGCCAGCGCAAGGCATCCACCTGATCCACCGCGCACGGCCCCACGGACGTCCACGCCACGTTGGTCAGCACGCCGAACAAACCATCCAGGTTTGCCTCATGCGGGCGGATCAGGCGATGGCTGAGCAGATGCAGCCGAAGATAGGCGTCATGCGCATCGGCGGGCGGTTCATCCAGCGAAGCAATGGCGGTGCGCACGGCAACGATATCCACCTTGCGGCGCGTGTCGCGGATCAAGGCCGTGGGCACATGTTCGCCCAACGCCGCGCGGGCTTCTTCAGGCGTAAGGTGGCGCGTGCCGGAAGCCGGCGTACGCTCGGCCAGCGACGGGCGCGGATACCAGGTGTCAAGCACGGAGCCATCGGCGGCAAGCGTAGCCAAGCCGTAGGCGATGGCGCTGGAGGGAGCGGCGGACATAATAATTTGCGATAAAAAAATGGAAGAATTCGACGTAGGATGGGTGAAGCGCGCGATACCGTTCAAAAGAACACCACCGTATATCGCGCGCAACCCATCAGCCGCCCGTGGATGAACCCGTGACCATCACAAGATGGGTTACGCGCGATGGGTCACCGGCGCCCTTGCCATCGACAACGCGCGCTTCACCCATCCTACGATCCGCGGTAACGCGAACCACCCGTTCAATAGAACACCACCGTGCAACGCGCACAAGCCAACAGCCGCCGGTGGATCAACCCGACCATCGTAGGATGGGTGAAGCGCGAACCACCGTTCAAAAGAACACCGCCGTAAATCGCGCGCAACCCATCACCCCTACGCCAATTCCTTCAACAGCAATTCCCAGAACTTCAGCCGCTGTTCCAGCGTCGACACCAGCACATACTCATTCAACGTATGCGCCCCATCTCCATCAGCGCCCAACCCGTCCAGCGTAGGTATCCCCATCGCCGACGTGAAGTTCGCATCGCTGCCGCCACCCGTCATCGGCGCGTCTTCCAGCAGAAAACCCGCCCGATCCGCGTAGCCTTGCACCAGCGCCAGCAACGCCGCTGCCGCTTCCGTCTTCACCATCGGCGGGCGGTTCAGTTCAACGTTGATATCCAGTTCCACATCCGGCCCCACCGCGCACAATTCACGCATGCGGCGCAGCACGTCTTCGGCGGCGCCCATGTCCGGCACGCGGAAGTCCACCACGCAGCGGCACAGCGCCGGCACCGTATTCGTGACCGTGCCGCCCGCAATCGTGCCCACGCTGACCGTGATGCCGCGGTCGTAGTCGGTCATCGCTTCCAGCGCCAGCACCTGGTGCGCCATTTCGCGGATCGCGCTGCGGCCCTTTTCGTGCTGCATGCCGGCGTGCGCCGGGCGGCCCTTCACGTTCAGGTTCAGCATGCCCGTGCCCTTGCGCGCCGTCACGCACTTGCCGCCGTTCGGGCGGGCTGGCTCGCAGACCAGCGCGTACTTCGCGTTGGCGGCAAAGCGTTCGATGTGCACGCGGGACGCATGGCTGCCCGTTTCTTCATCCGGCACCACCAGGAAGTCCACCGGCAGTTGCGTCGCGCCCGGACGCGCCACGCCGGCCAGCGCCGTCAGTGCCAGGTAGATACCCGCCTTCATGTCATAACTGCCCGGGCCGTAGAGACGGTCGCCATCAATACGCACCGGGTTTTCAAGCAGCGTGCCCACCGGGTGCACCGTGTCCATGTGCGCCAGGATCAGGATGCCGGGGCGCGTGTCGCCGGGCGCGCGGTTGGTGGCGTACAGCAGTGGGCCCGTGGTGGGGCCCAGCGACGACAGTTCCACCGTCAAGCCCGCGGCGGCCGCGTAGTCGGCGATGATGCGCGCCATGGCGGCGATGCCTTCGGGAAAGTTCGACGGCGATTCGCATTGCAGCCAGCTTTGAATGCCGGCGACGATCTGTTCAGTGCTCTGGGTGTTGGACATGGCGGGTTCGGTATCAGCAATGAAAAAGGAAGGAGCGATCAGGCGACCTGCTGGCCGGCCAGGCGGGCCAGTTCGGCGTCGTCGGGCATCTTGCCGTCAAACCACAGGCTGGCGCAAACGGCCGACATGGCGCGGCCATCGTGGCCGATGCCGG
>RCUJ01001347.1_pt1 | contig 13303 bp, 7 predicted proteins | sample 2166321 | NCBI WGS metagenome assembly RCUJ01 (sample SAMN09932808, study PRJNA488358) | compost metagenome | feature: garden; material: soil; isolation source: compost soil in an enriched community after 118 h of incubation | place: Germany: Experimental Botanical Garden Goettingen | collected... | reverse complement strand
CTTCAAAACCTGTTTCTTCGTAAAACTCGCGTTTTGCTGCTTCGAGCGGATCTTCATCGTCTGTAAATTCACCTTTAGGAATAGACCAGCTTTCCAAATCTTTATTTTTCCAGAAAGGCCCACCAGGATGCACCAATAAAAAATAAATAGTGCAATCTATAAACTTATAGAGTAATATGCCAGCGCTTTGTTTCATAGTAATGGTATTGATTTCTAGTTATAAAGATACTATTTTAGAAGAAATTTCTCTATTTAAAATATTTTAATAATCAGCTTCCTGTACATATTTGTCCTCATTCTGTACTTGTGTTCAAAAATTGATTCGTAAATTTAAACTTTCGTGATGACAAACATAAAACAAGAAAATTAAACTCTATATACTTTGAAAAAACACATTCTATTAACCACAATCCTCGCAAGCAGCTTTGCGCTTCACTCTCAAAACAAAACTGTCACGGTTGCCAATGCTCTTTCTGTTGACAGGGAATTTGAAACCGTTGAATTAACAAAAAAGTTACTCAAATTACCTAATTCTGTTAAACTGGAAGAACTTGCCGTGAAAGAAAAAGATAGTGATTTATTTCTCGAAAGCCAGACTGTAGATAACGATGGTGACGGAACTATGGATGTTTTATTATTTCAGCCGAAGATAAAGGCTTCTTCTCAAAAAGAATTTGAAATTGTTCCGGCAGCCAATACATCAGCATCAAAAAACATCAATTGCTATTCGAGATTTGTTCCCGAAAGAACCGACGATTATGCCTGGGAAAACAATAAAGTAGCTTTTAGAACATACGGTCCGGTGGCTCAAAAAATGGTGGAAGATAAAATCGCCGGCGGAACTCTAACCAGCGGAATTGATGCCTGGCTAAAAAGAGTCGATTATCCTATTATAAACAAATGGTACGAAAAAACCGTTTCAGGAACTGGATCTTATCATAAAGATACTGGCGAAGGACTTGATAATTTTCAGGTTGGTCCCAGTCGTGGAATTGGCGGAATTGCTGTAAACGTAGATGGAAAATATTATTTTTCGAAGAATTTCATCAACTGGAAAACCATCACAACGGGTCCAATCAGAACGAGTTTCATTTTAACCTACGCGGATTGGGATGCCAACGGCAAAAAAATAACGGAATCAAAATTGATTAGTCTGGACTACGGAAGTTATTTATCGCGTTTTGAAATTCAAATTAAAGGCACAAAAACAATTGCTGCCGGATTAACGCTTCATGACAAAAAAGGAACTATCGGAACCAATATTAAAGAAGGCTGGTTAAGTCAGTGGGAACCTATTGATGATTCTGAAATTGGGATGGGTTTAGTTGCTCCAAAAAATACTTTAATCAGTTTTGATAATCATGTTACAGATGAAAAAGATTTAAGTAATTTGTACGGAAACTTAAAAGTAAAAGATAAAAAAGCAGTTTATTTCGCTGGTTTTGGATGGAAAAAAGGAAGCCCGTTTCAGACGAAAGCGGAATGGGAAAAGTACTTGAGTTCTTTTGCTGAGAAGATAAATAACCCACTTGTAGTTAAGGTGACGAAGTAGTTTTTACTCTTATTTTTGTCATCCTGAGGAACGAAGGACCACACTAGAAACTCCGCACAGAGAATCGCCAATCTTTGTCGAATTACAATTGTGGTCCTTCGTTCCTCAGGATGACAAGATTGGGTTATTTTCTAGCCGGAAAATAATTCTCCTTCAAAATAATTTCCAACGGAATATAATGCGTTTTTTCAACTGATTCCTGAAGTACCAATTTCTTGTACAAATGATTAACTGCCATATAACCCTGTTCTTCTGGTCTTTGGTTAATCAAAAAATCGATAATTCCTTTGTTTAGGTATTCGATATTTTCTTTCAATAAATCGTAACCAATAATTCGGACGCCCTTAATATTGTTTTGTTCCAGAAATCTCGCTAAAATATAAGCTCTTGAATTGGGTACAAAAACACTGTTTATTCCTGAAAACATTTCCAGACATAACTGGTCAATTCCTGAATCTTTGATGGTAACTTCCGAAAATTTAAAATTGGTCAATTCGTGATGGTCTTTAAAAAAAGAATAAAAGCCATCAATACGTTGTAAATAGACTGAGGTACTTTCTATTTCACGGGTAATCTTAAAAATTAAAACGTGTCTTTCTTTATCTACTGCAAAACTAATTAGTCTTCCGGCCAAGTAGCCGCTCTGAAAAGCATCCTGACCAACATACGCATGTTCTTCATCACTTGAAATATTCGAATCGATCATTACAACCGGAATATTTTTCTTCTCGTATTCATTCAAAAAACGAACCGATTCTTCATAAAAAATAGGTGCAAACAATAATCCGTCACATTCAAAATCCAAAACTTTTTCGGTTGATTCCTTAAAAGAAGTGGCGTTAAAATCATAGAAAAAATAGTCTAACACAACACCAAATTTTCCAAATTCGACAGCCGCCCTTTCTATTCCTGTTACCTGACTTTTCCAATATTCAATGTTTTCATATTTAGGTAAGAAAACTGCAAAACGGAATTTCTTATTTAAAGCCAGATTGCTTGCCAGAATATTTCTTTTATAACCGTATTGTTCGATAATAGCATTTACTTTATCTACATTTTCTTGTGCCACCTGACCACGATTATGGATGATTCTGTCAACAGTTCCGGGTGAAACATTGGCTAATTCTGCTATTTTTTTTATTGTTATGATATTCTTACTTTTTAAGTTAAAACGATTTTGAAACCACGTAAATTTAATTTTTTTAAGTAAAGATAAGTTGTTTTACTTAACTTTTTCTATACATTTGTAAAAGCCCGTGTGCGTACACGCAAAATTACACAATTTAAACACAAAACAATAATTTGTTTGTATTTTAAAATAAATAGCAACACCAAAAAACAATCGAAAATTTAAAATATGATTATAGATGTTTTAAGTAATGCCGCAAAATATTGCGGTTTACATCCAAATTTCAAAAAAGCATTTGATTATTTGAGTCAAAATGATTTGCTAAATCTTGAAGATGGAGCATTTGAAATTGCAGAAGGATTAAAAGTAATCGTGATTTCGGGAGAAGGAACAACCAGAGAAGAAAGTATTAAAGGTTTTGAATGTCATGATCAAAATATTGACATTCAGATTTCGTTAAAAGGTCCTGAAACTTTTGCGTGGAAACCAAGAGAAAAATGTGTGAATCCAAATGGAGAATATAGTGACGAAAGAGATGTTCGTTTCTTCCACGACAAACCGGATATGTTTTTTGAATTGCAGGAAGGACAATTTGCAATTTTATTCCCAACAGATGTTCACGCTGCCATGATTGGTGAAGGAACATTGAAAAAAATTGTAATTAAAGTCAAACTCTAAAAGAGAAATTCCAATATTCTAAATTCCAACTTTTAAACCTTGAAATAATAAACATAGATCTTTTTTAGATTTGGAATTTAAAATTTGGAATTTATTATAAAAACTAAACCTGAAATTTAAGCTTATAAGTGCTTAAAAAAATTATAACTCATATAAATAAAACATGAATTCAGTATTTAATCTTGAAGGAAAAATTGCTCTTATTACCGGTGGTGCTGGTGTATTGGGAAGCAACTTTGCAAACGTTTTGGCTAAACAAGGCGTAATCGTCGGAATTGTGTCTCAATCGATTGAAAAAGCCAATAAAACTGTAGCGGCCATAGAAAGCAATGGCGGAAAAGCTTTTGCTGTACAAGCCAATGTTTTAAACAAAGAAGAACTGGAAAAAGCAAAAGATTTAATTGTAGAAAAATATGGTCGTCTTGATATTTTGATCAATGCTGCAGGAGGAAATATGCCCGGAGCTACTATACAACCTGATCAGGCTGTTTATGATATGAAAACAAATGATTTACAGCAAGTAGTCGATTTGAATATCATTGGAACTATGCTTCCGTCGCAGGTTTTTTCTGAACTTTTTGCAAAACAAAAAGAAGGAAATATTATCAATATTTCATCAACATCGGCACAAAGACCGTTAACCCGAGTGGTTGGATATTCGGCAGCAAAAGCGGCAATTGATAATTTTACCAAATGGATGTCGGTTGAACTGGCTTCAAAATATGGAGAAGGAATTCGTGTCAATGCTATTTCTCCGGGTTTTTTCATTGGAGAACAAAACAGAGCTTTATTGTTAACTCCGGAAGGAAAATTAACACCAAGAGGTGAAAAAATTATTGACCACACTCCTATGGGAAGATTTGGAAAACCGGAAGATATTGACGGTGCACTTATATTTTTATGCAGCGACATGTCCAAATTTGTAACGGGAACCATTATAGTAGTAGACGGTGGATTTGCCGCTACCAGTATTTAAAAAAATCATAATTAAAACATACCTACAAGGTTTTAAAAACCTTGCAGGAGAAAAACGAATAAAAATGGAACAAACATTAAGATGGTTCGGACCACACGATCCGGTTTCTTTACAAGATATTAAACAAACCGGCGCTACCGGAATTGTTACAGCATTACACCATATTCCGAACGGACAAGTATGGGAAATTGAAGAAATTATTAAACGAAAAGTGGAGATTGAGCATGAAAACGGCGACCCTAAAAAAGGTGCTTCCGGATTGACATGGTCAGTTGTAGAAAGTATTCCGGTTCACGAAGACATCAAAAAACAAACAGGAAATTATCTTCAATACATTGAAAATTATAAAGAAAGTATTCTAAACCTGGCATTATGTGGTATAAAATGCATTTGTTACAATTTCATGCCGGTGCTGGATTGGTCAAGAACGGATTTATCTTATGAAGTGGAAGACGGTTCAAAAGCCTTGCGTTTTGATATTAATGCTTTTGCGGCTTTCGAATTGTTTATTTTGAAAAGACCGGGAGCTGAAAAAGAATACTCGTCGATACAAATTGAAAAAGCGACGAAATACTTTCACGCCATGACTGATGAAGATAAGGTAAAATTGCAGCAAAATATATTAGCAGGACTTCCGGGTGCTGAAGAAGCCTATTCCGTGGAAGATTTTCTGATAACTTTAAGCGCTTACAATCATATTGACAGAGAAGCTTTAAAGAAAAATCTTTTCTTCTTTTTGAAACAAATCATTCCGGTTGCTGAGAGTAAAGGCGTTTTAATGGCGATTCACCCAGATGATCCTCCCTACCCGATTTTAGGTTTACCAAGAGTCGTAAGTACAGAAGAAGATTTGATCGAATTAATGAATGCTGCTCCGTCTAAATCAAACGGATTTACGATGTGTACAGGTTCTTACGGCGTTCGTGCTGATAATGATTTACCAGGAATCGTAAGACGTCACGGCGATAAAATGAATTTTATTCATTTAAGAAGTACGCAACGAGATGAAGAAGGAAGTTTCTATGAAGCTAACCATCTTGAAGGCGATGTTGATATGTACGAAGTTGTAAAAGCAATTATCGAAGTAGAAAAAAGAAATAGCAGCCAATTGCCAATGCGTCCGGATCACGGTCACCAAATGCTGGATGATTTGAAGAAAAAGACAAATCCGGGTTATTCTGCCATCGGGCGTTTGAGAGGTTTAGCCGAATTACGCGGGCTTGAAATGGGGATTAAAAGAACTGTCTAAGTTTTTTGCCACGAAGGCACTAAGACGCAAAGTTTTTAACGCAATATTGTCATCCTGAGGAACGAAGGATCACACTCGTAACTCGACAAAGATTGGTACCTTTCTGGACGGAGCGTCTAGTGTGATCCTTCGTTCCTCAGGACGACAAACAATTCCCCTTTATCAAAGTTTTAAACTTTGATAAAGGTTACTAACTACCACCAAATAACCACAAAACCATGAGCCGTCAAACCCTTATTATTTGTTGCAGTCTTTTTGTAAGTAGTATTGTAATGGGTCAGCAGACACCAAAAATACTTACCGATTCAAAAACAAATTATCTTCCTGATTTTAGTTATGCGGGTTATCATTTCGGCGAAAGCCAAATTCCGAAATCAACAGGTAAAATTATAAATGCAACAGATTTTGGCGTTAAAGCAAATGATGGTTTAGATGACTCTAAAGCTTTACTAAAAGCTATAAAGGCAGCAACTTCCACTGAAGGAAATGTAATTCTGCAATTGCCAGAAGGCCGAATTATTCTGAGAGATATTTTGTATATCGAAAGAAGTAATTTTGTACTTCGCGGTGCAGGTTCCACTGAAAACGGAACTGAGATTTACTGCCCAAGACCGATGATGTATCTTAAAGATCCGGAATCACTGGCAGAACTTCGCGAATATTTAACCACTTTTGATAAAAGACAACGCGAAACTGAAAATAATATCGATTTGCCTTTTTCGCAATATGCCTGGTCCGGCGGTTTTATCTGGACGCAGGTTCCAAATGAACGTGTAAAATCTTATTTGGATAAATACGAACCGACTCCAAATGTCTTTGCGAAAGTAAGTTCCGGGAATATGGGCGAGCATATTATTACGGTTTCTGATGTAAAAGGATTGAAAGTTGGTGATATTGTAGAGCTTCAATTGTTTAATAAAGATGGTGAAAATGGTGAAATTATTCAAGATTTATATAAAGGTGCCAAAGTAAAACCAGGTTCGCATCACTGGAAATTCCCAAAACTTCCAATCGTACGACAACAAGTTGAAATCACTAAAATTTCAAACTCAAAAATTACCATCAAAACACCTTTGACTATTGCGATAAAACCAAGTTATCAGGCGCAATTGGTCGAATGGAAACATTTAAACGAAGTGGGTATCGAACATATTCGCTTTACTTTTCCCGATATTCCTAGAGTCGCACATCATGTTGAACCGGGAAATAATGCTATCTTTCTAACGCGTTTATTTAACAGCTGGGTTAAGGATATTGTTATTACAAATTCAGACAGCGGAATTCTGGCCGAAGAAGATTCTAATATTACGATCCAGGATATTGTAACTGATGGACCACATATGGCACATTATACCGTAACTTTAGGCGGTGTACATAATATTTTGGTAAAGAATCTTAAAATTTATAATAAAACAGTTCACCCTTTGAGTTTCAATACGTTTGCTACAAAAAATGTATATCAGAATTGTGAAATTTTTGCTGAACCATTATTAGATCAGCATTCAGGAGCAAATCACCAGAATTTATTTGATAATATTACAGTTCATATCACTCCGGATAAAAATAATAGTTATCTATTGTTTGGCGGCGGCGGTGCTGATTACTGGAAACCGTCACACGGGCCTTTCAGTACTTTTTGGAATTTGAATATTCAGGTTGAAAAACCAGTTGATAGTGCAAAACCGATTTTATTATACGGAATGAAAGATGGTCCGTTTGCTAGAATTATTGGCGTGAACGGAAATGCAAAATTCGAAGTAAAATACGAACCTGACGCTTATATTGAATTTTTAAATACTCCAATGGAGAAAATTCCTTCGTTGTATGATTATCAATTACAAAAGCGCTTAAAATAAGTTACATCTGCCACAAAGTCACAAAGACACAAAGCAAATTAAAAATAAACTTTGTGTCTTTGTGCATTCGTGGCAAAAACATAACGCACCATGAAATACAAAATAGCTTTTCTGGTTTTACTATTTATTTCCGGGAACATATTCTCCCAAAATAAATATCGTCTCAAAAATATTTCTACAACTGACGGGCTTTCGCAGAGCTCTGTTATTGCCATTCATCAGGATAAATTTGGGCAAATGTGGTTTGGCACACGTGACGGTCTGAATAAATATGACGGTAGCCGATTTACGATTTTTAGAAATGATATTTCAGATAAATCTTCTATCAGCAACAATGATATTTTGGCTATTGAAGAAGACAATTCAGGAAAGATTTGGGTTGGGACATATAACGGATTGAATTGTTATAACCCTGTTACCAATACTTTTACAAGATATCTGCATACCAAAAACAATCATTCCATAAGTGGTAACGCGATTTGGAGTATCAAAGAAATTGGCGACGAAATGTGGTTTGGAACTTCGAAAGGTTTGACTATCTATAATAAGAAAACGGGACAATTTACTTCTACATTTCATTCTGATACCGACAATACAACGCTTCCGAGCAATAATATTCTGAGTATTTTAAAAACCAAAAAAGGTCAAATCTGGATTGGAACGACAAAAGGTTTGTGTGTTTTGACGAGTAGAAAAAATGGAAAATTTTATTTTAAAAATCACCCTTTAAATGCTACTGATTTATTGACAGTACAAGCACTTGTTGAAGATCGTGACAATAACATCTGGGTTGGAACTAAAAACAAGGGACTCCTGAAATTTAATCCTGCTACAAATAAATATATTTCTTTTTTATCTGCTGAAAAGCATCGTGAACTCAACACCGATATCCGCGCTTTGACTATTGACAAAGAAGGCTCTTTATGGATTGGTGCTTATGACGGAATTTATATTTTGGGTCAGGATAAAAGCATTGAAAAAATAAATAACAGCAACAATAACAACGGAATTGATAAAGTAAAATCGGTTTTTTTGGATAAAAAAGGGTCGGTTTGGATTGGCTGTTACTATAAAGGAGTTAATATTTGGGATGTTTCGAATGTGAACTTTTCAAATTACAATCAGAATTCAAAAAAGATTCCGATGAGCTTTGATGTGGTGAGTTCCATCATTTCGGATAAAAATAAAAACGTCTACTTTGGAACTGAAGGCGGTGGAATCACAATTTACAACGCCACTACCGGAGCTACGAGCTACATCAACAGCAAAAGTGGCCAAACAACCAAAAACGATATTAAATCGATGTGTCTTGCAGAGGATAATATTTTATGGATGGGTACTTTCTCCAAAGGAATCTCGGCTTATAACACTGTTTCTAAAAGGATTGAAGACAACCGAATTTCATCTGAATTGAATACTTTATTAATAGATACAGGCGTTTACTCCATCAAAACAGAAGGAAACGGCATATTGTGGATTGGTACTTTTAGCAAAGGATTGATTCGGTACAATACCATTTCTAAAACTTTTCAGATTATTGGAAATGATAATACAAAACCGAATTTTTTAACCAATAATATCGTCAGAACAATTTTAGTCGACAAACAAAAAAGACTTTGGGTGGGAACTCAAAACGGGCTAAATCTTGTTGGGCTTCAAAATTTTCAACCTAATAAATATGCTGTAAAACATTTCTTTTTTGATGCTGCAGCTTTAGCGGGTGATGATATTTTGACGTTGTTTCAGGATTCTCAAAATAAAATTTGGGTGGGAACAAAAGCAAAAGGATTGCATTATTTTGACGGAAAGAAATTCAACAGAATAAACCTTAAAATAGGAAATACAGTTATTACATCAATACACTCTATTTTAGAAGATGATGATAAAAACCTATGGATCAGTACCAATCAGGGAATTATAAAATACAGTACCACCCGAAAAACAATTGTGATTTACGATCAAAAAGACGGTTTGGCGAGCAATGAATTCAATGACAATTCGGCCTTAAAATTGGGTGACAATAAATTTTATTTCGGAAGTCCTTCAGGAGCCACTTATTTTGACGCCCGAAAAATTTCCTTAAATCAATATGTGCCGCAGGTTTTAATTACCGATTTGAAAATAAAAAATGAAACGATTAATCCTCAGAATTCAACAGAAATTTTAGAGAAAAGCATCGCTTATACCAAAAACATCACTTTGGATTATGACAAGGCGAATTTCTCGATCAATTTTGCGATTCCGAATTACATTCGGTCAAAAAACAACCAATACAGTTACCGCTTAACAGGACTGGAAAATACCTGGACCATTACTAAAAACACAGAAGCCATTTATGCGATTCAGAATCCGGGAACATATGTTTTTGAAGTACGTGGTGCTAACAATGATGGTGTTTGGAATAAAGTTCCTACTACCCTGACGGTTGTTGTAAAACCAGCTCCATGGCGCAGTATCTGGGCATTTTTGTTGTACGGAATTATAATTGGTTCAGCCTTATACGGTTTGATCTGGATTATGAAATCGAAAGCCCGATTGAAACAAAAACTGGAATTAGAGTATTTAGAAACCAAACGTATTGAAGAAAACAACAGAGCAAAGCTGGATTTCTTCACTAATATCTCGCACGAATTCAGAACACCTTTGACTTTGATTTTAGGGCCGTTACAACAGATTTTATCCAATTATAACGGAACGAATGAAATGTACAAAAAGTTGTTGGTTATTGAAGGAAGTGCCAATCATCTTTTAAGCCTGATTAATCGTTTGATGGATTTCAGGAAACTGGAAAACGATCAGGTTAAATTAGAATCGGCCAATGGAAATATTGTAAAATTCACCAAAGAAATCTTTTTGTCTTTTATAGAATATGCTAAAGACGGCGGTTACGATTACACTTTTGAAACTTCTGAAGAGGAAATTCTGGTCTATTTTGATCGCTATAAATTGGAGCGTGTTTTTTATAATTTGATTTCGAATGCGTTTCGTTATACGCCAAAAGGTGGAACTATCAACATCAAAATCAATCACGATCACGAAAACTTATTTATTGCGGTAGAAGATTCGGGAGCCGGAATTGCCGAGGAACATATTGATAAAATTTTTGATTTGTTTTTTGAAGTTCCGTTGCACAATAATGTTCAGAAAAATTATAATAAAGGAACCGGAATTGGTTTATCAATCGTAAAAAACATTGTCAAACTTCACAAAGGAAATATTGATGTAACCAACAAAGAAACTGGTGGCGTTGTTTTTAAAGTAACGCTTCCTTTAGGCCGTGCACATCTTTCAGACGATGAAATAATTCAGGATTTTAAAATTAGTGATGACATTGTTCAATACACGAATCAACTGGAAACTGCAGAAGTAACAGAGCCGGAAGATATCGAAGACTTTGTTGTAAGTGCTGAAAAACAAACTATTCTGCTAGTCGAAGATCATAAGGTTTTACGAACTTTCATGAAAAACCTACTCAAAAAAGAATATAATATTATCGAAGCTGAAAACGGCAAAATTGCTTTTGAAAAAGCATTGCAATTTGTTCCGAATCTAATCATTAGCGACGTTATTATGCCAGAAATGGTTGGAACAGAACTTTGTTCGAAAATTAAAGAAAACCTAAAAACGAGTCATATTCCGGTCATATTATTGACTTCCAGATCGTCATTAGTTTATAAATTCGAAGGACTCGAAAGTGGTGCCGATGATTATATCAGTAAACCTTTCAATTTAATGGAATTCACACTTCGTGTTAAAAACCTTTTGAATTCAACTGAAAGGCTAAAAAACAAATTCGCCAGCGAAGACAATTTTGTACCGTCAGAAATTACGGTTTCTTCTTTGGATGAAGAACTATTAAAAAAGGCATTTAAAATTGTCGAAGAAAACATTTCGAATGAACAATTTGATATTCCGTTTTTCTGTTCTGAATTAGGTGTGAGCCGAACCATGTTATTCTTAAAAATTAAAGCATGGACAAACTATACACCAAACGAATTTATTCACGAAATACGATTAAAACGTGCCGCTCAATTATTGGAACAAAACAAACTTAATGTTTCTGAAGTGAGTTATAAAGTTGGCTTTAATAATCCGAAATACTTCAGCAAATGCTTCCAGAAAAAGTACGGAGAGACTCCGTCACAATTTGCTGACAAATTTTCAAAACCTATGTCGGTAATTTAAAAAAACCACTGTTTTCAAGGCTTAAAAAAGGGTATCTGTATTTTTAGATACCCTTTTTTGTATTTCTATATCGTTTTCGCAACCTACATTTGCCTTATGAAAATCAAGAAAACAAAATTCTTATTGCTGCAAATTCTCTTCATGCTGCTAATAATCGGAATGAGTCTATTGCTTTTTTATTTTATCTAACATTAACCTTAAAACCGAAAAATGAATGTTTACAAACCAAAAAATTAAATCGCTTAAATGGTGTTTTCTGGTACTCTTCTTACTAGTCAATATCGTGATGAATGCACAGGAAAGAAAAGTCACAGGAAAAGTTACTTCCAGCGAAGATTTACTTGGGCTTCCTGGTGCTAATGTTTATATCAAAGGATCTTCTGTTGGAGCATCTGCTGACATGGATGGAAACTATACTGTAATAGTTTCAGAAAAAAATGCCGTCTTGGTTTTCAACTATGTAGGATATCAAACTGTAGAAGTTCCGTTGGGAAATAAAACAGTCGTAAATGTGAGCTTAAAAGCAGATACCAAAAATCTTGACGAAGTTGTCGTTGTAGGTTACGGTACTCGTAAAAAGAGCGACATTACAGGTTCTGTATCTTCAGTAACGGCAAAAGAGCTAACAGCCTATCCTTTATTAAATGCAGAAATGGCTTTACAAGGTCGTGCTGCAGGGGTTTCTGTACAATCAAATAATGGTGGCGAGCCAGGTGCTCCGGTAAAAATCAGGGTTCGTGGTGGAACATCGATCAATGCGAGTGGAGATGCTCTTATTGTGGTAGATGGTTTTGCAGGCGCTTCTATGCCGGCTCCTCAGGATATTGCTTCTATTGAGATTTTAAAAGATGCATCGGCTACGGCTATTTACGGATCAAGAGGTTCAAACGGAGTTATCATGGTTACCACTAAAAAAGGAAAACCAGGTGCACCGGTTATTGAATTCAGTAATTCGACTTCGACTCAATCAGTAAACAACCAATTAGATTTATTAAACGGCGATCAGTTTGTGGCTTACAGAAAAAGTTTTACTACACACACTTCAGGCGGAGCTAACACAGACTGGCAGGATGTTATTTATCGTGACGGAATGATTTCGAATTCACAATTATCATTTTCAGGTGGTTCAGACAAAATCAGATATTATGTTTCAGGGAATTATTACAACCAAAATGGAGTTGTAATCAATTCAGGAATTGATAAATATACCATCGTAAGTAATCTTGAGGCTGATTTGAGCGACAAGTTTAAAGTGGGATTGAATTTATTTACCAGTAAACAAAACAAAGACGGAATTATCAGCCAGACTGGAGCCGGAGGAACTGGTGCTGCGGGTGTAATTGCTTCAGCGTACAGATTTATGCCAGACAAAGGAATTTACAATGCTGATGGCTCTTATACGTCTACAGCTCCAATTGGAGATGATATTGACAATCCATACGCAACGGCTATGGAAAATATTCTGGAGGTAATCAATATTACCAACAGAAGTAATTTCTTCGCATCGTATCAGATTACCAAAGATTTAAATTTCAAAACTACGTTAGGATTAACAGAATCTAATTCTCAAACCGGAAGATATATTCCTTCTACTTTAATTGCTGGAAAAAATATCAAAGGGGAAGCTTCTGTAAACAACACAAGGTTTTCTTCTTTCTTAACAGAGAATTATTTGACA
>RCUJ01001345.1_pt1 | contig 13315 bp, 12 predicted proteins | sample 2166321 | NCBI WGS metagenome assembly RCUJ01 (sample SAMN09932808, study PRJNA488358) | compost metagenome | feature: garden; material: soil; isolation source: compost soil in an enriched community after 118 h of incubation | place: Germany: Experimental Botanical Garden Goettingen | collected... | reverse complement strand
TGGCCACGCACTCCGAGCGCCACAAGGTTCGCCGTATCGAGCACTACATCGGCCAAACGATTACGCCGGAAACCATCGCCGGCCTGGAACCCAAGCGCACGCCCCGTCCGTCGGCCGGTGGCAGCGGCGCCCCGCGTGGCGGCAAGCCGTTCGGCAAGCGTCCTGGTGGTTTCGGTGGTTCGCGCCATGAAGGCGGCGGCTACCAAGGCAACCGCGAAGGCCGTTCGTTTGGTGGCCCGCGTGAAGGCGCCGCTCCCCGTGGCGAATTCAAGCCGCGTGAAGGTGGTTACCAAGGCAACCGCGACAGCGCCCCGCGCGAAGGTGGCTATCAAGGCAATCGCCCCTTCGGCGACCGCCCGGCCCGTTCGTTCAGCGATCGTCCCAGCTTCGGTGATCGTCCCCAACGCGAAGGCGGCTACCAGGGCAATCGCCCGTTCGGCGACCGTCCCCCGCGTGAAGGCGGCTTCCGTGGTGGTGACCGTGATGCCCGCCCGAGCTTCGGCGGCGACCGTCCCAGCTTTGGCGACCGCCCCCAGCGCGATGCCCGCCCGTTCAGCGAGCGTGCTCCCCGTGAAGGCGGTTTCCGCGGCGCTGACCGTGACGCCCGCCCCAGCTTCGGCGATCGTCCCCCGCGTGAAGGCGGCTTCCGTGGCGGCGACCGTCCGGAAGGCGGCTTCCGCGCCAAGCCCTCGTTTGACAAGCGCCCCGGCGGCCCCGCCAAGCGCTTTGCCAAGCCGGCTGATCGCCGCGGCTAATTCGCCCGCTTGATCCCCACCAAACCCCGCGCCTGTCGCGGGGTTTGTTTTTGGGGCGATCCAACCACGCGCAGCGTCGCCGTTCTTTTTTTGGGAAAATGCGCCCATGACCACGCCTTCCTCCACCATGCAACGCCCCGCGCCCGCCAACCTTCCCCCGCTATCGCCCGCCGCCCAAGCGCATAGCGACGCCACCGCCGCGCACTTGCGCAAGACGATCTCCGCCAATGGCGGCTGGCTGCCGTTCGATCATTGGATGGCGGAGGCGCTGTACGCGCCCGGGCTGGGCTACTACGCGGCCGGCAACGTCAAGCTGGCCGATGCGGACGACGGCGCCAAGACACCCGCCGGCGACTTCGTCACCGCGCCGCAACTGACTCCGCTGTTCGCCCGCACCATCGCCCGCCAGGCGGCCCAGGTGCTGCGCCAGACGCAAACGCAGGCGGTGCTGGAATTTGGCGCGGGCACGGGCGCATTGGCTGAAGGCGTGCTGCGCGAGCTGGACGCGCTGGGGCTGGACCAGACGCAATACCTGATCCTGGAAGTGTCGGCCGACCTGCGCGCGCGCCAGGCCGAACGGCTGGCGCCGTTCGGCAGCCGCGTGCAATGGCTGGATGCGCTGCCCAATGCCTTTGCGGGCTGCGTGCTGGCCAACGAAGTGCTGGACGCCATGCCCGTTTCGCTGTTTTGCTGGAGCGAGGACGGCGCCGTGCTGGAGCGTGGCGTGGCGCTGGATGCGCAGCAGGGCTTTGTCTGGAGCGACCGGCCCGCACCGGCCGCACTGGCGCAGGCCGTGGCCGCGCGCATGCCGGCGCTGCCCGGCTACGTGTCCGAAATCAATGTGCAAGGCGAAGCCTGGATCGCCGCCATGGGCAGTTGGTTGGAACGCGGCGCCGCGCTACTGGTGGATTATGGCTTTCCGCGCAGCGAGTTCTACCATCCGCAACGCGCGGGCGGCACGCTCATGTGCCATTTGCGCCATCACGCGCATGGGGATCCCTTCACCGCGCCGGGGTTGCAGGACATCACCGCGCACGTGGATTTCACGGCCATGGCGGATGCGGCGCTAGCGGCGGGTTTGCAGGTGTTGGGTTACACGTCGCAGGCGCGCTTTCTGATGAACGCCGGGCTGATGGATTTGCTGGCGCAACTGGACCCGTCGGATGCGCAGCAATACGCGCAGGCGGTGGCGCCGGTGCAGAAGCTGCTATCCGAAGCCGAAATGGGCGAACTCTTCAAAGTGCTGGCGGTGGGCCGAGGCATGACGGAACCGCTGGCCGGATTCTCGCGCGGCGACCGCCTGGGCAAGCTGTAGCCGTGGGCCTCAGCCGGCGCGCAGCCGCTCCAGCCGCGCGCGCCGGACGCTGTCCTTGATGCGGGCCGGGTCGCCGGCGCAGGCCTTGGCGATAGCGCCGGCATCCACGCCGCGCACGGCGTCCACCCGCGACTGCCAGACGGCCATGTCCACGGGCCGCAATATCGACGCCGTCTTCAACAGATCAAAAAACCGTTCGGGCTTGCGCAGCGCATCGGCGCGCTCCATCAGCGCCAACTGGGCTTCCGTGGACTCGTCCTTGTCCGTATCACTTTCCACCGCATCCAGACCCGTCAGCACCTCCGGCAACAAACGCGCATAGTCGTTGCATTCGGTGGGAACGCGCATGCGCCGGCCCAGCGCCTCGCGCTCCGGTGTCTGGCGGCACAGCAGGGCGTAGCGCCCCGCCAGCGACAAGCCCTGCTCCGCCGCGCGGTCCACGTCGGCGCCCGCTTCCTTGACCCCTTGCAGTTCGGGCATCACGCGGGCCAGCGCCCCCGACTCTTGCAACACGTCCAGCATGCGCGACGGCTTCTTCGCCATGAGGCCACGCGACAGCTCCTTCCAGACGCGCTCGGCCACCAGCGCGTCGGCCTCGCCTTCCTGGACCATGCGCTGGCACAGCGCCAGCGTTTCGGGCGCCACCGTGAAATCATCGAAGCGCGCCGCGAAGCGGCCCAGGCGCAGGATGCGCACGGGGTCTTCCTGAAACGCCTCCCCCACGTGGCGAAACACACGGGCGCGCACATCGGCCGCGCCGTCAAGCGGGTCGACCAATTCGCCGTCTTGCGTCTGGGCGATGGCGTTGACGGTCAGGTCGCGGCGGCGCAGGTCTTCTTCCAGCGTCACGTCGGCGCCGGTATAGAAGGTAAAGCCCTTGTAGCCCCGGCCGGACTTGCGTTCGGTGCGCGCCAGCGCGTATTCCTCTTTGGTGCGCGGGTGCAGGAACACGGGAAAATCGCCGCCGACGGGAATGAACCCACGGCGGACCATGTCTTCAGGCGTTGCGCCCACCACGACCCAGTCGTGGTCACCGGGACGCAAGCCCAGCAGCGCGTCACGCACCGCGCCGCCCACGATAAACACCTGCAAGCCGTCGATGGCCGGATCTTGCATCGATTCCTGCATCATCGGGCCGCGGTGCTCTCGGCGCCCAGCGGCGTGATGCTGCCCAGACGCTCTTTCAGGGACTGCGACTGGCCGCTGAACATCGCCGCGTAGTACACCGCGTTGGACATCACGTTCTTCACGTAGGTGCGGGTTTCGTTAAACGGGATGGTCTCGGCAAAGATGGCGCCTTCAACGGGATGCGAGAAGGTGGAACGCCAATTCTGCGGACGCCGCGGCCCGGCGTTGTAGCCGGCGCTGGCCATCATCTGCGACCCATCCAGGTCGCGCAGCACCATGTTCAGATAGTTGGTGCCCAGTACGGTGTTGGTGTCGAAATCGTTCACGCTGGACGGCGTGAAATCCGTCATGCCGATCTTGCCCGCCACCCACTTGGCCGTGGCCGGCATCAACTGCATCAGGCCGGACGCGCCCACGTGCGAACGCGCATCCATGATGAAGCGCGATTCCTGGCGGATCAGGCCATAGACCCAGGCCGGGTCCAATGCGATGGCGTTGGCCTTGGCCGTGACGCGGCCTTCAAACGGCGCGATGAAGCGCTGGGTGAAGTCGAACTCTTTTTCCGTGCGGTCAGACGTGTTGACCACGCGGTCGTAGATGTTCTCGGCGCGGGCCAGTTCGGCGGCGGCCATCAGTTGGCGGTCGCTCATGCCGCGCAGCGTGTAATTCCATTCGGGCACCGCCTCGCCCCGCCAGCCCAGGCGGAACAATTGCACGGCCCGCTGCAAGCCGGGGTTGGCGCGCGCTTCGGCGATTTCGCTGTCGGTGATGGGCGCCGGGCGCGGCGGCACGTTGATGCGCCGGCCCAACTCTTCGGAAGACAACTGGCCGTAGAAATCGAAGCGGTCGGCAATGCTGGCGTACATGGCGTTGGCTTCGTCCTTGCGGCCGGTGGCCGCCAGCCCGCGCGCCTTCCAGTACACCCACGACGGGTCGTTGCGCTGCGACGCCGGCATCTCGTCGATCGAGGCAATGACCCACTTCCAGTCAATCTTCGGCTGACGCAGCGCGGCGCGCACCTTCCAGCCGGCGTTGTATTCCGTCATGCGGATGTGGCCGGCCTCGTGGTACCAGTCGTCGGCGCGGCTATCCATCCGCAGCGCGGCGACCAGCGCATATTGCCCACGCACCCAGGCCAGATTCGGCTTGGACATGGACTTGGCCCATTCGCGGCGCAGGTAGGAATCCGCCACGCTGACGTCCGAACGCGCCAGGCGGGCCAGCGCCAGGGTCACGAGCTCTTTCTCGTTGCGGCCCACCGGCATACGGTCTTGGCGGGTCAGCCACTTCATCGGGTCCTTCATGAGGACGTCGTAGGTTTTCAGATCGCGCGGCTCGAACATGTATTGCACAAGCTTGCGCGCGTCGGATGTCTTGTCGGCCTCGATGGCGTCGCGCAACTGCGGTTCCAACTGTTCCCAGCCCAGCACGCCGTCCGCCACCAGTTGGTCGTACAGCGCCCAGCAGGCGCTGCCCGGCGCGAACACCGACATCGCCTGCTCGGCGGTGGCGCGCTGGCCGCTCATGTGCTTGGCGTCTAGGATGGCGCATTCGATCTGGGCGTTGCTGTTCTTCACGGGCGCCAGCTTGCGCACGGTGTCGAAGTCGCCGCTGCGGGCGGCGGCCAGCAGCCAGTCGCCGCGCAGGCGGTCAGCCAGATAGGCGTCGCCGTTGCTGCTGATGAAGCGCTGCAGGTCGGCCGTGGGCCGGCCGCTGGCGGGCACCGTCCAGAGTTGATAGCGCAGCAGCCAGTATTCGGGGTACATGCCCAGGATGTCGGGCTTGGCCTGCGGAACCAGCGCGCCCAGGATGGACCATTGCTTGCGGGTCATGGCCTCGCGCGCGGCGACCACGGCGGTCAGCGCGGGCGTATCGGCGGTGGGCGGCAGGCCGGCCAGCACGGCGGGCGGCACGGCAATGACGGGTTGGGCGGGTTGGGAAGCTTGGGCGGCGGTTTGGGCTTGCGCGCTGATGGCGGCGTTGCGCTGCTGGGCATCAACCGGCGCACAGGCGGCAGTGAAAAGCGCCAGCAAGGGCAGCCAGCGGCGCAGGCCAGCGCGGGGGTCCGACGCGAACGCGCCTTGCGGGGATTTCCGGCGAGTTTTCTGATACCGTCCAGATTGCTGCGCTTGTGTCATGCCGCGTCCCTCATTTACCGTCATACCAAGGCCTTGCCGCACGCCTGTATGCACATCGGCACGCTGCTTTGCAGGGCGCCTTGCACGCCGCCTTGCACGTCCGATGCCAGCAGCTTCGCTTTCATCTTCGCCTTCATTGTCCACCCCCATTACAGCCACTGCATGACTACGCAAAATACTCCAGAGGATACCGCAGTCCAGCACCGTACGCGATTGCGGAAACTGCGTGCCGAAATGCCCGAAGACCAGCGCAGCCGCGGCGGTTTGCTGATGCGCGCGCGGCTGTTTACCTGGCTGAACGTTGCCCGCGACGAGGCCGTGCGCGCGGGCCGCGCGGCGCCCGCCACGGTGGCCGCCTTCTGGCCCCTGGATGGCGAACCCGACCTGCGTCCGCTACTGACGCAATGGGTGGAAAACGGCGTGGCCGTGGCGCTGCCCGTGGTGCGCGAGCGCAATGCCCCGCTGGCCTTCCTGCCCTGGACGCCCGATGCCGAGCTTCGCGCCGGCCCGTACGGCATCCAGGAACCCGTGGCCGGCCCCGACGTGCTGCCGGACGTGGTCCTGGTGCCCACGCTGGGTTACACGGAACACGGCGACCGCCTGGGTTATGGCGCGGGCTACTACGACCGCACGCTGGCCGCCTTGCGCGACCGGGGCCATCCCTTCATCACCATCGGCATCGCCTGGAGCTGCGGCGAGCTGGACGCCGACTACCAGGCCGCCCCGCACGACTTTCCACTGGACGCCGTGCTGACCCAGGACGGCTGGGTACCCGAGGCGCCACTTTCGCAAGGAACCACGGGCGGCACCACCCTGCACACGTTCCGCATGAACTGACGCACCAGAACCGCCCGGCGGCGCGCACCAAAGCGGTGCCATCAACCGCCGAGGGGATGGTGTTTCAGCGCCCTTGAGAGGATATTTCTCCAAAGGCGTGTCCCCAAAAGCTGGCACGCCGGTTGCTTATTGTTTGTGACCGGCCGAGCATGGGCCGGGTTGACCGCGTGCAAGCCGGCCACCCACAAGCCGGCAGCAAGCATCGCATTGGAGGAGCCATGAAGGACAGAACATCCCGTCCCGCCGCTTATGACGAAATGCGCCAAGGCGCAGGCGGCATCCGCTCCCAGTACCAGGCGTTCGAACGCTGGCACCAAGAGCAATCGGCTGAAGCCATGGCCGTGCGCCGCCTGGAAGCCGACCTGAGCTTTCGCCGGGTCGGCATTACTTTTTCGGTAGCGGGCGACGCCGCCGGCACCGAACGCCTGATCCCGTTCGACCTGATCCCCCGGATCATTCCCGCCGACGAATGGCGGCACCTGGAAGCCGGCCTGAAGCAGCGCGTGCGCGCGCTGAACATGTTCATCCACGACATCTATCACGGCCATGACATCGTGCGCGCGGGCATCGTGCCGGCCGAGCAGGTCTTCCTGAACGCCCAGTACCGGCCCGAAATGCAGGACGTGGATGTGGCCGAAGACATCTACTGCCACATCGCCGGCGTGGACATCGTGCGGGCCGGCGCGGGCGAGTTCTATGTGCTGGAAGACAACCTGCGCGTGCCGTCGGGCGTGTCCTACATGCTTGAAAACCGCAAGATGTCGATGCGCTTGATGCCCGACGCCTTCAGCCGCATCAAGGTTGAACCCGTGGCGCACTACCCCGACCTGCTGCTGGACAACCTGCGCGAAGTCGCCCCGCATGGCGGCGACGACCCCACCGTGGTGGTGTTGACGCCCGGCATGTACAACTCGGCCTACTTCGAACACGCCTTCCTGGCGCAGCAGATGGGCGTGGAGCTGGTCGAAGGGCAAGACCTGTTCGTCGAGCAAAACACCGTCTACATGCGCACCACGCAAGGCCCGCGCAAGGTGGACGTCATCTACCGCCGCCTGGACGACGACTTTCTTGACCCGCTGTCGTTTCGCGCCGATTCCGCCCTGGGCGTGCCTGGACTGCTGTCGGTGTACCGCGCCGGCCGCGTCACGCTGGCCAACGCCATCGGCACCGGCATCGCCGACGACAAGTCCACCTATCTCTACGTGCCCGACATGATTCGGTTCTATCTCAGCGAAGAACCCATCCTGTCCAACGTGCCGACCTGGCGCTGCGGCCGGCCCAGCGAGCTTTCCCACGTGCTGGCCAACATGCACGAACTGGTGGTGAAGGAAGTGCATGGCGCCGGCGGCTACGGCATGCTGGTGGGCCCGTCCGCCAGCCATGCCGAGATCGACGCCTTCAAGGACCGCGTGCGCGCCAACCCCAGCAACTACATCGCGCAACCCACGCTGGCGCTGTCCACCGTGCCCACCTACGTGGAATCCGGCGTGGCGCCGCGCCACGTGGATCTGCGCCCCTACGTGCTGTGCGGCAAAGACATCCGCACCGTGCCCGGCGGCCTGTGCCGCGTGGCGCTGACCGAAGGCTCGCTGGTGGTCAACAGCAGCCAGGGCGGCGGCACCAAAGACACCTGGGTTCTGGAGGACTGAACATGCTGAGCCGTACCGCCGACAACCTGTTCTGGATGTGCCGCTACATCGAGCGCGCCGAAAACACCGCGCGCATGCTGGACGTGAACCTGCAGATGTCGCTGCTGCCGCAAGACACGCAAACGCGCGAAGGCTCGTGGCTGGGCGTGCTGCGCATCTCTGAACTGCAAGGGCTATATCAAAGCAAGTACGCCTCCATCTCGCCGCACGACGTGCTGCAGTACATGGTGCGCGACCCGGAAAATGCCTCGTCGATCTATTCCTGCATGCGCGCCGCCCGCGAGAACGCGCGCGCCGTGCGCGGCAGCCTGACGACCGAAGTCTGGGAAACCTACAACACCACCTGGCTGGAACTGCTCAAGCACCTGCATACCGGCCTGTTGGAACGCAACCCCGGCGAATTCTTCGAATGGGTGAAGTTCCGCTCGCACCTGGCGCGTGGCGTCACCATCGGCACCATGCTCGAAGACGAGGCGCTGTACTTCCTGCGCATCGGCATGCATCTGGAACGCGCGGACAACACCGCCCGCATGCTGGACGTGAAGTTCCATGAACGCGGCAGCAACGGCACGATGGAGCCCCGTGGCGAACCCTCCGGCACCGCCGCGCTGCAAAGCGAGTTCTATCGCTGGTCGGCGCTGCTGAGTTCTGTGTCCGGGCTGGAGATCTACCGCAAGGTGTATCGCGACGTCATCACGCCCGACCGCGTGGCCGAGCTGCTGATCCTGCACCCCGACATGCCGCGTTCGCTGCTGGCGTCGATGCGCGCGGTGTCCGAGGACCTGGCGCGCGTGTCGAACCAGCGCTCGACCGAAACCCAGCGGCGCGCGGGCATGCTGTGCGCCGAGCTGCAATTCGGCCGCGTCGAAGACATCCTGGATAGCGGCCTGCACCAATACCTGGACCACTTCCTGGACCGCATCAACGACCTGGGCAACCGGATCAGCCAGGACTTCCTGGTTCCGCTGTCGGCATAACCTGGAGACAGCACCATGAAACAGTTCATCACGCACATCACCCACTACCGCTACACCGCGCCGGTCACCTACAGCATCCAGACCCTGCGCCTGACCCCGCGCGACGACGAGCACCAGCGCCTGCTGCGCTGGAACATCGAAGCGCCCGGCGCGCTGGAAAAGCAGGTGGACGCCTACGGCAACATCACGCACACGCTGACCTTGAACCGCCCCCACACCGATATCGAATTGCGCGTGGTGGGGCAGGTGCAGGTGGCGCCGTTGACGCGCGGCCTGCTGGGCGGCGAAGACAGCCGCCTGCCGGTCCACGCCTATTGCGTGCAGACCTCGTTGACGCAAGCCGACGACACCATTCTTGCCTTTGTGCGCAGCGTGCTGCCCAACGGCATCACCACCCCGGACGACATCCTGGCGCTGGCCAACGCCATCAGCGACCGGGTCGCCTACGAGCCGGGCACCACCGACGTCACCACGGCCGCCAACCAGGTCCTGGCGATGGGCCACGGCGTATGCCAGGACCACGCCCACCTGTTCCTGGCCTGCGTGCGCGGTCTGGGCGTGCCCGCGCGCTACGTCAGCGGCTACGTGCACACCACCACCGAACACTCGGCCAGCCATGCCTGGGCCGACGTGTGGCTGGCCGATATCGGCTGGACCAGCGTCGACATCACCAACCGCCAGTTCGCCTCGGACAGCCATTGCCGGCTGGCCGTGGCGCGCGACTATGACTCGGCCTCGCCGGTGCGCGGCGTGCGCAGCGGCGGCGGCGAGGAATCCATGGAGATCAGCGTGCAGGTGCAGACGTCCGGCCAGCAATAACCGCCGCGCCCGCGCCGCAATACAATGCGGCGTGGTTTCTCCAAATTTTCGATCATGACCTACTGCGTAGCCGCCCGCCTTGACGCTGGCCTGGTATTCCTCTCCGACTCCCGCACCAATGCCGGCGTCGACCAGATCAGCGTCTTCCGAAAAATGACCGTCTTCGAGCGACCGGGCGAGCGCGTCATGGTCATGATGACTTCCGGCAACCTGGCGGTCAGCCAGGCCGTGCTGCACGCGCTGGCCCGCCAACATGAGGAAGGCCGCGACACCATCTGGACCGCCACCGACCTGTTCGAGGCCGCCCGCTGCGTGGGCGCCGCCGTGCGCGAGGTCTATCAGCGCGAAGCCCCTGCCCTGCATGAGCAAGGCGTGGACTTCAACGTCAGCATCATCTTCGGGGGACAGATCGGCGGCGAACGCTGCCGCCTGTTCCAGGTTTACGCCGCCGGCAATTTCATCGAAGCCGGCCAGGAATGCCCGTACTTCCAGATCGGCGAAGCCAAGTACGGCAAGCCCATCCTGGACCGCGTGCTGCGCCCCGACACGTCGCTGGACGAAGCCGCCAAGTGCGCGCTGATTTCCATGGACTCGACCTTGCGGTCGAACATTTCAGTGGGCCTGCCGCTGGACTTGCTGGTCTATGACACGAACGCCCTGCGCGTCACGCACTTTGCCAGCATCGACGAAAACAACGAATACTTCCGCATGATCCGCGGCACCTGGGGCGAACGCCTGCGCCAGGTGTTCGCCGAGATCCCCGACCCGCTGTGGACCAACCCCGACGATCCCAGCTCGCTGGTGCCCTTGAGCCGCGTGCACCAGCCGCTGCGCATCGAGCCGGTGGACGCGCCCGAACCCAGCTACCCCACGCCGCAGGTGCTGGCGCAAGACCCGGGCAAAGACCAGGCAAATTAAAGACCCGCCGCATTACATGGCGGCGGCCGTCTCGCGCCGCGTTGAGCAAGCGCGCGTTAACGCCCTGGGTTACCTCCCGCACTTTCCCACCAGGTTGCCCCCCGCGTTCGCCCCCTGAGTTACCTCCCGCGTGCGCCCCCTGGGTTGCCCCCGCGTTTTCCCCCCTTTCCACTTGCTGAAACCCGGCTTGTGAAACGGCGAATTCTCATCCTTGGCTACACGGGCCACACTGGTTGCGGCCTGCATTGCGCATGATTGTTGACGCATGCGGGCACGAGAAAAAACCACAAGGAGCGAGACATGCCCAATTACTTCGGGCGCGCGGCAACGCGCGCAGCCTGGCCCGTGCTGGCCCTGTCATGCCTTGCCTGGGGATCCGCCAGCGCGCAAGGCGCCTATCCCAACCACCCCATTTCGCTGGTGGTGCCGTTCGCGGCCGGCGGGCCGACCGATGTGGTCGCGCGCAGCCTGGGCGCGTCCATGGCCAAGACGCTGGGGCAAAGTGTCGTGATCGAAAACCGCACCGGCGCGGGCGGCACGCTGGCGTCGCAGCACGTGGCGCGCGCCGCGCCCGACGGCTATACCTTCCTGATCCACCACAACGGCATGGCGACCGCGCCGGCGCTCTACCGCAAGCTGTCGTACAACCCGCTGACCGACTTCGCCTACGTCGGCCAGGTGGCGGACGTGCCCATGACCTTGCTGGGCCGCAAAGACTTGCCGGCCGACGGCATGACGGGCTTTATCAAGTACGCGCGCGAAAACGGCAACAAGATCAACCTGGCCAACGCCGGGCTGGGTGCGGTATCGCAGTTGTGCGGCATGCTGCTGCAGGAAGCGCTGGGCGTGCAGTTCACCACGGTGCCCTATGCCGGCACGGCCCCCGCCATGACGGCGCTGCTGGGCGGCCAGGTGGATGTGCTGTGCGACCAGACCACGCAGACCATTCCGCAGATCAAAGCCGACCGCGTGAAGCTATTCGGCGTCACCACGCTGGACCGCATCAAGACACTGCCTGACGCGCCAACCTTGCAGGAAGCCGGCTTGAAGGGGTTCGAGGTAAAGGTCTGGCACGGCGTCTATGCGCCCAAGGGCACGCCGCCGGAAGCCATCAACAAGTTCAACGCGGCGCTGCGCGCGGCGCTGAAAGACCCGACGTTCACGCAGAAAATGGCCGAGTTGGGCGCCGACATCGTGCCAGAATCGAAGCAGACGCCGGAAGGCCTGCAAACCTGGCTGCAATCCGAAATCAACAAATGGGGCGTCGTCATCCGCAAGGCAGGCGTCTACGCGGATTAAGCACACGGCACGTAGGATGGGTGAAGCGCGCGAACCTCGGGGCAAGAACCCGGATAGGGATCGCGCGCAACCCATCAAGCAACGGTGGATCGGGCAGAGTCTGGAGAAGAACCCAGACAGTGAATGATGGGTTCCGCGCGGCGTGGCATCGTGTTTTTCTGCCAAGCTACGCGCGCTTCACCCATCCTACGCAGCCAATTACAGCGCCAGTTCCTTCCACACCGCCAGCGGTGCTTCCGCGTGGTTCAAGGTATAGAAGTGCAAACCCGGCGCGCCGTTGTCCAGCAGGGTCTGGCACAACTCGGTCACCACATCCACGCCAAAGGCGCGGATGGATGCCTTGTCGTCACCAAACTCGGCCAACCGCAGACGAATCCAGCGCGGCACTTCCGCGCCGCACATTTCCGAAAAGCGTAGCAGTTGCGTGTGGTTCGTGATGGGCATGATGCCCGGCACGATCGGCACATTCACGCCCTTGGCCTGAGCCCGGTCGACAAAGTCGAAGTAGGCGTCGGCGTTGAAGAAGTACTGCGTGATGGCGGCATCGGCGCCCGCGTTCACCTTGGCCACGAAATGATCCAGGTCAGCCGACGGGTTGGCGGCTTGCGGGTGCATTTCGGGATAGGCGGCCACTTCGATGTGGAACCAGTCGCCGGTTTCCTCGCGGATGAACGACACCAGTTCGCTGGCGTAGCGCAGTTCGCCCGCGTCGCCGCCCATGCCCGAGGGCAGGTCGCCGCGCAGGGCGACCACGCGCCGCACGCCTTCGCTTTTGTACGTCTGGAGAATGTCGCGCAGATCCTGGCGCGTGGCGCCCACGCAAGACAAGTGAGGCGCCGCATCGCAACCCAGGTTGCTCAACGTGCGCACGGCGTCGGCCGTGCCGGCGCGCGTGGAACCACCCGCGCCGAAAGTCACGCTGACGTACTTGGGCTGGATGGCCAGCATCTGCTTGGCCGCGCGCACCAGCCGCTCTTGGCCGGCCAGGTCGCGCGGAGGAAAGAACTCCAGGCTGAAAGCGGGGGAAGTCGAGTCAGACATTAGGGGATCAGTTTGGTAAGCAGGCCAGAGATGATGCTGTACAGAATGGCACCGCCCACGGCCCACCAGAACCCGTTGACCTGGAAGCCCTTCAGCACGGAGCCGACGAACCAGAACAACAAGGCGTTGATGACGATAAGGAAGAGCCCGAGCGTGACGATCGTGATGGGCAGGGTAAGCAACACCAGCACCGGCTTGACCAGCATGTTGACCAGGCCCAGCACCAACGCCGCGATCAGCGCTGAACCGAAACTGGCCACGACGATACCGGGCAAGAGGTAGGCGACGGCCAGCAGGGCCACCGCGTTCAGGATCCAGACGAGTATCAATGCCACCATGTTCGAACTCCTGTGTTGACGCGCCGCGGCCTGGTTTTCAAGGGGCGAAAACCAGGTTCGCCCGCGGCTCGGAAACCCGCGCCAACATGGCGCGGCATTTC
>RCUJ01001343.1_pt1 | contig 13318 bp, 16 predicted proteins | sample 2166321 | NCBI WGS metagenome assembly RCUJ01 (sample SAMN09932808, study PRJNA488358) | compost metagenome | feature: garden; material: soil; isolation source: compost soil in an enriched community after 118 h of incubation | place: Germany: Experimental Botanical Garden Goettingen | collected... | reverse complement strand
ACAAACTGTCCCAGCGCGAGCTGGCCCGGCGTAGCGGCGTCACCAATGCCACCATTTCCCTGATCGAACAGAATCGCGTCAGTCCTTCCGTCAGTTCCCTGAAAAAGCTGCTCGAAGGCATCCCCATGTCCCTGGCCGACTTCTTCACCTTCGACCAGCCTCCGCGCGAACACCAATACGTCTTCCGCGCCAACGAACAACCCGACCTCGGCCGCCATGGCTTGCGACTGCTGCTGATCGGCGCCTCGGTGCCAAGTCGTCAGATGCGTCTGCTGCGTGAGCAATACGCACCGGGCGCGAGTTCTGGGGAAGAGCCGATTGTTCATGCTGAGGGCGAGGAGTGTGGGTTGGTGACGCGGGGCACGGTTGAGTTGACCGTGGATGGGTCGGTGAGTGTGTTGAATGCGGGGGATGGGTATTATTTTCCGACGACGCTGCCGCATAAGTTTCGGAATATTGGGGCGGATGAGGCGGAGATAATTAGTGCGAATACGCCGGCGAATTTTTGATTTCACTGTGTATGAAAAAGCTGATCTAAAAAACCGCCTCGTAGCGGTTTTTTAATGCTTGTAGATCAGTGCTATATGCCTGTCCGGATTGATTGGTCGTAAGGTAGCTCTAGCTGTTTGTGGGGGGCGGTGTGAGTTGGCTTCAATGTTGTGCTGCGTGTGCTACATTGTTTTAATGTTAATGTTCTAAAGGGGGGTGTTATGAGCTTGGTCAAGATTTTATCAGGTTGCTCCATTCGGTATTTATCAAGAAATATCAATTTTGACAGTCTTATTAGGTTGGAGTTTTCAAAGGATGCCAGTTTTACTCTGGGTGCAGAGGGGTTTCTTATATCTCTTGTGAATGAACTCGGTAGGCGTAAATCCTTAAGTGCGGTAAATATACATTTGTCACGTTATGAAGTAGAGAGGTTCTCGGTTAAGCCCGATAGTTATCTTTGCTCTGCTGGTTTTATTAATGTATGTGTTCAGAATGTGCCAATTTATGATCGGTATGGGGTTGAAGTCACGAATCTAGTCGTGGAGAGCGTTAGTAGAGCCGTGAATATGGATTATGGCGTATATAATGCTGCTCAATCATATTCACTTTTTGCTTTGGATCCGTACTATGCTCATCCTCCTGCGTTCATATTAGGTGATTTTGATCCGTCAGAAGAAGACTTTAGGAAGCTGTTAGGTCCAGAGATAGAGGGGTGTATTGTTGGAGGCGGTGCGGAGTCTAGAGAGTCCCTCGATAAAATTGTTGGCTCAATGAATTTGTATGTGTTTTTGAAGGAGATTTGGGAAAATACCGTTCATCATGCTAGGCGTTCGGATATATCTTTGAGGTATATAAAGATATCGAGGGTGATATATCATAGCGTGTCTGAGATAAATAAAGCTGATCTTCCCTTGGCCTTAGCTGCATACTTGAAGGGGCGAGCAGAGGAAAGAGGTTCAAAAAAATATTTAATTATAGATGTTGTTGATTCCGGTCAGGGTGTTTATAAATCTCTGAGAGATAACCTTCCTGGTCTATCTAAAGTTGAAGTTATTAGAGAGGCTTTTCGTCAAAATAGTACGTCTAAGGTGCGGCGAAGCCCAGTAAATCGGGGGCTGGGTCTGCGTGTGGCGATGAAGTGTGCGAAGAGCCTTGGTGGGTTGGTTGTTATGACTACTTCGGGGGTTCTTTGTGTTAATTATGATTATAGAGAGGATGATCTTTTAGATCAGGTTCAGGTTTTTGATATTAAGTCGGATGTTGATAATCTTTCTACTTCACTGTCATTAATCATTCCGGTTTGACTTATGAATCCAATAATCATTAATTGCGTTGGTGTCGTTGTTCCTGCTGATGTCGATCCTCTATTGTCAATCACGGGTTTTATATCTGATGAGCTGTATGATGGTTGTTATATTCTTGTCACTAGTTTTGAGTTCGTTGAAGCTATAAGTAACGATGAAAATCTTCCTATTAGAGAGAGATTGATAGATCGTTTGAATTTGCCGTTTATAAAGATCGTGTTTTATTGCTCTGAGAGTAGTGTCTATAAAGCGTATTCGGTTTTTTCCGACTGTGTAAAACTTGATGTAGAAGATTTTGATGTCGAGGGGATTGCTTCTAAAGATTTGGAGAGACTGCTCAATCGATACTCAAGTGAAAGTTTTATCCGGGGCGGTACGCAGTATCATTTTGCGACACCCTCCCATAATCATACAAATGCTTTTTTTCGGTTGGGAGACTCGATTAAGAATAGAGATGACTTGGATAGGATCGCATTTTGGTTGTTGAAAAGTGTTGATGACGCTGATTATATATTTATTGATAGTTGGTCTATTGCGGCTCTCCCACTAAGAGCGTTGCAAATACTTTCGAAAAACACTCGGTTTGATGCGCTCCCGGCTCACCCTGCAAAAAAAATTGTAGATTGCATGACGGTTATATGCGCTGTTAATTATGAGCTAAAAAACTCAGCGCGGCCTTTGCTGTTAGTTAGTGTTGTGAGTAGCGGTAGTTTAGTTGAGAAGTTTGAAGAAATTTTTTCTAAAGTTTATTCGGGTAAATCGCTTGCGATTGTATCGGTATATTCTTTTGGTTCTCAGGGTTACAGTCTTTGTAATGTGGAGTGTGGCGTATTAAACTATAAATTTGATGATTGTGTCTTTTGTAATGATGGGAGTAAGGCAATTGAAATTCATCCCAGTGCTTATTATGTAAAGGACTTGAAAGATGCTGGCGTGAATTTTACTAAAGCGGTTGCTGATGGTAGTCGAAAATTTTTTGATCGTTACTCTGATTGCATGGATGATATTGTTGTATTTCATAAAGGGGATCAGCTTCGGGATAATAAACATTATGCCTATTTTATCGACTACAAAGCGCTGTCGTCGTTGGATGTTTTTGTGGGGCGGCTAAGGGAAGAGTGTTCGAAACGTTTGACGGCTAATTCGCTTGTTCTTTCGTTTGTGAATGATGATGTTATTCGTGAAGTGGTAACCCGTTTAGGGGCATCGTATTTGTATCTTGAAAATGTGGAAGGAGCGCTTGATTCAGAAGTTATTGACAGCGTTTCTATTTGTGATCGGGTAATGGTTTATGATTCTGTCGTAATGCACGGACAGCGGTTCGAGCGGTTGAATAACTTGATGAGAGAGAATTTCCTGCTCAGTTCTATCGTAAAGGATATAGTTTTTTTTGCAGGCGTTTACAGACCTCCAATGGTCACCTCCGAGGGCATACTCAGAAACACTTTGGCTTACCCTGATCCACAAGTTGTTAGGGAGTTTTCCTACGTTGAAATTATAGTTCTTCCTGATTTTGGGGTGCAAGAATGTCCGTGGTGTTTGGAACTTGGTGTGATCGGACGTTTCATAAAAAAGGGACTAAGAAACAACGGTAGGTTTTTTGAACGCTTAGCCAAGTTATCTAATGTAGCCGATGGTATTCGTGGGATAGACGCTTTTTTTCATGTGGATGAAAGTACTAAAGCAATAGTACTGGGTGCCGGCTCGTATTTGGCCCCCGAGAAAACCTGTATTTCTGGTGTGGTCCTATCTGTTGCATCGGGACTTCAAAGGATGAGGACAAGTGAGGATGAAAGGAAACGGTTGGCTCCGGGCTTTCCCTACACGCAGGTGCTAGCTGCAAAGAATTTTTCAAATTACTCGGAAAGCATTATTAGGGCCGCCATAATTAGGAATACGGCGGCGATTGAGTTTGGAGTCCTACAGAAGGAAAAAACTATTGGGGTTTTGTTCTCTGCGTTGGGTCAAGATAACCAGCGTGCTCTTCTTTCTGAGTATTTGATTGCTGTACTTTGTGGGAAGTTTCCTCAGTTTTCAGTTTTGACAAATGAGGTTCAAACGGGGCTTGAGTCTTTGTTCAATGAAAGCCCAGAAATTATGCGTTTAGCTTATGAACCCTAGATATCTTCAGTAAAGCTCTTTCTTTTTCCAATGTAGAAGCATTAAAAACTAAGCGAAGAGGGAACCGCAGAGTGCGGCTCCTTCTTAAAATAGGTCATTTGCTACCGGGTATATCGAACGCCCGCAGCTCAATCACCCGAAAAACATCGCTCACGTCCTGCACCATGATGCGGGCTATGTTCGTGACGGTGTTGATGTCGTTCTCGGCGTGATCGATGAGACGGGTACAGGCGATGAGGTCGAGGTATTTGAGGACAGCGTTGAGGCGTTCGGCGGCGCATGCGTGAAGGTCGCGTAGTGGTGAGTTGGTGTCGATGAGAAGGACGGGGTGGTCGGTGGCGGGGTGCGACATGTGGGCGTACCCGTGGAGCGGTTTTTTGATCGTCATAGCAAAGGCCTCTCAGTAAAAATGAGCCACCGTTTTGCTGCGAAACAAGATGGGTGGCGGTTGTGAGCGGGTTCGCAGACCGAGGAGAAACCAGACTCGGCAGACTCGAAAGTCTCCCGCACACAACCGCCATAAAACGTAATGCTGGCGAATTTTGCCAGAATTGTCGCTAGACGGTGTTAGCCAATTTCTCGTTAGGGCTGCGAAACCCATCGCTGACTGTGGTCAGCGACGGACTCACTCTAGGCAGCAATTTCAGCCGCCACAACCGACCTGTAGGACGTGAAACCCGTACCTGTGGCGAGGGCGCTTGCTCCGGCTCGGCGACACATCCGTCGTAATCCGGGACGTGCGGTATGTCTGAGAGAAACGGACTATCCGGTTTTGGCGCAGCTTCGCAGCTCAACGGGAGCAAGCTCCCTCGCCACATGGGGTGTTTTCCTACGAAGTTTTCAGACGTCGAAATTGCGCGAGCCTTTTGGGCGATAACCATTCGTCCGGCCCACCGCACCTTCGTCGCACACCTTCTTCCAATGCTGTAACTCCCCACGCAAAGGAAAAGCCACCATGCTGAACCATAAAATCGCGGTGTTAACCCTCGCGGCGTTGCTGTCCGGCAGTTCGCTGTACGCGATCGCGGCTGGCGAAACGCCGACTCCGACAGCCAACGACGGCAACAGCCAGACTCGTGAACCGGCGTCTCCAGCCACCAATGCCGACCCGGATGCCGATTCGCTGCCCAAGGGTGGTGATGGTGGCAAGACCGACAATGGGCCGGTGCCTTCTGCCTCCAAACCCAGCCCTGCGGGTCAACCGTCCGGTAGCAGCAGTGGTGGTAATGGCGGTGGTTAACGGAAATCGCGCACTAAAAAGCCCGGTTTTTTAAGCCGGGCTTTTCTTTGTCTGTCGCAAGCGTGGATATCAGTCGTTTACTTCGTTTTCCAATGCCCGCCGCCATTCTCACAATCAATCCGCGCCTGCGCCAAATGTTCCACGTCGTAGTAATACGTGGTCACTTGTGCGTTGTCGGGGATGTTTAGGGCTTTGGCGTTTTTGTCTTTGCTGGTTGAGTGCGGGTTGGCCAGGGATTCCTGGGTGATCGTGGCGATACACGTGGCCTGGTAGTGATCGGCGCAATGTTCAACCTTGGTTTTTGTGCTGTTGAGCATGTCTTTGCTTTCGTTGCTGCACGACCAGTCGATGGAGTTGACGGGCATGCCTTCGTATTCATAACAACTGTGGGTTTCCACCGCTGGTACCGAGGCGCTGGAGGATTGGGTCTGGACGTCGCAGCCTTCGGCCATGACGCAGGTGGGGATGATGGCGAAGGTGGCGATCAGAAGCAGGAAGCGAATGTTCATCGGGGTTTCCTCTTCAATGGCGCCGTGTCTGATCGGTGATTTGGCGCTAATACAGATTCGAGATTCTGTGGAGGAGGGAGGTTCCATCGGGTTTTTGATTTGCTCCCGTCGCGTACACTGCGAAACAATCAGAAACATTAGCGCCCAAGGAATGGAGCATCACCATGATGGTCATCGGTAGCCGCAACAACGCTCCCACGACGCAACACAAAACCCACGACGTCTACATTTTCAGCATCGACCTGTCCCGGCCGGCCACGCCTTTGTGTTTCGAGCAGTCAATAGGTGGCGGGCATGCCGAGCAGGGCGGTGCGCGATGGTTGGCGCTGGATGAGCTGGACGCCTGGCCCGGCGATTGGCGTGAGCATCTGAACAAGGCTGATTGTGCCTGGGTTGCCGAATTGATCGATGCTCATCCGAAAGCCGATCAGGCTACCTTGGTGTCGTTGATTCTTCAGCGTCATTCCGGGCCAGCGAAGCCAGTCAATCGCCTGAGGGCAATCGGCAACTGGCTCAAACGCAACATCCATGTCGGCGGCCGCTACGGCGTTTAACTCTCGGAGAATCCCATGACCCAGTCCCTCGAACGCGCTATCGCCATCGCCGCCACGGCTCATGCCGGGCAGGTCGACAAGGGCGGTGCACCATACATTTTGCATCCGCTGAAAGTCATGTTGCGCATGAGCACGCAGGAAGAACGCATCGTCGCCGTGCTGCACGACGTGGTCGAGGATTGCGGCATCAGCCTCGATGATCTGCGCAAGGAAGGCTTCAGCGAAGAAATCTTGAGCGCTATCGAATCCGTGACCAAAGTGCCGGGCGAATCCTATGAAGACTTCGTTGACCGCGCCGCGCAGAACCCGATCGGTCGGGTGGTGAAACTGGCGGATCTGGAAGAGAACAGCGACCTGTCGCGGATTGCCTCGCCAAGTTGGGAAGATCTCGAACGAATCGAGAAATATCGGCGGGCGATTGGACGGTTGCGCGGTTAACCGGGGATTGCCCTTATAGGTCATTTCCCGATCGATTTACTGCCATGCAAGGCACAGAAGGAGTAACCAAGGATGGAGTTTGCAACGATCGTTCAGCTACTGACGGTAATCGGCGTCGTCGCTGCTGCGACAAAGGTGATTCGCGAATTATCGTTTATGGGCAAAAGCCGGCTTGCGGAGGAGTACCGGGTCGCGAAAGAGGTGTTGAAGGATATTGAGCAAAACCCTGATTTACCTCTTCTGGTCAGGGAGCGCGGCTACCTGGCTATCGCAGGGACTTCGACGATCAATCCTGCCGATGTCGCGTATCTGATTTCCCTCGTTAATCCGGCCAGAAACCTCAGGGACTATGTGCTTTCCAGAAAGTACGTTGAGCTTGATGTCGAGCGCCACAGGATTGATTTCCGCCCGAAGTATAGAAAGCGTTTTTCCAGGATCTGGAGAAAAGCCTGGAGTTTCACGCTGTATGTCGTGTGGTGCGCTATTGCGATGTCTCCACTTCTGTTGATCCAGCCAATGGGCCTTGAACCGAAATTCGCTTTTTGGATGGGGATCACCGTGCCGGTCGCGGGTTTCTTTGGTGTCAGCTCGTTGCTTGAATGCCTGAAAATTATCAAGGGCGAAAAGCTGGTTCAGTCACAGGAACAGCACACCCGCAGAATACTGGTTGCGCAAACACCGAAGAAACCATCGATCACGCGCCATGAAAGTACGTCCTGACTATTTGGTTCAGACGACGTAAGTCACACTTTCAAGTCGATGGAGGATTGATGAAATCTATTCTGTGTTTGTTGATTGCGGCTGGTTTCGGCGCACTGTTGCAGTTCGAAGGCGTGCCCCATGGCCTGCTGCTGGGTTCGATCGTCGTTACCGCATTGTTTGCCAGTAAAACCGGTATCGCCCCGGCAACTCCCTATGGACTGGGCTACATCCAGGTCACGCTGGGCATCGCCACCGGGCTGATGTTCGAAGCGTGGGACAGCGAGACGGCTTCGACAATGTTGTCGAGCCTTGGTGTGTTGCTGATTTGCCTGACGGTGCAAATCGGACTCGCCGGATGGTGGCTGACGCGCGGCGCGGGCTGGAATCGCACCGATGCGCTGTTGGCGGTTTATCCCGGTGCGCTGGCGGCGGTGTTTGATTTGCTCGAATCGGAAAAGGCATCGAGCAAGGTCATCATCGTGCACTTGATGCGTTTACTGCTCATCACGGTGTTGGTGAGTTTCCTGATTCCCGGTCAAGCCGCTGCGGTGGCGGTTGCCGATGGTGATCCACTGACCACAGGCATGGCGTTGACCGCGCTTTCGGTGATCGCGTTGAGCGTGCTGCTCGGGCGCTTGCTGCTGGTGATTGGCGTGCCGGCGCCGTTCATGCTCACGGCGATCATTATCACTGCCGTGTTCGTGAAATCGGGATGGCTGCACGGTTTTCATATGCCGGACTGGAGTTTGAATCTCGCGGCGCTGATTCTCGGTGTGCGGATCGGTTCAAGGTTTCAGGGGCTTGGCGTCGCGGAACTGGGACGTCATGGGCGCACCGCGTTGGTCTCGGTGGGTTTGATGATCGTGGTGGCGGCGGTGTTTGCTGAAGTCGCGGCACGCTGGTTGGGCAGTGATCCGTTGTCGCTGTGGCTGGCGTACATGCCGGGGGCGATCGAGACGATTGCGATTGTCGCGTTTGGTGGAGGGCTGAATGTGGTGTTTATTCTGACTCATCATTTGAGCCGGATGGTGTTGCTGCATTTTGCCCCGGCGTTGTTGGTGCAGGTGCGGCGGGCGCGGGAGCGTGCCTAATAATTCAGCTTGATCGATTGAGCTTTCAGGAAGATTTCTCGTAGTGGCATGGTGCTTTTGTTAAAAAGGGGCCATGCCACTTAACAGAGTAGGCAGCGTTTGAATAATCTAGAATATCTAAATGTTCGTAATTTATATATCTATTTGTGCGAAGGCGTCATGTCGGGATATTGGCAAGGTACAACTTTGTACTTCTCAGTGAGTTGCGGGAAATAGCCAAGAACATATGAGCCATCCAAGAATACAACGGACTTTGCTGCGCGTGCGTCATCATTCTCACATAGAAATTTTTCGTTGAAGTCGCTGTTGAGTGCAATGTACTGAATGATTGTTGGCAGGTTTTGATTGAGTCCGCGATAAAATCCGTAAAAGGCCCCCGAAAAAATCAATGAGATAATAAGTAAAAGTATTATTTTTAAGCCATTTTTTGACCAGAAGAATAGGGTGAAAACTAAAATAGTTGGAATAAAAATCATCGAAAATGCGAGTGTCGGGTTAACTACGACTTCAGAGATGATTGTTGCTTGAAGATGGATGAAAGTTAGTGCTGCTGAGGTTATAGGGAAAAAGTCTGGGTTAACTTTAAATATTTCATTTATCTGGCTGCTTGCCCATGTGGAGGCGAATAAGGTGTAGATGAATACAATTGCAGCTGCCACTACCGCTAGCCAAGGGGCATCTTTCATGGCTTTAAAGCTATTAGAGGACGAAAGCCAGACAATAATCAATAAGGTGGGAAGTGTGCACCCGACCGCTATTGTCGAAAACACAAGAGTTTGAGATTTTAAAGCTAATGCTGTAACAGCCATTATAACGAATAAGGTTAGTAGTGTTGCAGTCGTTTTTTTGGGCGACTTAACCCAGTTGTACGTCCAGTTTAATTGCATGATGGCCCTTTTGATTTTTGGTGTTTGATATTAAATTCTGGTGAGTTGAGATCTTTGCCATGCTGAAGGAACGATTATGGAAAATCGGTTCCGGAGTTAGGGTGCCGACACCTATAGATTCTCCGCACAGTAAAAGTTATTCCTATAAAAAAGCCATATTTCTGGAGGGCTAAAATCGAATAGTTAGAACAGCTAGGCTCGAATCTGCAGGCCGATCGTAGTCTCTCAGGAGCTAATTTTTGGTAGCAGCGGATTGCCGCGATGGCGATTGATATAGTCACGCTGACTTACGCAGGGAAATCACGTAGTAGTGGGTCAGAACGTTTTTCTTGCCGAGCAACGCGTCAAAGCAACCTGGCTTGACGGAAACACCAATGGTATCGATCCGATAAAATTCCCATCCATCCTCTGCATTGGCGTTTACGACGTACTGTAGGTAAGCAGCGGCTTCGTTACCGCGATGTTCCTTGGCGCGAACCTCAATGTTCGGCGGTACTTGAACCATTTTGTATACGTACATCCTTGTCCATCCTTTTCCATTGTCGACGCCAACGCGGCATCAGGTCAGTAATGTTAAACCGAAATGATGCTGTTGTGCCATCATTGTTGTGCTCCGACTTTCTCGGCACCTGTCGTTTCGCATGGGCCGCTTTACCGCCAAAGGGATCAGACTTTCTTACGTGGTTTTGTTCAGTAGCTAGCCAACGTGCACTGCAAATCCTTCAAGATCCGGTGCAATGCCTTCCTTCAACGTCAAAGCAGGAATCTCATACTCCCCACCATTCTGCTGCCGAAACCCAATCGGCCGCGCACTCCACAACTCATCCAGCCGCCGCCCCAGCTCATCACAAGTCTCGGCATACCGCGCCGCATCCATCCGACTCGTCCGATACACCACAAACGGTGGCACTACTTCAAAACCGGGGTAGTACAAAATCCCGTGTTGAATCGGAAACAACAAATCATCAATCGGCCCGTTAATCCCGCGCGGCGCGTAATGCGACTCCCAGCCGCCAGTGGTGACCATCAACATCGCCCGTTTGCCTTGCATTTTCCCTTCGCCATAACGCTCGCCCCAACGAATGTCGGAGTGTTCGCCAACACCGTAGGCAAAACCGTAGGCGTACACCCGATCGACCCAGCCTTTGAGAATCGCCGGCATGGTGAACCACCACAATGGAAACTGCAGGATCAGCGCGTCAGCCCATAGCAGTTTCTCCTGCTCACGGGCGATGTCGGCAGCCTGAGTGCCTTCGGCGTAGGCGACTTTCGAGTCGAGGGAGGCGTGGAACGGTTTCGTCGCGTCGCGCTGCGGGGCGTCGTCGGCGTTGAGGGTGGCTTTCCAGTTCATCGCGTAGAGGTCGGAGACCTGCACGGTGTGGCCGGCGGCTTGCAGGCGCTGGACGCTGAAGTCGCGCAGCGAGCCGTTGAGGGACGTCGGTTCTGGGTGCGCGTAAACGAGTAAGACATTCATGTTGAAGCTCCGTTAGCTGAGTAACAGCAGGATCGGCGTTCAACAGGTATATTGGAAATGAATGTCTGATATGTCTGGTATAGCCATGAATAATTTGAGACGACTGGATATCAATCTACTGCTGACCCTCGATGTGTTGCTGTCGGAGCACAACGTCACCCGCGCGGCACAACGGCTGAACCTGTCGCAGCCGTCTGTGAGCGTGCATCTGGCCAAGTTGCGCGACATCTTTGGTGATCCGCTGCTGTTGCCCGGGCCGCGTGGTATGCGCCCGACGGCGCGCGCCGATGAACTGCGTGAACCGTTGCGCGAAGCGTTGGAGGCGTTGGCGAGGGCGGTGGCGCCGGCCAGTGCGTTCGACCCGGCGCAGGCGACGCACACCTGGAAAATCGCCGCGACCGATTACGGCGAGACGACGGTGGTGCTGCCGGCGCTGAACGGCTTGCGCGTACAGGCGCCGGGCACGCGGCTGGCGGTGGTCGATCTGACCCCGGCGCATTTGGTCAAACAGGCCGAGCAGGGTGTATTTGATCTGGCGCTGCACATCAGCGAAGACGCGCCGCCGGAGTTGCATCGGCGGCCGCTGTTCACCGAGCGTTATGTGCTGGCTGGTCGAGTTGGCCATCCGGGATTGAAGTCTGCACCCACACGCAAGCAATTCTGCGCGCTGGAACACGTCATGGTGTCGCGCGAGGGCGGGGGCTTTTTCGGGGTGACCGATCGGGCGTTGGCCGATGTCGGGCTGATGCGCAAAGTGGTGTTGTCGGTGCCGCACTTTCTGATGGCGATGTCGGTGTTGGCCAGCACCGATCTGGTGGCGATGCTGCCGTCACGCCTGGTGCGCGGCAACCCGGCGTTGCAAGTGGTCGACGTGCCGCTGGAGGTGCCGGGCTACGAGATGGCGATGTTCTGGGGTGAACGTTCGCACCGCGATCCGGCGCACAAATGGTTGCGCGAGCAATTGCTGGCGTCGGTCTGAGGCGCTGTCAGGCGTGGCCGAGGGCAATCGCAAACGACACGACGATCATGCACGCAAACGCAAAATTGAGATTCATGAGGTGTTCATCCTGAGCCTTTTAGAGTGGGGCCATTCTGAACAGGTTGAAAGCAAAGAAAAAATTCGCCTTGTTGATTCCAATGATCGAAACAATTGATACCCCGTCGGTTTGTGTTCGTGCAAGGCTTTCGCTAATCTCGCGAAACCTGCAATTACAAGCACAAACAGGCACAACCATGCACGATCATTCCGCGGCTGAACTACCATCCCTGCGCCGGCAGAAAATCCTCTTGCTCCTCGAACGTGACGGCAAAGTTATGGCGTCCGAGTTGAGTCAGCACTTCGCAGTCTCCGAAGACACCATCCGCCGCGACCTCGCCGAACTGGATAACGCCGGGCTGGTGCAACGCGTGCACGGCGGGGCGCTGCCGCGTCCGAAAGACTCCGGCAAGGACTATTTCACCCGGCTGGACGAGACGGATGAGGTGAAAATCCGCCTGGCGCAACGGGCGGCGCAGGAGATTGAAGACGGGCAGATTGTGCTGTTCGATTCCGGCTCGACCACGTTGCAGGTGGCGCGCTCGTTGCGTGCAGATATCAGTATCACGGCAGTGACGGCTTCACCGATGACGGCGATTGCGCTCTCGGAATTCAAGGGGGTGAAGGTGATTCTCGCCGGCGGCCAGTTGAACCCGCGAACGATGGCGGCGGGAGGGCATGAGGCGCTGCGGCTGCTGGCGGGGATCAAGGCAGATCTGGCGATTACCGGGGTGTGCGCGATTCATCCGGAGGTGGGGATTACCTCGCTGCATTTCGATGAAGTGCCGGTGAAGCAGGCGATGCTGGAGGGCGCGACGCGGGTGATTGCGGTGACTTCGGCGGACAAGTTGGGAGCGGTGGAGCCGTTTGTGGTGGCGCCGTGTACGCGCCTGCATACGCTGATTACCGAGCGGCATGTGGCGTCGGGGAGTGTCGAGGATTACCGGCGGTTGGGGATTGTGGTCGAGCAGTTGGCGGATTGAAGTTTTGTAGTGGGGCTGATGGCCTCATCGCTGGCAAGCCAGCTCCCACAGGTTTTTGCGGTGTACATGAAATTTGGGTACGCCACGGACACTGTGGGAGCTGGCTTGCCAGCGATGGGGTCAGCAGGATCAACACAGGCTTAGCGAAGTCGCTCAAGCATCTGGTAATACCACATCCCCGCCGCCAGCAACGGGTTACCCAACAAATCCCCCATCGGCACGCGAATGTGCTGGCACTGGGCAAACGTGTCGAACTGCTCCATCTGCCCAGTGATCGCCCGGCTCATGATTTCGCCCATGATGTGCGTCGTCGCGATGCCGTGCCCCGAGTAGCCCTGGCAGTACCAGACGTTGTCCGAGAGCTTGCCCAGTTGCGGAATGCGGTTGATCACGATGCCCATCGCGCAGCTCCACTGGTAGTCGATGGCCACGCCCTTGAGCGCCGGGAAGGTCTGCTCGATGCACGGGCGCAGCTCGGCGGCGATGTCCC
>RCUJ01001341.1_pt1 | contig 13338 bp, 13 predicted proteins | sample 2166321 | NCBI WGS metagenome assembly RCUJ01 (sample SAMN09932808, study PRJNA488358) | compost metagenome | feature: garden; material: soil; isolation source: compost soil in an enriched community after 118 h of incubation | place: Germany: Experimental Botanical Garden Goettingen | collected... | reverse complement strand
GCTTGATGTTGCGCGCGACGATGGACACCTCGTTGCGCTGCTTGAAGATGTTGATCCGGAAACGGCCGATGTTGGGCAGCGAGATGGCCAGGTTCATCTCCAGCTCGCGCTCGAAATCGACCCGCTGCTCGGCATCCATCACCTCGGCGGCGATCTTCGCCACGTCGCCCGGCATCAGCACGTCCTTGCTCAGGGCGCGCAGCACGCCGTTGAACTTGGCGCAGGGCGGCGCGCCGGTCGAAAGGTAGAGGTCGGATCCATCCTGACTGGCCAGGATGCGCAGCATTTCCGTGATGTTCATCGAGATAAACGCCGTAACAGGTTGATCTAAAAGGCCATCATTCTGCATCAAGCAAGGCGTGACGCCCATCACGGTTATCAGGATTGAGAAACCGTCGATCCTTTGGGCTGCCGCGGCTGACGCAAAGCGCTACAATTGCGCCTTTTTTGCGCACCAGCGCGCTCCTTCCGGGACAGATTTGTGATTTCCACCGCCAATATCACCATGCAGTTCGGGGCCAAGCCCCTGTTTGAAAACGTTTCCGTCAAGTTCAACAACGGCAACCGCTACGGCCTGATCGGCGCCAACGGTTGCGGCAAGTCGACCTTCATGAAGATCCTCGGCGGCGACCTCGAGCCCTCCGGCGGCCAGGTGATGCTGGATGCCAACACCCGCCTGGGCAAGCTGCGCCAGGACCAGTTCGCCTACGAAGAATTCAACGTGATCGACACCGTGATCATGGGTCACGAAGAACTGTGGAAGGTGAAGGCCGAGCGCGACCGCATCTACTCGCTGCCGGAAATGAGCGAGGACGACGGCATGGCCGTGGCCGAGCTGGAGACCGACTTCGCCGAGATGGACGGCTACACCGCCGAATCGCGCGCTGGCGAGCTGCTGCTCGGCCTGGGCATCCCGCTGGCCCAGCACTTCGGCCCGATGAGCGAAGTGGCGCCGGGCTGGAAGCTGCGCGTGCTGCTGGCCCAGGCGCTGTTCTCCAATCCCGACGTGCTGCTGCTGGACGAGCCGACCAACCACCTGGACATCAACACCATCCGCTGGCTGGAAAACATCCTCACGGCGCGTAACAGCACCATGATCATCATTTCCCACGACCGCCACTTCCTCAACAGCGTGTGCACCCACATGGCGGACCTGGACTACGGCGAGCTGCGCCTGTTCCCGGGCAACTACGACGAGTACATGACCGCGGCGACCCAGTCGCGCGAGCAGCTGCTGGCCGACAACGCCAAGAAGAAGGCGCAGATCGCCGAGCTGCAGACCTTCGTCAGCCGCTTCTCGGCCAACGCCTCCAAGGCCAAGCAGGCCACCTCGCGCGCCAAGCAGATCGACAAGATCCAGCTGGCCGAGGTCAAGCCGTCCAGCCGTGTCAGCCCGTTCATCCGCTTCGAGCAGACCAAGAAGCTGCACCGCAATGCGGTGACCGTCGAGAACATGTCCAAGGGCTTCGATGGCAAGCCGCTGTTCAAGAATTTCGGCTTCACCGTGGAAGCCGGCGAGCGCCTGGCCATCATCGGCCCCAACGGCATCGGCAAGACCACCCTGCTGCGCACCCTGGTCGGCGAGCTGTTCCCGGACAGCGGCTCGGTGAAGTGGACCGAGAGCGCCGAGCTGGGCTACTACGCCCAGGATCACGCCTCCGACTTCGAGAACGACATGACCCTGTTCGACTGGATGGGCCAGTGGACCCAGGGCGGCGAACAGCTGGTACGCGGCACCCTCGGCCGCATGCTGTTCAGCAACGACGAGATCCTCAAGTCGGTGAAGGTGATTTCCGGTGGCGAGCAGGGCCGCATGCTGTTCGGCAAGCTGATCCTGCAGAAGCCCAACGTGCTGGTGATGGACGAACCGACCAACCACCTGGACATGGAATCGATCGAGGCGCTCAACCTGGCGCTGGAGAACTACCCGGGCACGCTGATCTTCGTCAGCCACGACCGCGAGTTCGTCAGCTCCCTGGCCACCCGCATCATCGAGCTGTCGGAGAACGGCGTGACCGACTTCAGCGGCACCTACGACGACTACCTGCGCAGCCAGGGCGTGCTGGTCTGAACTGTTAGTCTGAAAGAATCCAGCCGGCCGCAATGGCCGGCTGCCTTGCTCGGGGAGCAGGCCCAGCCCGCTCCTACAGCAACCCCGCCAACTGCGGCAGTACTTGCCGAACGAACTTCCCGCCCAGCAGCAGCCAGTCGAACCAGAACGCCTGGTGCAGCGCGACAATCCCCCAGAACACCGCCTGATACGAGACCTTGCGGGTCTTGTGGCGAAACACCTGCTGCGCCACCAGCGCACCCGGCCAGCCGCCGAGCAGCTCGACGGCATGCAGGGTGTTTTCCGGCGTGCGCCGTTGTCCCTGGCGGGCACTGCGCTTGTCGTGCCAGTACAGCACCAGGACCAGCAGACTGGCCCCGCCATAGGCCAGCAAGGCCCACGGCTGCGCCAGATCCAGCAGCAGACGCAACGCTCCGCCCAGCGGCAGCGCGCACAGGGCCAGGAAGGCCGACACCTTGAGCGCCCGCTCAACGCCCCGGCCCTGCTCCCGCTTGCGCCCTGCGAACCTGACTCGGGCCTTCATCAACCCTGCGCCGTGCTCCAGTCGATCATGCCCAGCTGCCAGGTGGCGAGGATCAGCAGACCGAAGCCGATGCGGTACCAGGCGAACACCGCATAGCTGTGGTTGGCGATGAACTTGAGCAGCGCACGCACGGCGAGCATGGCGAAGATGAACGAGGTGACGAAGCCGAGGGCGAACACCGGCAGATCGCCGCCATTCTCGAACAGCGCGCGGTGCTTGTAACCGGAGTAGACGGCGGCACCGACCATGGTCGGCATGGCGAGGAAGAACGAGAACTCGGTCGCCGCCTTGCGCGACAGGCCGAAGATCAGCCCGCCGATGATGGTCGAGGCCGAGCGCGAGGTGCCGGGGATCATCGCCAGGCACTGGGCGCAGCCGATCTTCAGCGCGTGCTTCCAGCTCATGTCATCCACCGTATCCACCTCGATGGTGTGCTGGCGCTTCTCGGCCCAGAGCATCACCACCCCGCCGATCACCAGCGCGCTGGCCACGGTAACCGGGTTGAACAGCCAGTGTTCGATCAGGTCGGCGAAGGCCACACCAAGAATAACCGCCGGAAAGAAGGCCACCAGCAGATTGATGGTGAACCGCTGCGCCTGACTCTCCCGGGGCAGACCGATGACCACGTCGAAGATGCGCTGGCGGAACTCCCACACCACGGCGAGGATGGCACCCAGCTGGATGATGATGTTGAACGCCTTGGCGCGGTCGCCACCGAAGCCGATCAGGTCGGCGACGATGATCTGGTGACCGGTGCTGGAGATCGGCAGGAACTCGGTCAGCCCCTCGACGATACCCAGGATCAGCGCCTGAATGGCGGTCCAGAATTCCATGCAAAAACTCCCCGTCACGCGCCTGTCGCGCGCTGTTCCATGATTGATGAAGGCCGACCGGAGCGCCCGACTGGATTGCTCGACTAGAGCGCTCGACTGAAGTGCTGCGCGGCGGCCGGGCGGCATCCTACCAGAGCCGGCCGCCGGGCTGCAGGTCCAGCTCAAAAGCGTGTTGATCGGGGTCAGTGCCAGCAGTCAATCTGTCCGCTTGCTTGCTGATGACCGACTTTGCTCGCAAATTTGTTCAACACGACTGGTGAGTTGTCATGCTCTTTACGCATACTGCGGCAATTATCCGTTGTCGCCTGCCCATGGAAGGGCCGAAACCGCAGCCAATCGCCTGCGCCCGGCAACAACTCCCACCCTGCACGGCGCCGTCGCAATGAGCACATCCATCAGCTTCCAGGAAGTCGACCTCAGCAAGAAATCCAACCCAGACCTGATCTGGGATCTGGATCGCGTGGAAAAACGCGACCTGGCCGAACGCTTCATCCGCCTGTTCGAGAACCGCCTGTGCGTCTACTCCGAATCGGTGAGCCAGCTGTACACCAACTACGGCCTGCACTTCCCGAGCGAGATCGGCCGCAAGATGGTCGTGCTGCCCAACCCCTATGCGTTTCACGACACCCTGCACCACATCTCGCCCTTGTCGGTACGCAAGACCGGCCTGTGCGTGCTGCCAGGTCAGTTCCAGGACCACAAGGGACTGCTGCTGGCGCGACTGGGGAGTAATGGCGAGATGCTGCAGGCGCGCCCGTTCAAGAGCGCCCTGGCACAAATCATCAGCAAGCTGAAACAGAACGGCGATGTGTTCCTGCCGGTACTGGTCAAGGGCGACCTGCGCGAGTTCGACCAGCGCATGCCCTATCTGCACCTGCACCGCCTGCAACTGGTCAACCTGCCGCACCTGTCCGCCTTCGAGCGCAACGACCTGCAGCAGACCGTCACCCGCAAGCTGCTGATGCTGTACCGGCAGGCCGACCAGCTGACCTGCTGATCGGCCCGGCGCGAGGCCTCAGGCGGCCACTACGCCGGCCCAAGCCAGCAGCAGGCTGAGGACGACCACGACAGTCAACACCCTGCGCAGCGGCCTGTACCAGATCGGCGCCAGCCCCAGGCGCACCGCCCGCAGGTCGGCCAGATACAGGCCGATGAAGGCCACGACGAACAGCGGAATGGCCAGCATCACCGGCAGACCGAAGGATACGGTCGCCCAGCCGACCAGTGGTGGAATCACCGACATGCCCAACTGCATCTGCGCGCGCAGATCGTCCTGCTCGGCGCGCATCGCCAACCCCCAGTGAATCGCGCCCATGAAGGCGAGGATCACCGCCGCATAGTCGAGCAGCGCGGCGATAACCAGGGGGCGCCAACCTGTCGGCGTGAGCCAGATACCCAGCGCACCACTGATGAACGGGATCAGACCGGCAAGCCCGAGCAGCCAGGCCAGGTGCGGCGGGCGGGTGGCGGTGAACGGATGCATGTTCTCTCCTTGTGCTGGGCGCCAGGCGCTCCTGCGGAGCGGCTGCGACGGACGACTGTTGCATGCATGATACAGATCGCCAGCAGCGATGAGCGCATCGGCAGACCCTCGAAAAACATTGACCTGACCACCAAAGCCGGGCAAACGCCGCCGGAAAACCGGTTTTCCTGCACGTATGCATATATGCAAGCCGCTTTTAACAGCGTCTGGGCAATTGACTCGGTTTTCCATCTGCATTCCTGCCTGTCCTGGCGACCGCTTCAGCGCGGACTGTATCAAGGCCGCAACACACTTCCAGTCCACGGATAACGCCAATTTACAGGCCCTGGCGCCGCAACATGCGCCATTACCTGTTTCAGCAGGTTAACAGCCGCTCCAGCCCTTTCCCCCGATATATACGCAACCCACTGATTTCCTTGGGCTTGCCCAAAACTGGCACGACACCTGCGACAGATCCAGCACGCAAACGGCTCTGAATCGAGCAGGAACTGCTGACATGGATAGAAACCCTTCACGGACATCCCCCTCTCCAATGTCGACCTTGCTGCTGACCGCGGTCATGGGCCTGGCAATGCCTGCCCACGCCGCCGATGGGGTCATCGTCATCAGCCGCGATGTCCATCCCCGGCTGGTCAACACCCCTGTCCTGGTCCCTGATCCGAATCCCCGAACGGTCAATACCAACCCCTCGGAAACCGTCATCCGGGCAACCAGCTCGTACGAGCTGACGGATGCCGACTTTGCCCGGGTCACCAGTGGCTCGAGCCTGCAACAGCAGATCCTGCCCGGCGGGCAACTACCGGGGCTGGGCAATCCCGCCCAGGGGGCTTCGCCCGGCCTGCCAACCCTGCGCGCCGGCTCTGGCGGCGGGTCTGGCAGCAATGTGTCCAACCAGATCAATCGGAGCCTGCAGCAGGGCCTGGCCCCGCTGAAGATTCTGACTGGAGATCGCTGACATGCGCCGCCTCTCCCTGCTGATCGCTCTGACCATCCCTACCGTCACCCTCGCCGACCAGGCGCAGGTCAACAACCACGCCAACATCGACAACAGCGGCAAGGGCTACCAGGGCGTGCTGTCGGTCAACCAGGCCGCCGGCGACCGGCAGCAACAGATCAATGGGCGCGCCCTGGCCATGGGCAGCAATGCCAGCGCCACCACCAACTTCCGGCAATACCAGGTGCTGAACGGCATCGACAAGTCCATGAATGCCGGGGCCAGCATCGACGGCAGCGCCTTCAGCAACGGCACCGGCGTGCTGGGCGTCAATCAGTCGGCGGGAGCCGGCACCCAGCAGATCAACTCTTTTCGCCTGAGCATCGGTTCCGGAGCGCAAAGCCTGGACGACAGCGTCCTCGCGCAACAGAACGTGGTGCTCTCACAGAACTCAGGTGCGGCTGAGTCGAGCCCGGGAGAGCGTGCTGTCGCCATCGACAGACGGGCCTTCGCCGGGAGCAGTGGTGTAGTTCAGCTGAACCAGAGCGCCGGAGTCGGCAACCGGATGGCCAACTCCGTCAGCATCAGGATCACGGATTGATCAACGCAGTACCAACACGTGTTGCACAAAAAATAGCAAGGAGAAACACCATGAAAGCATCGATGACTCTCAAGCCGCTGGTATTCGCCATGGCAGCCGCCATGGCGATGGCGGCCCAGGCCAACCAGTACCACGGCCGCCACCATCACGATCGCAACCCCCTGCTCGACCGCAGCGCCGGTGATGCCACCGCCTACGCCGGGCGCGACCAGTACATCGGCAATGCCACGGTCACCAACCAAGGCACCGAGAACAGCGCCACCATCGAAGACTCCCTGAGCAGCAGCGGCAACATCGGCGCCAACGTGGCCGCCGGCGACATGAACCAGCAGGCCAACAACGTGGCGGTGGCCACCGCCGACGAGCAGTTCGTCTTCGGCAGCGCCGAGGCCGACGCCTCCATTGATCAATGGAGCGATGCCCGCGCTTACAACATGGGCGGCGGCAGTGCCGCAATGATGGATGGCTCCGGCAACGATGCCTCCGGCAACATCGGCGTCAACGTCGCCAGTGGCAGCCTCAACCAGCAGCAGAACGCCCTGGCGATCGCCACCGCCCGCGGCTGGGACGCCGACGCCGATGCTACCGGCGAACAGTGGCTCGAGGGCAACGTGGAGAACAAGGCCGCCAGCTACACCGTCGAGAAGACCTTCGCGGTCACCAAGGACTGGGATAACAGCTACTCGAGGGAGGAGTCCAGTGATGAAAGCCATTCCTGGGATGCTTCGTGGCAGGCGCAGAGTGCCAAGTCGGCGACAGCTTCAGCCTCGCTCTCGGCCAGCTATGACTCCTCCTCCAGCTCCGACCGCACCTACAGCGCCTCGGTAGACGCCTCCATGGAAGCGAACCGCTCGCGCAGCGCTTCTGCCGAATGGGACAGGAGCCTGACGGTCGACGCCAGTATCGACGGCGAGCTCGAGATCGAACGCGAGCGTCGTCGTGGAGAGGTCGAGTTCGAGATCGAGGGAGAACTCACCGTCGATGTCGATGCCAGCGCATCCGGAAGCATGAGCCAGGAGTCCTCCGCTTCGGCCGACTTCACCAAGAGCGTGGATGCGGAGTCTTCCTACACTGCCAATGACTCCCACTCGGTCGACAAGAGCTTCGAAGCCGAGTACAGCAAGACTCACGAGGCCAGCGCCTCGGCCAGTGCAGAGAAGAACGAAACCCACGAAGCCAACAGCTCCATCGAGGAGGTCGGCAGCCACAGCCTGGCTGCCAGCGTCACCTTCACCAAGAGCGTCACCTTCGCCAACCCGGTGGTCAACTCGGCCACTCTCAGCAACTCGCTCAACGATGTAGACGGCAACATCGGCGTCAACATGGCCGCCGGCAGCGGCAACCAGCAGCTGAATACGCTGGCTATTGCCGTCGGCTGTGATGCCTGCAACACCGGCAACTGAGCAACCACACGCGAAGGGAGTCCTGCGCCAGCAGGACTCCCCTTCCTGTCATAGGGAGTGTGCCCCATGCGTCTGCTCATCCTGTCCGTACTGTGTTTCCTCAGCGGTGCCCTGCAAGCCGCACAGTTACCCTTCGCCGTGCTCCCCGGCGGCGCCATGGTCTTCAAGCAGGTGGAGAGTGTCCGCGAGCGGCGCTTCAGCAACCTGGTCGAGCAGAAGACCGACTTCAGTTGCGGTGCCGCGGCACTGGCCACCATCCTGCGCGAGGCCTACCGCTTCGATGTCGACGAGGCCTTCGTGATCAACGGCATGCTCGCCGGCGCCGACCACGAACTGGTGCGCACCCAGGGCTTTTCCATGCTCGACATGAAACGTTATGTGGAGAACCTCGGCATGCGCGCTCGCGGCTACCGCGTTCCTGCCGCGGGACTGGTGCAGCTCAAGGTGCCGGCCATCGTGCTGCAGGAGGTCCGCGGCTACAAGCATTTCGTGGTGCTGCAGAGAACCCAGAATGGCTGGGTCTATATCGGCGACCCGGTGCTCGGCCACAAGCGCTACAGGCTCGATGACTTCCTGAAAGGCTGGAACGGCATCGTGTTCGCCGTGATCGGCCGGGAATACGACAAGGCCAATGCCCTGCTCAGCCCCCCCGAGCCGCTGACCGCCAGGGATCGCCTGAATGCATTCCAGCCCGTCAAGGATGCCGAGCTGATGGATTACGGATTCATCCAGAGCGATTTCTTCTGAACGGACAAACCATTCTGACATCACGGACAGGAAGTCTTCGGAGGTCGACATGAAGATTCATGCCTTGCTGGCTGCCAGCTGCATCGTCGCCAGCCTTTCCGTCCAGGCCAGCAACCCGATGCAGCCGGTCGAGCTGAGCGACGCGGAACTGTCCCAGCTGCGCGGCCGCTATGTCATGCCGGGACGCATCATCCACTTCGGCGTCACCATGAGCAGCCAATGGGAGAACGCCAACGGCCAGGTGCTCGGCGGTTCGGTGCGCATGAACGTCAGCGAAGGGATGTTCCAGCCGCAATTCAATGTTTCGATCATCACGGAAAACGGCGACCGCAACGCCCCCTTGGCCGGCAGCGGACAGATCTACGGCGGCGACGGCCTGGCCAGCGTGAATGGCGTGACGCAGAGCATCCGCTCGGCCGGTGACTTCAACAGTGCCGCCAACAGCTTCGCCATCAACGTGAAGCGTGGCAACACGGCGCCTGAGGCGGCATCCGCCGGGCAGCAGTTCGCCAATAGTATCGGCAGCACCAATGCCGGCAATGTCCAGATCAGCGCGAGCAACGGCGGCTTCAGCATCGCCATCGACGCGCTGGGCCAGGGCACCAGCCGGCAGCAACTGGGCGGGGGCGGCCTGCAACAGCTCACCAACATCGGCGGCGCCGGCAATATGGTCAGGAACCTGACCGAGCTGGATGTAGTGCTGCGTGACAGCCCGCTGCCGACCCATTCGATGAGCGGAGTCCTGGATCAAGTACGTGCCCTGCGAACTTCAGGTTACTGATCTACGCTTCGAGAAGACTTATAAACGCGACAGGGATTTCCCATGCTTCACTCATTCTCTCTTCGCGTGGCTGTGGGGATAGCTGCCCTGCTCCCTGCGGCCCTGCACGCAGCCACTGACGCCGAACTGCAGGCCCTGCAACAGCAACTGCTCGAACTGCGCCAGCGCTACGAGGCCCAGCAGCGAGCCCTGATGGTGCTGGAGCAGCGGGTACGCGAGGTCGAGGCCCAGCCCGCCGTACCGCAGCCACAGCGCCTCGCCCGCTCGCCCGCCACCAGCCAGCCCGCCTCCGGATACGGCGAAAGCCTGCGTGAGGACAACACCCCGTCGCGCAGCGTCGAGGACATCTACGACAAGGCCAGCGGCTTCTTCGGCGAAGGGCGGTTCAGCCTGGAAACCGGCCTGACCTACAGCCACTATGATGCCCGTCAGCTGGGCCTCAACGGCCTGCTGCTGCTCGATGCCATCTTTCTCGGCAACATCAACGTCGACAAGATCCGTTCAGACAACTTCACCCTCGATCTGACCGGCCGCTACAACCTGGGCAACCGCTGGCAGTTCGACCTCAACCTGCCCGTCGTCTACCGGGAGTCCACCTACGAATCCACCGGAGCCAGCGGCTCCACCGAGCAGGTCTCCTCGGAAAGCGTCGACGGCGACCCCAGGCTCGGCGACGTCAGCTTCGGCGTGTCCTACAAGTTCCTCGACGAGAGCAACTGGGTGCCGGATACGGTATTCAGCCTGCGGGTCAGGGCACCCACCGGCGAGGATCCCTACGGCATCAAGCTGAGGCAGTCGCCCGGCAACGACAACCTCTCGGTACCGGAAGACCTGCCGACCGGCAACGGCGTCTGGGCCGTTACCCCGGGGGTCGCGCTGGTCAAGACAGTGGATCCGGCCGTGCTGTTCGCCAACCTGTCCTACACCTACAACTTCGAGGAGTCGTTCGACGACATCAGCCCCGTCGAGAACCAGAAGGTGGGCGGCAAGGTCAGGATGGGCAACTGGTTCCAGTACGGCCTGGGTACCGCCTTCGCCCTCAACGAGCGCATGAGCCTGTCCTTCTCCTACTCGCAACTGGTCAGCCAGAAGAGCCGCATCAAACCCGATGGCGGCGACTGGCAAACGGTCGCCAGCAGCGATGCCAATGCCGCCTACTTCAACATGGGCATGACCTTCGCCCTGACCGACCAGCTGACCATGGTGCCCAACCTGTCGATCGGCCTGACCGAGGACGCACCGGACTTCTCCTTCAGCCTCAAGTTCCCCTACTATTTCTGAGTACATAGTCAAAGGCCTCGGACGGGATCTCTCCCGGCCGAGGCCTTTTCCTGTGCGTTAGCGAATCCCGTGCTTGTTCAACAGCCGGTAGAAGGTCGGCCGCGACACGCCCAGCGCCCGGGCCGCGCGACTGAGGTTCGCCGAGTACTGGCGCAGCACGTCGCTCAGCGCCTGCTTCTCGGCCTGCATCTTGTAGTTCTCCAGGCTGTAATCCGGGCTCGTCGGTACGCCAACTCCATGAAACCCCAAGTCCTGCGCCTCGATCTGCCGTCCCTCGGCCAACACCAGGCCGCGGCGTACACGGTTGGCCAGCTCGCGCACATTACCCGGCCAGGCGTACTCGCCCATCGCCCGCAGCGCCTCCTCGCTGAACGAGCGTGGACGCCGGGCGACCTCGTCGGCGTACAGCCGGGCAAAATAGCGGGCCAGCTCCGGTACGTCCTCCAGGCGCTCACGCAAGGGGCTGGTATGCACCTGCAGGACATTCAGCCGGTAATAGAGGTCCTCACGGAAACGCCCGCGCTCAACCGCCTGTTCGAGATCGATGTGGGTAGCCGCCAGCACCCGCACATTGACCTCGACCGGCTGGTTGCTGCCCACCCGCTCGATCTGCGCCTCTTGCAGGAAGCGCAGCAGGTTGGCCTGAAGATCCAGCGGCAGGTCGCCGATCTCGTCGAGGAACAGGGTACCGCCATGGGCCGACTCGATCCGACCGATCTTGCGCTGGTGGGCACCAGTGAAGGCCCCCTTCTCGTGACCGAACAATTCGGACTGGATCAATTGCTCGGGAATCGCACCACAGTTGATCGCCACGAAGGCCTGCTCGGCGCGACGCGACAGGCGGTGCAGGGCGTGGGCCACCAGCTCCTTGCCGGTCCCGCTCTCGCCGCGGATCAATACCGGCGAATCGGTCGGTCCGAGCTTGCCGAGCAGCTTGCGCAGCTCGCTCATGCACAATGAACTGCCCAGCAACTCGTCATCGCCCTCGACCTGCTCCGCACGGCGCAGCGAAGCCATGCCCAGTGCGTGGCCCAGGGAGTTCAGCAGCCGCGTACGGTCGAACGGCAACGTGTGAAAATCGAAGCACCACTCGCCAACGAACAGGCCAAGGCTGCCGTCCAGCGAGGTATCCGGCGGCAGGGCGGCGATCCATTGCGTCGGCGTACGCCGCAACAGTTCGCCAATCGTGTCCAGACAAGGTCCCAGGCGTATCAGCCCGACATCGGCCTGACGCGCTAACGCCTCGTCCAGGGAGCAGGTCTCGACTTCCCAGCCGGCGTTTTGAATTTCGGAAAGAAGGGGATTCAATTCATCGGAAAGGTCGACGGCGAGTAGTCGACGAAGCATTGACTTGTGCATGTTCCATCCTGGTTATTCGCTAATACGTCCCGAAGGAAGATTGGCGTTGCACAGATGAAACTAGCAAACCGCGAAAGACCGACTTAGATGCTTTCCTGATAAACGAAATTACGAAGGGCAGCGGCCCGCCCTTCGCATCCCGAATCAAGAATGGGCGTCACTCAGTAGTACGCGTTTTCCTTGTTGCTGTGGTCGGTGACGTCACGCACGCCCTTCAGTTCGGGGATGCGCTCCATCAGGGTCTTCTCGACGCCATCCTTGAGGGTGGTGTCGACCATGCCACAGCCCTGGCAGCCGCCGCCGAAGCGCAGGATGGCCACGCCTTCGTCGTCGATGTCGACCAGCGAAACCATGCCGCCGTGGCTGGCCAGGCCCGGGTTGATCTCGGTCTGCAGGTAGTAGTTGATGCGCTCGGGCAGCGGGCTGTCCTCGTTGACCATCGGCACCTTGGCGTTCGGCGCCTTGATGGTCAGCTGGCCGCCCATGCGGTCGGTGGCGTAGTCGACCACGGCATCCTCGAGGAAGGGTACGCTCACCGCATCCAGCCAGGCGGTGAAGTCCTTCAGCGCCAGCGGGGTGTCCTCGGCCTTCTGCTCGTGGGGCTTGCAGTAGGCGATGCAGGTCTCGGCGTACTGGGTGCCCGGCTGGGTGATGAAAACGCGAATGCCGATACCTGGGGTGTTCTGCTTCTGCAGCAGATCGGCCAGGTATTCCTGAGCCGATTCGGTGATGATGATGTTGCTCATGGCGACTCCTCGCAAATATGGGCGCAGTGTACGCCATGCCGGGGCGCGGATAAAGTCCCAGCGTTTTAGTAGGAATAAGCCGCAGACCCGTCGGTGCGCGCACCCTGCGGCCGACCGGGCCTACAGGTTCTGATAGCGGTTCATGTCCAGCACCCCCGCCTCCACCGGCTGCGTTTCGCGGATGTGTGCGCTCAGGTCGTGAAACAGGTTCCAGTAGCGCGGATCGCTGCGGCGCACGCCCCAGCGCTGCACGATCAGCTCGAAGTCGGCGGCGCTGCGCGCCTGCTGCAGCGAGGCCACGAAGGCATTCACCTCCCCTTCGCGCAGGCTGAACAGGAAGTTGGGGTAGCTGCTCAGCACTTCGGGGTACAGGGTCAGGGTGTCCTTCTCCGGCTGGTAGCGCAGCGACTCGCCGAGCATGAAGGCCACGTTGCTGTGCGCGCGGTTGCGCAGCAGGCTGTAGACCTCGCGACCGCCGCCATCCAGCTCGACGCGCAGCAGGGTCGCCTCGGGCAGGTACTCGATGGCCGGCAGCTCGGCCAACGGCCTGGCCGCCAGGGCACTCAGGCGCTGGTC
>RCUJ01001337.1_pt1 | contig 13367 bp, 17 predicted proteins | sample 2166321 | NCBI WGS metagenome assembly RCUJ01 (sample SAMN09932808, study PRJNA488358) | compost metagenome | feature: garden; material: soil; isolation source: compost soil in an enriched community after 118 h of incubation | place: Germany: Experimental Botanical Garden Goettingen | collected... | reverse complement strand
GAAGCTCTTCACTTCTACGGCCTGCATGCTCAACCTCAATCGGCGCCCTGTGCGCGCGGGTCGGACATCATACAAAAAAGCCCCGCGCCTGCGAACCCCGCGAAGCAGGACTCTGACGGGGGGCTTCTTTATAGATGCGGTTAGGGATGCGCCAACAGCTCGGTCAGCTCGCTGACCTGAGCGATTTCACGCATGTCTTCCGGCATCCCACGGATGCTCAGGGCCTTGCCGGCCTCCTGCGCATCACGGATAAAGCACAGCAGCAACGACAAACCGACACTGCTGGACTTGGTTACCGCCGAGCAATCGACCACCAGCGCTGCAGCGTTGCTGGCCTTGATCAGCGCCTTGCCCTGCTCGCGCAGGCCAGGGCCGGTGCGGTAATCCAGCACGCCACTGAGTCGCAGCTCGCCCGCTTCGTCCATCTGGACTGCCGACTCACTCATTGGGCTGACTGCTCTGGTTTCTTGTCGGTGGCTTCCTTGGCCTTGGCGACTTCCCCGGCCCAACTATTGATGGTCTTGTCCAGGTCGTTGCCATTGCGCTGCATCGCATCGGCGAACTGATCGCGGAACAGCTTGCCGATATTGATGCCATTGATGATGACGTTACGCAGTTTCCACTCGCCGTTGATCTTTTCCAGCGTGTAGGACACTGGATAGATCGCGCCGCTGCTGCCTTTGACAGTCATGCCTACACTGGTACGGTCGCCCGACTCGTCTTTGGCCGGTTCAACGGTGATGCCCTGGTTGTTGTACTCCAGCAAGGCATTGCCATAGAACTGGAACAGACCCTTCTTGAAGTTTTCTTCGAAGGTCTTCATCTGTGCAGGCGTAGCTTTACGCGAGTACTTGACCGTCATGATGCTCTTGGAAATACCCTCGGCATCCACGACCGGCCCGACGATGGTGTTCAGCGCCGCATAAAAGTCTTGCGGATCCTGCTTGTACTTCTCTTTGTTTGCCGCCAGGTCCGCGAGCATACGGTTGGTTGTGTCCTGCACCAGATCGTGCGCCGAAGTCGCCGCTACGGCGTGGGACACCAACGGAAACACCGCGAGCATTACCAACAGGCCACGTCGCAAGGTAGAGATCATTTAACAGTTCCTCATTTAGCTTCTTTGCTAACGGTATTGAGCAGGAATTTACCGATCAGGTCCTCGAGCACCAGCGATGACTGCGTGTCATGGATGGTTCCACCATCCTTGAGCAGGGTGTCTTCCCCGCCCACGCTGATACCGATGTACTTCTCGCCCAACAGGCCAGCAGTCAGGATAGATGCAGTGGAGTCCGCCGGCAGATTATCGATGCGTTTTTCCAGCTGCATGGTCACCCGACCGGTGAAACTGTCGCGATCCAGATCGATGGCCGTGACCTTGCCGATGGTCACACCGGCCATGGTCACCTTTGCTCTGACCGTCAAACCGGCGATATTGTCGAAGTAGGCGTAAAGTTTATACGTGTCGGTGCTCGGAGTCGGGGACAGGCCACTGACCCGCAACGCCAACAAGAGCAAAGCCAGGATGCCAGCCAGCAAGAAAAGGCCGACACCGATTTCCAGGGTGCGGTTTTGCATCAGAAATCTCCAAACATCAAGGCGGTCAGAATAAAGTCCAGGCCGAGCACTGCCAACGAGGCATACACAACGGTCTTGGTAGTGGCACGACTGATCCCCTCGGAAGTGGGTTCGCAGTCATAGCCTTGGAATACGGCGATCCAGGTCACGACAAAGGCAAAGACGATACTTTTGATGATCCCGTTGAGCACATCTTCAGTGAACGTCACGCTGTTCTGCATGTTCGACCAGTAGGAACCTTCATAGACCCCCAGCCAGTCGACAGCGACCCACGAGCCGCCCCAGATGCCCACCACGCTGAAAATCATCGCCAGCACCGGCAGGGAAATGAAGCCGGCCCACAAACGTGGTGCGATGATGTACTTGAGCGGGTCAACCCCGATCATTTCCAGGCTGGACAACTGCTCGGTGGACTTCATGTTGCCGATTTCGGCGGTCAACGCCGAACCTGCGCGCCCGGCGAACAGCAAGGCGGTCACCACCGGCCCCAGTTCACGCAGCAGCGTCAGCGCCACCATCTGCCCGACAGCCTGCTCTGAACCATAGCTGGAAAGAATGTTGAAGCCCTGCAGCGCCAGCACCATGCCGATGAACACCCCGGAGACCACGATGATCACCAGGGACATCACGCCCACCGAATGCAGCTGCTTGACCAGCAGCCCGAAGCCGCCACCGATACCACCGCGGCCAAGCAAGGCATGAAACAGGAACAAGGCCGAACGCCCGAACACCGCCAGCACATCGATGCCGGCCTGGCCGAAGCGGCGAACGCGCTCCATCAATGAAATTCTGCGCATCAGCGCTTCCCCAGAAGATCTGCGCGGTAATCCGTCGCTGGAAAGTGGTACGGAACCGGGCCATCGGGTTCGCCGGTCATGAACTGACGAATGCGCGGTTCATCCGAATTCATCAACTCGTCCGGCGTCCCCTGCCCCAACACCTGACCATCGCCCACCACATAAATGTAATCGGCAATGCTCGCGGTCTCGGCCAGGTCGTGGGATACCACGATGCTGGTGATGCCCAGCGCATCGTTGAGCAACCGGATGAGGCGCACCAGAACGCCCATTGCGATGGGGTCCTGGCCGACAAAGGGCTCGTCGTACATGAGGATCTGCGGGTCGAGCGCAATCGCCCGGGCCAGCGCAACACGGCGTTTCATGCCGCCGGAAAGCTCGTCGGGCATCAGTTCGATAGCACCGCGCAAGCCCACGGCCTGCAATTTGAGCAGGACAATGTCGCGGATCATTTCATCCGGCAGTTGGGTATGAACACGCAACGGAAAAGCGACGTTCTCGAAGACATCGAGGTCGGTAAACAGCGCGCCGCTCTGAAACAGCACGCCCATATGCTTGCGCGCGTCGAACAGGTCGCTGCGCGACAGTTTTGGCAGGTTCTGACCGTTGACCCAGACTTCGCCCTTGGTGGGCCGCAACTGGGCGCCCATCAGACGCAAGAGCGTGGTCTTGCCACACCCGGAAGGCCCCATGATGCCGGTGACCTTGCCGCGTGGGATACGGATATCGACATTATTGAAAATGCTGCGCGCACCGCGCTTGAAGGACAGTCCCTTCAGCTCGACCGCGTAGGCGTTATCGGCACTCATCTAAACTCCTTGCGATGCAGCCTCTCACTCGGACGCCTGGCTTTCAGACGAAAGCACATGCCTCCCTGCAGGCCGAACTGGCGGCGAACTATATCACTGCAAAGGCTGCACGCCCAAGACCAAAGCCGAGTCATGTGCAACTGCAGGAGTGGTTCAAAGCCCCGTCTAGAGGGTTTCCGGTAGCAAGGAATGACAATGCGCGACGAACTTGCGTGAGGGATTCGATCATAACCGCTATAATCGCCGCCTTTTCATCAGGCTATACGATTTCTGACATGAGCCAATCCAGCGACCTGATTCAATCAGCACAACGCACCATCCGCCTCGAGGTAGAAGCCGTGCAAGGCCTGCTACCCCATATCGACGCAGATTTCGTACGCGCTTGCGAGATGATTCTGGCCAGCAAAGGCCGCGTGGTCGTGGTCGGCATGGGCAAGTCGGGACACATCGGCAACAAGATTGCCGCGACCTTGGCCAGCACCGGCACCACGGCGTTTTTTGTGCACCCGGCTGAAGCCAGCCACGGTGACATGGGCATGATTACCCGCGACGACATCATTCTGGCGCTCTCGAATTCCGGCTCCACCAATGAAATCGTGACCCTGCTGCCACTGATCAAGCGCCTGGGCATTCAGTTGATCAGCGTGACCGGCAAGCCTGACTCGCCGCTAGCCAAGGCCGCCGAGGTCAACCTGAATGTTCACGTCGAGCACGAAGCCTGTCCGTTGAACCTGGCCCCCACCTCGTCGACCACCGCCGCCCTGGTCATGGGCGATGCCTTGGCAGTCGCGCTGCTGGAAGCCCGTGGCTTTACCGCCGAAGACTTCGCCTTTTCCCATCCCGGCGGCGCCCTGGGCCGACGCCTGCTGCTGAAAGTGGAAAATGTCATGCACGCCGGGCAAGAGTTACCGCAAGTACAGCGCGGCACCCTGCTGAAGGACGCGCTAATGGAAATGACCCGCAAAGGCCTGGGCATGACCGTGATCCTGGAAGCCGACGGAAAGCTGGCCGGGATCTTTACTGACGGTGACTTGCGTCGCACGCTGGACCGTAGCATCGACATCCATAGCGCTACCATCGACCAGGTCATGACAGCACACGGCAAGACTGCCCGCGCCGAGATGCTCGCCGCCGAAGCGCTGAAAATCATGGAAGACCATAAAATCAACGCGCTGGTCGTGGTCGACCGTGAAGACCGCCCGGTCGGCGCCTTGAACATGCACGACTTGCTGCGTGCAGGAGTAATGTAATGAGTGCGGACCTGCTGCAACGCGGCAAACAGATCAAGCTGGCGGTGTTCGATGTCGATGGCGTGCTGACCGACGGGCGCCTGTACTTCCTCGAAGACGGCAGCGAATTCAAGACCTTCAACACCCTCGACGGCCAGGGCATCAAGATGCTGATGGCCGCCGGCGTGCAGACCGCCATCATCAGTGGCCGCAAGACCCCGGTGGTCGAGCGGCGGGCCAAAAACCTCGGTATCCCGCACCTCTATCAGGGTCGCGAGGATAAACTGGTGGTACTCGACGAACTGCTGGCCCAACTCAACCTGAGCTATGAACAGGTGGCCTACCTCGGCGACGACCTGCCGGACCTGCCGGTGATTCGCCGCGTCGGCCTGGGCATGGCGGTGGCCAATGCCGCCAGCTTCGTGCGTGAACACGCCCACGGCATCACCCTCGCCCGTGGCGGCGAAGGTGCCGCTCGCGAATTCTGCGAATTGATCCTGCGCGCCCAGGACCGCCTCGACGCGGCCAATGCGGCGTACCTGTGAGCCCACTATGCTGAGCAAAAAATTTCGCAACACCCTGATGTTCAGTTGCATCGCGGCGATATTCGCTGCGGTTGGCTACTGGAACATCAGCCCGGAACGCTTCCTCGACAAGCCGGTAACGCCGGTCGATGAAAGCGCGATCGACTATTACGCCATCAACGCCCACAGCGTGCAGTACCTGCCCGACGGCAAGCTGCAATATGATCTGGTGTCCGACAAGGTCGAGCACGTGAAAGCGACCGAGGTGACATTGCTGACCAACCCCGACCTGAATGTGTTCCGCGGCACTGAATTCCCGTGGCACGTCCAGAGCCTGCGCGGCGAGGTCAACCCTGATGGCACACAGGTCGAACTGATCGATGACGTGCGCATCACGCGCTTCGACGAGAAAAACCGTAGAACCCTGATCACCAGCACCCGCATGACCGTGTTCCCGCAGCAGCAATATGCGCAGACCGAGCAAGACGTTAGAATCGACGGCGCTGGCGGTGTATCGACTGGCAAGGGAATGAAAGCGTATTTGAAAGAAAGCAGGATACACCTGCTATCGAACGTAAGAGGACAGTATGAGGCTCGTTAAAACCCTCCCGATTTTGCTCAGTCTGGGCGCAGCACTGGGAAGCGTGAGCGCCTGGGCTCTGCCGGAAGATCAACAGCAGCCTATCCGCATTCAGGCCGACGATGCCCAACTGGACGACAAGCAAGGTATTGCTACCTATAAGGGTGACGTGATCATCACCCAAGGCTCGATGAAGGTGACAGGCAACACCGTTACCATTACCCGCACCTCGACTGGCGACATTGACGTAGTGACCTCGGTGGGCAACCTGGCGTACTTCGAGCAATTGCAAACGGCTGGCGATACCAAGCCTGTTCAGGGTTGGGGCGTGACGATCCAGTATCACGCTTCGCAAAATCGCGTCGTACTGATCGACAAGGCCAAAGTTGTCGACAAGGACAACAACGTCACCCAAGGCGAGAAAATTGTCTACGACACGGACAAGAAGCTCGCCAGCGCCGGTCGCGCCACAGGCAGCAAGGTCACCGAGGCGCGCCCGCGCATCGACATGGTGATCCAGCCGAAGAAGAAAACCGACGAGAAAAAGGCCCAGTAATGGCAACTCTGAAAGCTCAGCATCTGGCCAAGAGCTACAAGAGCCGCCAGGTCGTGCGTGACGTCAGCCTGTCCATCGACAGCGGCCAGATCGTCGGCCTGCTTGGCCCGAACGGCGCCGGCAAGACCACCTGCTTCTACATGATCGTCGGCCTGGTGCAAGCCGACCAGGGCCGCGTCCTGATCGATGACCTGGACGTCAGCCACCAACCGATGCACGGCCGCGCAAAGGCCGGTATCGGCTACTTGCCGCAGGAAGCATCGATCTTCCGCAAACTGTCGGTGGCCGACAACATCATGGCCATCCTCGAGACCCGCAAGGAACTCGACAAGGCCGGTCGTCGCAAGGAGCTGGAAAGCCTGCTGCAGGAGTTCCACATCAGCCACATCCGCGACAACCTCGGCATGAGCCTGTCCGGTGGTGAGCGCCGCCGCGTTGAAATCGCCCGCGCCCTGGCCACCAACCCGAAATTCATCCTCCTCGACGAACCCTTCGCCGGCGTGGACCCGATTTCGGTCGGTGACATCAAGCAGATCATTCACCACCTCAAGGCCAAAGGCATTGGCGTGCTGATCACGGACCACAACGTTCGTGAAACCCTGGATATCTGTGAAACCGCCTATATCGTCAATGACGGCCAACTGATTGCCGAAGGCGACGCAGAGACCATCCTGGCCAACGATCTGGTCAAGGAAGTGTATCTGGGCCATGAGTTCCGCCTGTAAGCGCTGAGCCGTGCCCAGGCAGTTGCCCGGGCACCTGAGCAGCCACTCACCAGCGCCTCCGTGCCGACAAGCGTGGTCAGCCCTCGACAAGGGCAGCGCAGCAACACCGCTTTATAGTTTTTTATTGTTACAGCGCTCTAGGCAAACCCTTTAGTTTCAGGCATATAATTTGCTTAAGTTTGGCGCCCCGGCGCCCTGTAGTGGATGGCGCATGTGCGCCGGCGAATAAGGTGTTAAGCCCCTGCCATGAAACCATCGCTAGTCTTGAGAATGGGCCAGCAGCTGACGATGACACCGCAGCTGCAACAGGCCATCCGCCTGCTCCAATTGTCGACCCTGGACCTGCAACAGGAAATCCAGGAGGCCCTGGAGTCCAATCCGATGCTCGAACGCCAGGAAGAAGGCGACGACTTCGACAATTCCGACCCCCTGGCCGATAACGCCGAACAAAAGCCCAACACCGACATCCAGGAGCCCTCCTACCAGGAAAGCGCCCCGACGGTTGATAACCTCGATGAGGGTGACTGGAACGAGCGTATCCCCAACGAACTCCCCGTCGACACCGCGTGGGAAGACGTTTACCAGACCAGCGCCAGCAGCCTGCCCAGCAATGATGATGACGAGTGGGACTTCACCACCCGCACCTCGGCCGGCGAAAGCCTGCAGAGCCACTTGCTGTGGCAACTGAACCTGGCCCCGATGTCCGACACCGATCGCCTGATCGCCGTGACCCTGATCGACTGCATCAACAATCAGGGCTACCTGGACGAAACCCTCGAGGAAATCCTCGAAGCGTTCGACCCGGAACTGGACATCGAACTGGACGAAATCGAAGCCGTCCTGCACCGCATCCAGCAATTCGAGCCCGCCGGCATCGGCGCCCGCAACCTGGGCGAATGCCTGCTGCTGCAATTGCGCCAGCTGCCTGCCAAGACCCCTTGGCTGGCCGAGGCCAAGCGCCTGGTCACCGATTACATCGACCTGCTTGGCAGCCGCGACTACAGCCAGTTGATGCGCCGCATGAAGCTCAAGGAAGATGAACTGCGCCAGGTCATCGAACTGGTCCAGAGCCTCAACCCGCGCCCGGGCTCGCAAATCGAGTCCACCGAAGCCGAGTACGTCGTTCCTGACGTTATCGTGCGCAAGGACAACGAGCGCTGGCTGGTGGAGCTCAATCAGGAGTCGGTGCCACGGCTGCGGGTCAACGCCCAGTACGCCGGTTTCGTGCGCCGCGCCGACACCAGCGCCGACAACACCTTCATGCGCAATCAGTTGCAGGAGGCCCGCTGGTTCATCAAGAGCCTGCAAAGCCGCAATGAAACCCTGATGAAGGTTGCCACCCAGATCGTCGAGCATCAGCGCGGCTTTCTGGAGTACGGCGACGAAGCCATGAAGCCGCTGGTCCTGCATGACATCGCCGAAGCGGTCGGCATGCATGAATCGACGATTTCACGGGTGACCACCCAGAAGTTCATGCACACCCCCCGGGGCATTTATGAACTGAAGTACTTTTTCTCCAGTCACGTAAGCACCTCCGAAGGCGGCGAATGCTCGTCCACGGCGATCCGGGCGATCATCAAAAAACTGGTTGCCGCGGAAAATCAGAAAAAGCCGTTGAGTGACAGCAAGATCGCTGGTTTACTGGAGGCACAAGGCATTCAGGTGGCTCGCCGCACCGTCGCCAAGTACCGCGAATCCCTCGGGATCGCGCCTTCGAGCGAACGCAAGCGGTTGATGTAGGGCCACGCCACAGCGTTCCAGTGGTAGATCATCTGATCTACCGCTTTATGCACTGGCAACGAAGGAGAAGCTGTATGCAAGTCAACATCAGTGGACACCAACTGGAAGTGACCGAACCTCTTCGCACCTACATCGGCGAAAAACTCGAACGATTGGAGCGACATTTCGACAAGATCACTAATGTGCAGGTCACGATGACCGTCGAAAAACTGAAGCAGAAAATCGAAGCCACGCTGCATATTCCCGGGAATGAAGTGGTCGCCAACGCGGAACATACCGATATGTACGCCGCGATCGACGCACTCACCGACAAGCTGGATAAACAACTCAAAAAGCATAAGGAAAAGACCCAGAGCCTCCTCCAGGGCGCAACCGGTCGTTAACACTCCCAACCCATGATCCGACTTGAAAGTATCCTGACCCCCGGCCGTTCCCTGGTGAACGTGCCGGGAGGCAGTAAAAAGAAAGCCCTCGAACAAATTGCCAATCTTATCGCCCGCGAAGTGCCGGCCCTGGAGATGCAAGATGTCTTCGAGGCGCTGATCGCCCGTGAAAAACTCGGCTCCACCGGGTTTGGCAATGGCATCGCTATTCCACATTGCCGTCTCAAGGGCTGTGTTTCGCCCATCAGTGCATTGATGCACCTGGACGCCCCTATCGATTTCGACGCCATCGATGGCGCGCCGGTTGACCTGCTGTTCGTGCTGCTGGTCCCGGAAGCCGCCACCGATGCGCACCTTGAGCTGCTGCGACAGATCGCCAGCATGCTCGACCGCAAGGAAGTTCGCGAAAAGCTGCGTAGTGCTGCAAGCAACGAAGCCCTGTATCAGGTTGTCCTGGACGAGCAAAACGGTCAGTAATCATGCGCTTGATCATCGTCAGTGGCCGTTCCGGCTCAGGTAAAAGTACCGCCCTCGACGTTCTTGAGGACAGCGGCTACTACTGCATCGACAACCTGCCAGCCGGTCTGCTGCCGGAGCTGGCCGAACGCGCCCTGGTTCATACCGAGATGTTGCAGCCGCTGGTCGCCGTTTCCATTGACGCGCGCAACCTGCCCAGCCACCTGTCACGCTTCCCCGACCTGCTCGAGGAAGTCCGTGCCCGCCACATCCAGTGCGATGTGCTGTACCTGGACGCCGACGAAGAAACCCTGCTCAAGCGCTTCTCGGAAACCCGCCGGCGTCACCCCCTGACCAACGCCAACCGCTCGCTGGCCGAAGCCATCAGCGTCGAGAGCGTCCTGCTCGGGCCGATTGCCGACCTCGCCGATCTCAAGATCAACACCACCAGCCTGAACCTCTATCAACTGCGCGACACCATCAAGCTGCGCCTGTTGAACCAGCCAGAACCCGGTACTGCGTTCCTGGTGGAGTCCTTCGGGTTCAAGCGTGGCATGCCGGTGGACGCCGACCTGGTGTTCGATGTGCGTTGCCTGCCCAACCCTTACTGGAAACCGGAATTGCGCGAGCAGTCCGGACTCGATCAACCGGTTGCCGACTACCTGGCGGCACAACCGGATGTCGAAGAGATGTTTCAGGACATTTCCACATACCTGCTAAAGTGGCTGCCGCGTTTTGCCGCCAGCAACCGCGCCTATGTCACCATTGCCATTGGCTGCACTGGCGGACATCACCGTTCCGTCTACCTGACCGAGCGTCTGGGGCAGACGCTGCAACAATCCCTGAAGAACGTCCAGGTCCGCCACCGCGACCTCAGCTAAAGGATTCACATCGCGATGCCTGCTCTGGAAATCGAAATCATCAATAAATTGGGCCTGCACGCTCGCGCTTCTGCAAAATTCGTTGGGGTGGCAGGTCAGTTCCCGTGCCAGATCCGGGCCGGTCGTACACCAGAGTCCATGGTCGATGGCAAAAGCATCATGGCGATGATGATGCTGGCCGCCGGCAAAGGCACCACGATCCACTTGAGCACAGAAGGCGAGCAGGAACAGGAAGCGCTGGATGCTCTGGTGGCGTTGATCAACAACTTCTTCGACGAAGGCGAGTAATACAACCACAAAAGCCCCTCACCACAAATCAAGCGAGGGCCGTATCCATCACCATCATCAAACAGAACCCCATCAGCAGCCCGAGGCTGGCAAGCTTGTCATGACCATTGCGGCGCGACTCGGGAATGACTTCGTGGGTCACCACCAGCAGCATCGCCCCCGCCGCCAGCGCCAATCCCAAAGGCAGCAGCAGTTCGGCCAGGCTCACCAGCCACGCGCATAGCAGTGCGAACACCGGTTCTACCAAACCTGACGCCGCACCGATCAGGAACGCCTTGCCCCGGGACATCCCTGCCCCGACCAGCACCAAAGCGATGACCAATCCCTCCGGTACATCCTGCAAGGCAATGCCCATGGCCAGGCTGTCGGCGTCAGGCATTGCGCCACCGGCCGAAACACCTACCGCCATGCCTTCCGGGATGTTGTGGGCGATGATGGCAAATACGAACAGCCAGATCCGCGGAGCAATGCCCGGTCGTTCCAGCGTGCCGACCAGCATGTCCGGGCTGGCGCCAGAGACCTTCCGATCCACCAGGAACAACAGGAAGGCGCCGAGCATAATGCCGAAGCTGATCAACCCACTGGACGCCCAAGGTGACAGTCCAAGCCCTTCGGCGGCAGAGATGCCCGGAACGATCAGCGAAAATGCCGTCGCAGCCAGCATCACGCCAGCGCCAAAGCCAAGCAAAGTGTCGCTGAGCATCTGCGGCATCCGCCGAATCACCAACACCGGCACCGCGCCCAGCGCGGTACCCAAGGCGCAGATCGCACCGCCCTGCAGTGCGCGCAGCAACTTCGGCTCAAGGTCGAGCCATGCCAGCCCATGGGCAACCAAAAGGCTCATTCCCGCCAGCAGCAACAGCGATCCGAACGCGTAACGAAACATCCGTCCATTTCCGATCGCCAGTGTTTCAGTGCCCATAGTCCAGCCTTGGATTGTTTTTATGGAAGACTTAAACCAGTGCGGCCTGATAGCGCGCAGCGACTTGCGGCCAATTGATCACGTTGTAGAACGCGCTGATGTATTCCGGACGACGGTTCTGATAACGCAGGTAATAGGCGTGCTCCCAGACGTCGAGGCCCAGAATCGGGGTATTGCCGTTCATCAACGGGCTGTCCTGGTTACCGCTGCTTTCCACCACCAAGGTCTTTTGCGGGGTCACGCTCAGCCAGGCCCAGCCGCTGCCGAAGCGGGTCAACGCGGCCTTGGTAAAGGCTTCCTTGAAGCTGTCGAGACCGCCCAGTTGTTCATCGATGGCCTTGGCCAGCACGCCTTCGGGCTCGCCACCACCGTCGGGCGCCATGACTTCCCAGAACAACGAATGATTGGCGTGGCCGCCGCCTTGGTTGATCACCGCCGTCCGCAGTTTTTCCGGCAGTTGCTGAACGGCGGACACCAGCTTCTCCACGGGCCACTCGGCATACTCGGTGCCTTCAACAGCCACGTTCAGGTTATTGATGTAGGTCTGGTGATGCTTGGTGTAGTGGATCTCCATGGTCTGCGCATCGATGTGCGGCTCCAGGGCGTCGTAGGCGTACGGCAAGGCAGGCAAGGTAAAAGCCATGTTCAATGGACTCCATGATGATGAGGCGCAGGCGAAGCGACATCGATGTGCAGCAGCCGATGGGTACGCGGATACTCGCCGTGCTCACTGATGAAATTCAGCAGCTCGACGTAGGTCTTGCTGCTCTGGCGCAACGCGGCTTCTCGCAATGTTTGAGGTAGCCGCGGGTCCTGCATGGTCTGCAGCAGCCGTTGGTGGATGGCACACAAGTATTCGGCGCTCTCCTCCGGCTGGTTCAGACGCAAGTGCAGGTCCGCCAGGTTGTGATGGGAAATCACGCAGGCCGCCACCGCTTCGTCGGCATCCGCCCAGCGCTCGAACAGCACCTGGGCCAGGGCCAATGCCTGCAGGTACGCCTCGCGGGCATCGACCAGTTCACCCAGCATGAAAAAGCGATTGGCTCTTTCGATCGTGCGTTTCCAGTGCTCCATGGTGCGCCTCCAAAGCGGTAACGGGGCTTAGACGCCGCCCGCTGTGAGTTTTTCCGGGTTGAGCAATTCTTCCAGCTGGCTGCGCGACAGGTCGGTGTGTTCCAGCGCGACGTCAATCACCGGCCGACCTTGCTGATAGGCCTTCTTGGCAATCTCGGCAGCTTTCTGGTAACCGATGATCGGGTTGAGCGCGGTGACCAGAATCGGGTTGCGTGACAGTGCTTCCTTGATCCGGCCTTCGTTGACCTTGAAGCTGGCGATGGCCTTGTCTGCCAGCAGACGACTGGAATTGGCCAGCAACTCGATACTGCTCAGCAGGTTCTGGGCGATGATCGGCAGCATCACGTTCAGTTCGAAATTGCCCGACTGACCGGCGATGGTGATAACACTGTCGTTGCCGATGACCTGAGCCGCGACCATCGCGGTGGCCTCTGGAATGACCGGGTTGACCTTGCCCGGCATGATCGAAGAGCCCGGCTGCAAGGCTTGCAGTTCGATCTCGCCAAGGCCGGCCAGTGGGCCGGAGTTCATCCAGCGCAGATCGTTGGCGATTTTCATCAGCGATACGGCGGTGGCCTTTAGCTGTCCGGAGACGGCAACGGCAGTGTCCTGGGAGCCGATCAGCGCGAACAGGTCCTTGCCTGGCTGGAACTCGACCCGGGTCAATTTGCTTAGCTGCTGGCTGAAACGCGCCGCGAACTCGGGGTGGGCGTTGACACCCGTGCCCACCGCCGTGCCGCCTTGAGCCAGGGATTGCAGGCTTGGCTGCAAGTCCTGCAGATGGCCGATGTTGGCCTTGAGCTGCTGCGCCCAACCGTTGAGCACCTG
>RCUJ01001336.1_pt1 | contig 13374 bp, 8 predicted proteins | sample 2166321 | NCBI WGS metagenome assembly RCUJ01 (sample SAMN09932808, study PRJNA488358) | compost metagenome | feature: garden; material: soil; isolation source: compost soil in an enriched community after 118 h of incubation | place: Germany: Experimental Botanical Garden Goettingen | collected... | reverse complement strand
ACCACTGGGCGACCATGACCCTGTCCGGCCCCAACAGCCGCAAGCTGCTGGCCGAGGTCACCGACATCGACCTGGACAAGGACGCCTTCCCGTTCATGACCTGGAAGGAAGGCCTGGTCGGCGGCGTGCCGGCGCGGGTGTTCCGCATCTCCTTCACCGGCGAGCTCTCCTACGAGGTCAACGTGCAGGCCGACTACGCCATGGGTGTGCTGGAGAAGATCGTCGCCGCCGGCAAGAAGTACAACCTGACCCCCTACGGCACCGAGACCATGCACGTGCTGCGCGCCGAGAAGGGCTTCATCATCATCGGCCAGGACACCGATGGCTCGGTGACTCCCGACGACCTGAACATGGGCTGGTGCGTCGGCCGGACCAAACCCTTCTCCTGGATCGGTTGGCGCGGCATGAACCGTCAGGACTGCGTGCGCGAGGACCGCAAGCAACTGGTGGGGCTGAAACCGCTCGACCCGAACAAGGTGCTGCCGGAAGGCACGCAACTGGTGTTCGACCCGAAACAGCCGGTGCCAATGAGCATGGTCGGTCACGTCACCTCCAGCTATTTCAGCACCAGCATGGGCTATAGCTTCGCGTTGGCACTGGTCAAGGGCGGACTCAAACGCATGGGCGAGAAGGTCTTCGCGCCGCTGGCCAATGGCACGCTGATCGAGGCTGAAATCGTCAGCGCAGTGTTCCTCGACCCGAAAGGCGAGCGGCAGAACATCTGACGACTCGGCACGCAAGCGTAGGAGCCAACTTGGCGTGGGCCGGTACGCCGGACCGCAGCAAGCTGGCTCCTACGGGTCAACCAGACAACTTCGACAGGTTATCAACATGAGCGCAATCAACGTCTACCAACAACGCCCCGCCGCCGGCTACGCCGAGTCGCCGCTGTTCCACGCCGGTCTCGACGAGCTGGCGTGCAAGCCCACGCTGAGCAAGGGCAGCAGCGCCGGGGTGCGCCTGCGCGAAAAGAAACTGCTCGGCCACCTGACCCTGCGTGGCGATCCCGATAACAGCAACTTCGCCGGCGCCGTGCACCAGGCCACTGGCCTGGAACTGCCGGGCGCGCTGGCCCTGGTCAGCCGTGGCGACACCTCGCTGCAGTGGCTGGGCCCGGACGAGTGGCTGCTGATCGTACCCGGCGGCAGCGAGTTCGCCGTCGAGCAGAAGCTGCGCGAGGCCCTGGCCGGCCAGCATTGCCAGGTGGTCAACGTCAGCGGCGGGCAGACCCTGGTCGAGCTGAGCGGACCGAAAGTGCGTGAATTGCTGATGAAATCGACCAGCTACGACGTGCACCCGCGCAACTTCCCGGTGGGCAAGGCGGTCGGCACGGTGTTCGCCAAGTCGCAACTGGTGATCCGCCACACCGGCGAAGACACCTGGGAACTGGTGGTACGCCGCAGCTTCGCCGACTACATCTGGCTGTGGCTGCAGGACGCCAGCGCCGAGTACGGCCTGGCGATCGAGGCCTGAGGTTACGCCGGCCTGTGGGAGGGGCTTTAGCCGCGATGGCTGTCGCGGCTGAAGCGGATCGCCGCCCGGCCCCTCCCACAGGGTAAAAGCGCCTATAGGCCCCTAGCGCAGCATTGGAGTTCCCCCATGAGCCGCACCCCCGACACCTGGATTCTCACCGGCCACTGCCCGAGCGTGCTCGGTACCGTGGACGCGGTGACGCGCTTTTTGTTCGAGCAGCGCTGCTACGTCACCGAACACCATTCGTTCGATGACCGGCTGTCCGCGCGCTTCTTCATCCGCGTCGAGTTCCGCCAGCCCGACGGTTTCGACGAGCAGGCCTTCCGCGCCGGCCTGGCCGAGCGTCTGGCGCCGTTCGCCATGCACACCGAACTGACCCCGCCGGGCTACCGGGCCAAGGTGGTGCTGATGGTGAGCAAGGCCGACCATTGCCTGAACGACCTGCTCTACCGCCAGCGCATCGGCCACCTGGCCATGGACGTGGTGGCGGTGGTCTCCAACCACCCGGACCTGGAACCGCTGGCACGCTGGCACGGCATTCCCTACCACCACTTCCCCCTCGACCCCAACGACAAGCCGGCGCAGGAGCGCCAGGTCATGCAGGTGATCGAGGACAGCGGCGCCGAGCTGGTGGTGCTGGCCCGCTACATGCAAGTGCTCTCGCCGGAGCTGTGCCGCAAGCTGGACGGCTGGGCGATCAATATCCACCACTCGCTGCTGCCCGGTTTCAAGGGTGCCAAGCCCTATCACCAGGCGTACCAGAAGGGGGTCAAGCTGGTCGGCGCCACCGCCCACTACATCAACAACGACCTCGACGAGGGGCCGATCATCGCCCAGGGCGTGGAGTCGGTGGACCACGCCCACTACCCCGAAGACCTGGTCGCCAAGGGCCGCGACATCGAGTGCCAGACCCTGGCCAAGGCCATCGCCTACCACCTCGAGCGGCGGGTGTTCCTCAACGCCAACCGCACCGTGGTGCTGCACGCCTGAAGCTTAGGGTGCGCTGTGCGCACCCTACTTGGCGGACAACCTGGCGCGGACCTCGCTGGCGGTGCAGCCGAAATGCTGGCGAAAGCTGCGGGTGAACTGCGCCTGGTCGCTGAAGCCCCAGTGCAGCGCCAGTTCGCCAATCGACAGGTGGCAGTGCGGGTCGTGCAGGCGCCGGTTGATGGCTTCCAGGCGCTGCAGGCGGATCCATTCGCCGAGGCTGTAGGGCGTGCTGGTGAACAGCTTGTGCAGATAGCGCACCGACAGACCGCAGGCCGCGGCGACCTGCTGCGGGGTCAGCTCGGGCGAGCACAGGTGTTGTTCGACGTACTGCTCGATGCGCTGCAGGTGCAGGGCGGCCAGGTTCGAGCTTTCGCTGTTGAGCACCCGTTCGTCCTGGCGCAGGGCCATCAGCAAGGTCGACAGGGCTTGCTCCAGCAGCATGTGGCGGGCGGCCTGGTCGCACTCGTCGAAGCGTGCGGCGCACATCGCCAACTGATCGACGAAGATCCGCCCGAGGCTGCGCTTGGCGTCGAAGCAGAAGCGCGTATAGCGCTCGGCGCCGCGCAGTTGGCCATGCAGGGCACGCTCGGGCAGCTTGAATACCCAGAGGTCGTTGTCGCTGGCGTAGTGGAAACGGTAGGGCGCATCGCCGCGCTCGAAGATGAAGCCGCCGGGCTGGCAGTGCAGTTCGCGGCCGTCCTGCTCGAAATGCACCTCGGCACGGCGCGGCACCGTGACCAGGTAGCAGGCTTCGCGGTCGTCGCTGACCTGGGCCTTGCTGCGCGAGTAGCCGAGCTGGCTCGAGCGCAGGCGCGACAAGGTCAGGGAAGTGCTGTTGGTTTCCCAGATCTGCAGGCTGCCGCTGAAACTGGCGTTGGGCGCGAATTCCAGCGACAGCGGGAAATAGGTGCTGCCGATCGCCTCGGCCCAGCGCGGTTGGCGTTCACTGTCGGGCCAGTAGCGGGTGGAGAGTTGCTGTGCCATGGCCGGTCCTCGTATGTTTTTTATTGTGAGGACGGCGCCGATCAGTAGAACTGCCGGCGCCGCTGATTTGCCATCATTTGCCAATGTTTACCAAGGGTCAATCGCCGGGTGTCAGGCGGTAGGTGGCCGAGGGCGCCAGGGTGGCCTGCCAGCCCGGTGGCACGACTATGTTGGTGGTCGCTTCCTCGATCACGCAGGGGCCCTGGATGGTCTGCCCGGCCTGCAAGCGGTCGCCGTTGTACACCGGGGTGTCCTGCCAGTCGTCCTGGGCGCTGAACAGCATCGGCCGGTGACCGACCGGGCTGGCCGCGGACGGTTCGGCCGGAATGACCAGCTCCGGCATGGGCGGCCGTTGCAGGCGGGCGATCACCGAGCACTCGAGGTTGACCAGTTCGATCGGGCTGTCCGGTTCGCTGTAGGAAAACAGCGCCTTGTGCCGCTGGTGGAAGGCTTCGCGCAGCGCCGCCAGGCTGTTGCGGTCGAGCCGTTCGCAGCTCAGCTCGACGTTGCACTCGTGGATCTGCCCGAGGTAGCGAATCTCCAGGTTGTACTGGCAGTCGACCCGGTTGCCGGCGCTGAAGCCGTCGTCGCGCAGGTTGGCCAGGCCGCGCTCGCGCAGGTCGTGCAGGGCCAGGTTGAGCTGCTCGAGGTCGACGTGCGCATCATCCAGGCGCATCGGCAGGGTGGTCAGCTGGTCGTAGCGGATGTCCGAGAGGATCTGGCCGAAGGCGCACAAACCGGACGCCACCTTGGGGATCAGCACCACCTTGCTGCCGATTTCCTCGGCCAGGCGCATCACGTGCATGCCCGCCGCGCCACCGGCGCCGATCAGGGCGAAGTCGCGCGGGTCATAGCCGCGCTCCACCGATACCCGGCGGATGCCGCTGACCATGTTCAGGTTGACCAGGGTGATGATGCCGATCGCCGCACGCTCGACGCTGATGCCCAGCGGTTCGGCGATCTTGCTCCGGATCGCGTTGATCGCGGCCTGGCGGTCGAGGCGGATGCTGCCACCGAGCAGGGCGCCGTCGGCCAGGTAGCCGAGCGCCAGGTTGGCGTCGGTCACGGTTGGTTCGCTGCCGCCCTTGCCGTAGCACACCGGGCCGGGCGTGGCGCCGGCGCTGCGTGGGCCGACCTGGAGCATGCCGAAGTCGTCGAGGTGGGCGATCGAACCGCCGCCGGCGCCGAGGGTTTCCACCTGGATCATCGGCACGCCGATGCGGTAGCGCAGGAAGTCGCTGTCCTTGCTGAAATTGGTGCGCCCGCCCTTGCTCAGGGTGATGTCGAACGAGGTGCCGCCCATGTCGACGGTGATCACGTTGTCGATGCCGAAGGGTTGCGCCACGCACAGGCCGGCCTGCGGTGCCGAGGCGGGGCCGGAGTTGATCGCATTGACCGCGCGCTCGCGCATCACGGCACCGGGCGCCAGGCCGCCGTTGGACTGGAAGTAGCGGGTCGGCTGCTGCGCGCCCAGCTCCTCGAACAGCGCGTCGATGCGCTCGATATAGCGGCCCATCACCGGGCTCAGGTAGGCGTTGACCACGGTGGTGGAGGTGCGGGTGTATTCGCGGATCTGCGGGAACACCTCGTGGCCGCTGCAGACGAACACGTCCGGCAGGGCGGCGCGGACCATCTGCATGGCGCGCTGTTCGTGGCTCGGGTTGCGCACCGACCAGACGAAGGAGATCGCCACCGCCTGCACCTGTTGCTCGCGGAAGTAGTCGATGGCGGCCAGGATCGCCGCCTCGTCCAGCGGGCTGTACTCGCGGCCGTCGCTGAGCACGCGCCCGCCGATCGGCCGGCGCAGGTGGCGCGGCACCAGCATGTACGCCGGTGGGTAAGTGGCGTCGTAGCGGTGGCCGTCTTCCTTGTGGCCGAGGCGGATTTCCAGGCTGTCCTCGTGGCCGTCGGTGCACAGCAGGCCGACCTTGACCCCGGTCTTCTCGATCAGCGCGTTGAGCGCCACCGTGGTGCCGTTGATGCACAGGTCGCAGTCGGCAATGATCTCGGCCGGGCTGCGGCCGATGGCATCGGCGATCTGCGCCAGGCCGTTGCGGATCGCCAGGGTGCCGTCATGCGGGGTGGACGGCGCCTTGAACAGCTGCACGTTGCCGTTGCGGTCGGCGAGGATGAAATCGGTGAAGGTGCCGCCGGCGTCGATGCCCAGGCGATATTGTTGCTTAGTCATGCTCTGATCCTCTGCTGTGCTCATTGCGCTGCGCGCTGGGCGCGGGTGGCGGCTTCGTCGAGTTGGCCCTGGCCATCGATGACCACGCCGTATTCCAGGCGCGCGCCTTCGCGCGAAACCAGGCCGTTGCGCACATCGGCCAGTACCGCGGCCAGCGGCCGGCGCAGCGGGTCGCCATAGCCACCGCCGCCCGGGTTGACGTTGATCACCCGTTCGCCCGGCTGGGCGGTCAGCAGGGTGTTCTGGATGTAGTGGCTTTCCTCGCCGTCGGCATGCCGGTGGATCAGGCGGCCGAGCTTGGGCTCGAGCAGCACGTTCTTCGCCCCGGCCGCACCGGCGGTCGGCAGTTGGCGGCCTTCGCCGAAACCGACCACGGTCATGGCGTGTTCGAGCGGTTCGATTTCCAGGCGGGTGCCGGAACCGCCGCGGAATTCGCCGGCGCCGCCACTGTCGGCCATCAGGCTGTAGCGGTGGATCAGGATCGGGTAGGAATACTCCAGCAGCTCGATATCGCCGGACATCAGCGCGCCGAAGCAGCACAGCGGGCCGCAGGCCGGCCAGCCGTCCATGGCCTGGTTGGCGCCGGCGCCGGAGATGATCGAGGCGAGCACCATGGTCACGTATTCGTCATTGCCGTTGCGCGGGTCGTGGCCGGCGATGTTGATCCCGCTGGCATGCCCCCAGGAGGCGGTCACCCGCTCCGGTGCGGCCTGTTCCAGGGCCAGGCGCACGGCGTCGGCGAGGGTTTCCATCGGCGTGGTGGTGCTGTTGACGTGCGGCGCGGGTTCCTGGGCATTGCACAGCGTGCCGGGTGGGCCGAGGTCGACACTGATGCAGCGGTACAGGCCTTCGTTATAGGGCGGCGGCACCTGGGCGAACATCATCAGGCCGAGGTAGACGCCGGAGATCGAGTTGCCCTCGTAGGAGTTGATGAAGTAGGGCACCTGCGGCGGGCTCTCGATCAGCACATGGGCTTGGTCGCCACGGATTTCCACCCGCGCGGTGATCGACAGTTCGCCCAGGCCGTGGCCGGAGTCTTCGAGCACCGCAGTGCCCGAATAGCAGCCGTCCGGTACCTCGCGCAGCAGGGCGCGCATGTGGCGGTCGGCCATGTCCTTGAGTTCGCCGATGCAGGCGCGCACCTGCTCGACGCCGTAGCGCTCGAGCAGCTCGAGCAGGTGACGCTCGCCGACGCTGCAGGCGCCGTACTGGGCATTCAGGTCGCCTTCCTGGTAGGCGCGGGCGCGCATGTTGGTCAGCAGCAGGTTGACCACGTCCTCGCGGCGCTTGCCCTGGGCCCACAGCTTGACCGGCGGGATGCGCAGGCCTTCGGCATAGATTTCCTTGGCGTCCGGGTTGTAGCCGGCCGGCACCGGGCCGCCGATGTCGGTGAGGTGGCCCTTGCACACGGTCCAGAACACCAGCTCGCCCTGGTAGAACACCGGCTTGTACATGCAGCAGTCGAGGATGTGGCTGCCCTTGTAGGCCGGGTCGTTGTGATAGATCACGTCGCCTTCGGCGATGTCGCCCGCGAAGAACTCGGCCACGCACTTCATCGCCGGGATCAGCGAGCCGAGGTGGATCGGGATGTCCTGGCCTTGCAGGATCATTTCCGGGAGGTGGTCGAAGAGGGCGTTGGAATAGTCGTGGGCGAGGTTGAACACGCTCGAACGACTGGTCTTTTCCAGCGTCAGGGTCATTTCTCGCTGGGCGGTTTCGAGCGCACCGCGCACGACTGCCAGGGTGATCGGATCTACTGTGCTCATGGGTCACCACAAATCTTGTTTTTGTCCGGGTGAGGGCCGTGACGGATGTCTTGCCCACGTCACTAAAGCTACGCGCCGGCCTGGCGCCTGGCTTGTCGTCGGGTGCACCGTTTATTGGCGTGCAGTGCACTGTTCGCGCGGGATCGGACGGCTTGGGTAGGGTGCGCCGCGCGCACCGCTGACAGCCGGCACGGCGGCGTCACTCCATCCGAGCTGGGTCAAGGTCACAAAAAAGGCCAGCACTAGGCTGGCCAAGACAGGAGCGTGAGCATGCGTCCTGTGGGGGGCTAGTGTCGCGTCAACCATGAATTGTCGGTTAAACACCAGGCTTGCGTAGGAGTGGTCGGGCGGCGTTCCGCTTTAGCCGCGATTGACCTTGACGGTGCTGAAAGCATCGCGGCTAAAGCCCCTCCCACGAAAAGCGACAGATGATTCGAGTCGCGACACTAGAAGTAGTAACCGATGTTGGCATACAGCTGGTTTTCCCAGCGGTCGCTACCGCCGACACCCAGGCTCTGGGTGTAGCTGCCGCCGCCGATGTAGGGGTCGTGCTTGCCGTGCAGCCATTCGACGGCGATCCACAGGTCTTTCAGCGAGAAGGAGGTGCCGAGGATGAAGCGCTGGGAATCCTCGAAACTGGACTCGTCCTTGTCGAACAGGCTGTAGTTGCCATAGACCTTGACCCCGGAGAACCAGCCGAAGGTGCCGGCAATGTCGTAGCTGAGGTCGGCCACGTACAGATCGCCCTTGGCCGCGACGTTGAAGGTGCCGTCGAAACTGCCGAAGCTGACCAGATCGTCGCTGCCTGGGTTTTCCGGCGTCATCTCCTGGCGGGCGGCCTGCAGTTGCACGCCCCAGGGGCCGTTCTTGCCCAGGTAGTGCACGGCCAGGGCGTTGCGTCGGCCGCTGTCGCCGGTGTCCTGGTTTTCCAGCGACGAGGTCAGTGCAGAGGCGCCGATCTCCGATTGCCAGGCACCGAGCTTGAGGTTGCGCGCCAGGCGTCCGACCAGTATGTCGCGCTCGTGGTTGTCGCTGCCATCGACCACATAGTCGTCGGCCGTGGCGACGCTGGTGGCATAGGTCCGGCCGCCGCGGCTGGTGCCCTGGCCCTGGTCGGCGGGGCGCAGGTAGTAGCCGAGCTGGAGGTTCCAGTCACCCTGCTGCTGGATATATTTGACGCCCAGATCCTGGATGTCTTCGAGGCCGATGACGTTGCCCAGCGACTCGAAGAAGGTGCTGCCGAAGTAAGGCTGCAGGCCAAAGGGGATCTTGTTCAGGCCGACCTGGAGCTGGCGCGACTCGTCGAATTTGTAGCCGATCCAGGCATATTCGGCGAAGGAGATATCGCCGATCTTGTCGGTGTAGTCGAACGGGTAGGCATCGCCGTAGAAGCGGTACTTGGCCGCACCTATCCAGCTGTCGGAGTTGTAGCTGGCGGTGAGGAAGGCGGTGTCGAAGCCGAGTTCCTCGAGATCGCGGTCGGGGTCGTAGTCGACGCGCGCGCGCACCGCGCCGCCGATGTCGAGGTTGTCGTTGATCGCGACCGCGCCAACCGGCAAGGCGATGGCTGCCAGCAGGGGCAGGGCGCCGAGGGCGGGCAGGGTGCGACGGTTGAACAGGGTCATGGAGCTACTCCTTTGCGTTATCTGTCTTGTTTTTCTGCAGCGCAGCGCCAAGCCGCGGCGGGGTGCCGAGGCTTGCGCTGAGTTGGGTGAGTTGGGTGCAGCGAGTTGGAAGGCGTGCGGTTTCAGCTGCAGCTGGCGCGGATGAACCAGCTGCGCTTGGCGTTGCCCAGCAGCAGCCAGTAGGCGCCGAAGGCGCTGATGAAGGTCACCGGCGCCGAGTAGGAAGCCAGCGCCGCACCGTCGACGTTGAGCAGGACGATGCCCAGGCCGGCGGCGAAGAACCAGGCGGTCAGGCCGCAGGGGTTGAACGAGGTGACGCGATCCGGCTGGTACTCCAGCTTGCCCTCGAACAGCTGGGCGTACTTCGGCGAAAAGATGTGGGCCAGGGCGATCGCCACCCAGGCCACCACGAAGATGCTCTGGTAGGCCAGGGCTTGCAGGATGTAGCTGAACACGTTGAGCAGCATCAGGGCGTACACCACCAGGCCGACCACCACGGCCCAGACCATGTAGGGCACGCCGGCCAGGCCAAAGCGGCTGAAGAAGGCCTGCATGTTGCTGGCCGCCATGAAGAAGTTGGCGGTGTTGATGCGGGTCTGGCTGACCCAGACGAACAGCAGGCCCCAGATGCCCATCAGCTCGACGATGGCGAGCACCACCGAGACTTCCGAGAGACCGCCCTGGGTAGGGATGGTCGCGGCGAGGAAGATGCCGACCAGACCGTTGACCAGGAAGGTGAAGATGTAGAACGGCAGGCCGAAGTTGAAGCTGGCGTGGTAGCCGGCATCTTCCTGGCGGCCGAAGCGGGCGTAGTCCCAGGTGTACATCATGAGAATCCAGACGCCCATGAAGTAGGTGAAACAGTCCCACCAGCCATTGCTCACCGGCCCGCTCTCAGGCCCCATTTCCAGCCAGGCGGAGCTGTAGCCGTATTCGCCGACCGCCATCACCACCACGGCGATCAGGCCGAGCAGGTAGAGCGGCAGCAGTACGCCGTTGAACTTGTCCAGCCAGGTCTGCACGCTGCCGAACACCAGCGGCACGCTGTACAGCACCACCAGCAGGTAGGCCTGGTTGAGCGTGAGGCCGGAGACATAGTTGTGGATGGCGATGGCGATCACCGAACCTTCGAACACGCTGTAGTAGATCGCGGTGGCGAAGAAGATCAGGGTGGCCAGCGCCGCGCCGGTGCGGCCGAACAGCACGCGGGAGAACAGGGCGACCGACAGCCCGGTCTTGATCGCATAACGGGCGATGACGCCGTTGATGGCCGCATAGGTGATGACGGACAGCAGCAGGCCGATGATGGCGTTCTGCGTGCCGAAGTTCATCGCCAGAGTGGCAGACACCACCAGCCAGAACATGGCGCTGCAGATGGCCCACCAGGCCATGGTCAGCGAGCCTTTGCTCATGCGTTGATTGTCGGGGACCGCCACGAGGGCGCAGTCGGCGCTGTCGCCGTGCTTCTGGATATTTCCGGCCATGACTCTTCTCTTGTTGTTGTGCGAGGGGGTGGAGTCATGATGGTAGGGAGGCGGGCGGACAAAGAATTGCTGCTGGCGGCCCTGTCTTTTGTCATCCAGTGAACTGGCTGTGACGCCGCGCGGCGTGCCGGAGGAACCGTAGGGTGCGCCGTGCGCACCAGAGCGCGTAGCCCGGATACAATCCGGGAGCGATTGGTCGGGCGCCAGACTTCCCCGGATTGCATCCGGGCTACAAAAGAATGCTGCTCACCTGGTCAAGTGAGCAGCATCGCAGGTGAAGCCGTGACCAAGCTCAGCTCAGATACCCAGGCACAGGTACTTCAGTTCGAGGTAGTCCTCGATGCCGTATTTGGAGCCTTCACGACCCAGGCCGGAGGCTTTCACTCCGCCGAACGGCGCCACTTCGGTGGAAATCACGCCGGTGTTGATGCCGACCATGCCGTACTCCAGCGCTTCCGCCACGCGGAACACCCGGCCCAGGTCGCGGGCATAGAAGTAGGAGGCCAGACCGAACTCGGTGTCGTTGGCCATGGCGATCACCTCGGCCTCGTCCTGGAAGCGGAACAGCGGCGCCAGCGGGCCGAAGGTTTCTTCCTTGGCCACGGCGGCATGCTTCGGCACGTCGATCAGGATGGTCGGCTCGAAGAAGCTGCCGCCGAGGCTGTGCGGCTTGCCGCCGGCCACCAGCTTGGCGCCTTTGCCGAGGGCGTCGGCGATGTGTTCCTGGACCTTGGCCACCGCCTTGGCGTCGATCAGTGGGCCGGTGGTGGTGCCGTGTTCCAGGCCGTTGCCGATCTTCAGCTTGGCCACGGCCGCTATCAGCTTGTCGACGAAGGCGTCGTACACACCGTCCTGGATATACAGGCGGTTGGCGCACACGCAGGTCTGGCCGTTGTTGCGGTACTTGGAGATCAGCGCACCTTCCACGGCGGCATCCAGGTCGGCGTCGTCGAAGACGATGAACGGCGCGTTGCCGCCCAGCTCCAGGGACACCTTCTTGATGTCCCGGGCGCACTCGGCCATCAGCTGGCGGCCGATTTCGGTGGAGCCGGTGAAGGTCAGCTTGCGCACGATCGGGTTGCCGGTCAGCTCGCTGCCGACTTCGGAGGCCGAGCCGGTGACCACGCTGAACACGCCGGGCGGAATCCCGGCCTTTTCCGCGAGAGCCGCCAAGGCCAGGGCGGAATACGGCGTCTGCGAAGCGGGCTTGAGCACCATGGTGCAGCCGGCGGCCAGGGCCGGACCGGCCTTGCGGGTGATCATCGCCGAGGGGAAGTTCCACGGGGTGATGGCCGCGGTGACGCCGATCGGCTGCTTGAGCACGATGATGCGCTTGTCCGGCTGGTGGCCGGGAATGGTGTCGCCATAGACGCGCTTGGCTTCTTCGGCGAACCACTCGAGGAAGGAGGCGGCGTAGGCGATTTCGCCCTTGGCTTCGCTCAGCGGCTTGCCCTGTTCGATGGTCATCAGGCGGCCGAGGTCGTCCTGGTTTTCCATCATCAGCTCGAACCAGCGGCGCAGCTTGCTCGCCCGCTCCTTGGCGGTCAGCGCGCTCCAGGCCGGCAGGGCGCGTTCGGCGGCTTCGATGGCGCGGCGGGTTTCCGCGCGGCCCATCTTCGGTACCGAACCGATGATCTCGCCGCTGGCCGGGTTGTTCACGGCGATGGTCTGGCCGCTGTCCGCGTCGAGCCATACCCCGTCGATATAGGCTTGCTGGCGGAACAGGTGGGCGTTTTTCAGTTGCATGGCGGGCTCCGGTAGTCGGTGGCTGCGGTCTATTGTTGTAGTGGCTGCGATAGGCAGGCCAGTGGGCTGCCCGGGTTCAGCGGATCCATTGGCTGGTGTCGTCGAGGGCCCTGGCGAAGCGCTGCAGGATCAGGCCGATCTCCGCTTCGCTGACGATCAGCGGCGGGCAGAAGGCCACGGCATCGCCCATGGCGCGGGTGATCATGCCGTGCTCCTGGGCCCGGGCGGCCATGTGCCGGCCGAGAGTGCCGAGGCTCTGGTACGGCGCCTTGCTGGCGCGATCGCCTACCAGTTCGACCGCGGCGATCAGGCCGCAGCCGCGGACCTCGCCGACCAGCGGGTGGTCGGCAAACTGCTGCAGGCCGGCGTGCAGCAACTGGCCCATCTGCGCGGCGTGCTCGACCAGGCACTCCTCCTCGATGATCTTGAGGTTTTCCAGGGCCACGGCGGTGGCCACCGGATGGCCGCTGCCGGTGAAGCCATGGCCGAGGGTGCCGAGGCTCTGGCTCTGGTCGGCGATGCCCTGGAACACCCGGTCGTTGATCAGGATCGCGGCGATCGGCTGGTAGGAGGACGACAGCTGCTTGGACAGCACCATGATGTCCGGCTGGATGCCGAAGGTCTGGCTGCCGAACATCTGCCCGGTGCGGCCGAAACCGCAGATGACTTCGTCGGCGATCACCAGGATGTCGTGGCGGCGGCAGACCCGCTGGATCTTCTCCCAGTAGGTGCGCGGCGGCACTATCACGCCGCCGGCGCCCATCAGCGGTTCGCCGATGAAGGCGGCGATGGTCTCCGCGCCTTCGGCGAGGATCTTCTGCTCCAGTTCGGCGGCCAGGCGGTCGGCGAACTGCTCCTCGCTCTCGCCAGGCTGGGCGTGACGATAGTGGTGCGGGCAGCCGACATGCAGGAAGCCCGGCAGCGGCAGGTCGAAGCCGCGCTGATTGCCGGGCAGGCCGGTCAGGCTGGCGCTGGCCACGGTGATGCCGTGGTAGCCGTTGACCCGGCTGATAAACTTCTTCTTGGCCGGTTTGCCAAGGGCGTTGTTCAGGTACCAGACCATCTTGACCACGGTGTCGTTGGCTTCGGAGCCGGAGTTGGTGAAGAACACCTTGCTC
>RCUJ01001332.1_pt1 | contig 13385 bp, 10 predicted proteins | sample 2166321 | NCBI WGS metagenome assembly RCUJ01 (sample SAMN09932808, study PRJNA488358) | compost metagenome | feature: garden; material: soil; isolation source: compost soil in an enriched community after 118 h of incubation | place: Germany: Experimental Botanical Garden Goettingen | collected... | reverse complement strand
GAGTCCGCTGGAGGTCTGGTACTAGCGCCTGGACGTCGACACCTTCATCGAGCAGGCACCCGACGAGAAGGCCCGAAAGGTGCGCCAGCAACTGGCCGACAAGGCCCACGAGCGGATCGACGAGAACATCTTTCCCAAGATCGTCACCCAAGTGGCCGGCCAGCAGCGGCTGCTCGACCAGCCCCCCATTCTCTTTCATGTGGCCGAAGCGGACTTCGAGGAGCGGGCCCGCCAGGGCCTGGCCGACTACCGGATGTCGCTGCCGGACGAGCGCCGCGTCCTGCTCGACCGCTATCGCCTGCACGACTTCGCCATGAAGGTGGTGGGCATCGGCAGCGTCGGCACCCGCTGCTTCGTCGCCCTGTTCTTCTCCGAGGAAAACCATCCCCTGCTGCTGCAGTTCAAGGAAGCCTGCCCATCGGTGCTCGAGCCCTATGCCGGCAAAAGCCGCTACGAATACCAGGGCCAGCGCGTGGTGACCGGCCAGCGGTTGATGCAGTCTTCCAGCGACATCTTCCTCGGCTGGGCGCGCGGCAAGCAAGGCTACGACTTCTACGTGCGCCAGTTGCGCGACATGAAGTTCTCCCTGCCGGTCGAGGGCTGCAGCGCGGTGCAGCTCAAGCGCTACGCCGAGGTCTGCGGCTGGACCCTGGCCCGCGCCCACGCCAAGGCCGGCGATGCCGCGACCATCAGCGGCTACCTGGGCAAGGCGGACAACTTCGACGAGGCGCTGGGCGACTTCGCCGTCGCCTACGCGGACCAGACGGAAAAGGACCACGCCGCCCTCGTGGAGGCCGTGAACTCCGGACGACTGCAGGCGCTGGTCGAGGAGGAGTAGTTCCTCGCCACGACAAACCGTTTCGAGCGAAGCCTCAGCGGCCGGCTTCCCGCGCTTGCAGGGCCTCGCCGATCACCGATACATCGAGGATGTTGCGTACATCCACTTCCTCGGCGATGACCTCCTCTTCGAGCAGGAAGGTCACCAGATAGCCGAGGCGGCGATGAAACTCCGCGTTCTTGACCAGCGAATAGCGATAGCGAGAGTCCACCCAGAGGGACAGATCGGGCGGCGGTGAGCTTTCGTAGATTGCCTCGGCCCACTCCTCCTTGATGCCCATCTCCCGAGCCAGCGACCGGATGCCAATCTCCGGATTCTCCTGCATGACCTCGCTGGCCAGCAGCAGCGCGCGCAGAAAGCGCACCGCCGCTTCGCGGTTGCTTCCGAGCCACTCGCGGCGGGCCGCGTAGACCGACACCGAGGTGTAGATGCCCATCGCCCCCTCGGTCACTATGAGTCGACCTTTGGCTTCGTGCACCATTTTCTGCAGCCAAGGCTCCCAGACCATGGCGGCGTCGATCCGCTTGCCGGCCAGGGCACTCAGTTGCTCGGCCGGAGTCATGCCCAACAGCTCGACTTGATCGCGGCGGATGCCGAGCTGGCGCAGGGCCATCATCAGTCCGAAGTGGGCCGTCGAGCCGCGGAAGAAACCGATGCGCTTTCCGGCCAGGTCGGCGACCGTTGCTATGCCGCTGCCATCGCCGGCGACCAGGCCCTCGCCATAGGCATTTTCCGGGTTGATCCCGACGACCACCCAGTCGACCCCCTGGCTGAGCCCACCGATGAAGGGCACGCTACCGATGGAGGCCACGTCGATACGCTTCTCCCGCGCCGCGGCGATCATCGGCGGCCCGGCGACGAACTTGACGAAATTCGGCCTCAGGCCTACCCGCTCGAACAAGTGCAGATCCCTGGCCACCAGCAGCAGCCAGTCGGTGTTCGACTGGAAACCGATGCTGATCGGCAGCGCGCCGCGAACGGTTGACCGCGGTCCGGCGCGCACCGCTTCCTGCCCCGCCAGGAGCAGCAGGATGAGCAGCATCGCTATTGCAGGCCTGCACCGCATTTGCGCTCTCCTTTGGTCGCCTCAACGGGTCGTCGGAATCGTCAGGATTGGCGCCGCTTCATTGCTTCGGGTCTCCACGAAGGTGAAGAGAAACATGATGGACGAGAAGATCTGCTTGGAAGGGATATCCCGGTTGTCGATGTAGAACCAGTAGCCCTGATAGGGCACTGCCACGAAGGGGTCGACGGGAGGTTCTGCTGAGCTGCCGATCCGGATCAGCGGAGGAATCGCCCCGCTGGGGCCGATATCGCCCTCCGCGGTCGGTCGCACCCGCTTCTCCGCCACATGCGCCTCGGGCACCGAGATGTACGAGGCGATGTCGACGAGAATCTCGTAGATCGAGCGGGTCAGCAGGGCGATTTCCCGGTCGTGGCTGGCCACGGTGCCGTAGATGACCTGATACTCCCGGGCGCTGGAATCCAGGCCCAGCAGCTGCGCCACATGGCGCAGTGCGCTTTCCTCGGCGGCCGCGGTCCTCGGGCGGAAGATCATCTGCAGCTTGGGCTCGCCCTCCCCCTGCTGCAGACGCATGCCGATGTCGCCCGACGATTGCAGCCGCTCGAGGCTCGGCAGCAGGGCGTAGAACTCGGGGTTGGCCCGGCGCACGAACAGGCGGCCGACCCGTCGGTTGTCGATGCCGTTCACCGACTGCACCGAGGTGCGGAATACTTCCTCCACCGGGTTGCCGGCCTGGATGATGTTGAGGAGCACCGCGGGGGGAATCGGCGTCATCAGCGAACGGGCGAAGCGTTCGCCGCTCATTGGCGCGTAGGTGACGGTCGGGCTGTCGTTGAAGGTGGCCCCGGCCGACAAGCCTGCGGAGCTGGTGATGACCGGGGTGCCGTCAGTTTGATTGACCGCTGCAGCCGCGCCGAAACTGCGCGGGAACGAGTAGCCGGCGACGATTTGCCCGACCTCAAGGAACACCGGTGCGTCGGCGTAGCGGATCTTCACCAGATTCAGCAGCATCTGGCTCTTCCACGAATCGCCCACGGCCACCGAGTAGTCGAGGCGGTCGCGCGCCACCGTACCCGGCCCGATACTCGTGCAGCCAGCGCAGGCCAGCCAGATCGCTGCCACACCGAGTGCCGCCACCGGGACTCCTTTCATCACGCATGCCCTCCGACTAGCGGGTCAGCCAGAACGCGCCGCGGGCCTTGACGCTGTCCATGACCTCGCCCGCCTGGGCGTCTCCCAGCCAAGCAGCCACAAGCCACGTCAGGGCCAGCACAAATCGCCAGCGCTCGAGCATGGCTACCTCATCGCAAGGGACAACGCCCCCTAGCCCCGCCCACCCTGTTCATGCGTACCTGGTTCACTGCGCCTGCGTCTGCTCCTGCACCGCCGACCAGCCGCCGCCCAGCGCCCGGTACAGACTGACCACCGCGCTCAGCTGCTGCTGGCGGGTCTGCGACTCGAGCAGTTCGGCCTGGAACAGGCTGCGCTCGGAGTCCAGCACCTCCAGGTAGCTGACCAAGCCACCGTCGTAGCGCGCCCGCGACAGGCGCGCGGCACTACGCGCGGCCGCCAGCTGGCGCTGACGGGCGATGTGCTCGTCACGCGAAGTGCGCAGGCCGGTCAGCGAATCGTCCACGTCGCGCAAACCGTTCAGCACCGCCTGCTCGTAGCCCAGACGCGCCTGCTCGGCGCGCTGGCGCTGCGCCTCTTCCACCGACTTTAGCTGACCGGCGTTGAAGATGGGCGCGAGGATGTCGCCGAACAGGCCCCAGTTTTCGCTGTCGCCCTCGACCAGGTCGCTCAGATCGCGGCTGGCGTATCCGAAGCTGGCGGTCAGCGACAGCGATGGCAAGCGCTAGGCGCGGGCCACGCCAATGCGCGCGGTCTCGGCGGCCAGCCGCTGCTCGGCGGCCAGGATGTCCGGACGACGCTCCAGCAAGGTCAGCGGCAAACCGGCGGGAACCTCGACCGGCATGGCCTGCCGCGCCAGCTCGCTGCCCCGTTCGATGTCCCGCGGGCGCGAGCCGACCAGTACGCTGAGGGCATTCTCGGTCTGGCGCACCGCGCGGTCGAAGGTCGCTACCGAGGCCTGGGCATCGGCGGCCTCGATCTCGGCCTGGTTGACGTCGAGTTCCGGCACCGTGCCCTTGGCGTAACGCGCCTTGATGATGGCCAGCGCGTCTTCACGCGACTTCAGCGTGCGAATGGAGATACGCAGACGGTCGTCGAGGTCGAGCAACTGGAAGTAGGTGGTGGCCACGGCGGCGATCAACGAAATGGTCACGTTGCGCGCGCTCTCCTCGGTACTCAGCAACTCCGCCCGTGCCGCCTCCGTCGAGCGGCGCAGCTTGCCCCACAGGTCCACCTCGAAGGAGGCAGCACCGTTGAAGTAGTAGCTGCTCTCGGTCTCGGCTGTCGGCAGGATATTGCGACTCTGCGACGAACGCCCGGCGCCAGCCTCGGCGTCGAGGAACGGGTACTGATTGGCCCGCTCGATGCGCAGGATCGCCGCCGCCTCGGCGATGCGCGAGACCGCCACGCCGAGGTCGCGGTTGTAGTCCAGTGCTTCCTGGACCAGAGACTTGAGCTTTTCGTCGGCGAACAACTTCCACCAGTCGAGGTTGGCGAAGGCCGCGTCGGTCGACGCCGGCTCCTTGTAGGTGATCGGCACATCGAGCTGCGGGCGCTGGTAGTCGGGGCCGACCATGCAGCCGCCAGCGAGCAGCAACCCGGACAACAGCATGGCCGTCACCAGCGGTCGCCTGGCGAATCCCTTCATGGCTTGGCCTCCTCGCCGCTGGCCGCTGCAGCCGCTTTGTTCTTCTTGCCACTCAGATACTTCTCGACGATCACGAACAGCCCCGGCACCAGCACGACGCCCACAAGGGTCGCGGTCAGCATGCCGGCAAAGGAGGTCATGCCCATGATCTTGCGCGCCTCGGCGCCGGCGCCGCTGGCGAGGATCAGCGGAATCACACCGAGGATGAAGGCGAGCGAGGTCATCAGGATCGGCCGGAAGCGCAGTCGCGCCGCCGCCAGCGCCGCTTCCACCGGCCCCTTGCCCTTCTCGATCTCGGTGCGGGCGAACTCGACGATCAGGATGGCGTTCTTCGCCGCCAGGCCGATGAGCATCACCAGGCCGATCTGCGCGAACACGTTGTTCTCGTAGCTGGTGCTGAAGAAGCGCGCCACCCAGAGGCCGAACATCGCCCCGCAGATGGCGATCGGCGTGCCAAACAGCACGCCGAACGGCAGCGACCAGCTCTCGTACTGCGCGGCGAGGATCAGGAACACGAACACCAGCGCCATGACGAACACCATGCTGCCGGAGCCCTCGGCGGCCTTCTCCTGGTAGGACATGGCGTTCCAGGCATAGGACATGTCGCTGGGCAGCACCTGCGCCGCCACCTCCTCCAGCGCCTGCAGCGCCTGCGCCGAGCTGTAGCCCGGCGCCGGGCGGCCGGTGACCTCGGCGGCGCGGAACATGTTGAAGCGGTAGGTGAACTCGGGGCCGTTGGTGGATTCGTCGGTGAGCAGGGTGTTCATCGGCACCATCGCCCCGGCGCTGTTGCGCACATAGAACAGCGAGGCGTCGGCGAGGTCCTTGCGGTAGTCGGTCTCGGCCTGCACGTAGACCTTGTACAGCCGGCCGAAGCGGTTGAAGTCGTTGACGTAGGCGCCGCCGAGGAAGGAACCCAGGGTCTGGTTGACGTCCGCCGGGGCGACGCCGAGCTTCATGGTCTTCTGGGTATCCACGTCCAGGTAGATCTGCGGCACCGTGGCCCGGTAGGTGGTGTACAGCCCGGCGATCTCCGGACGCTTGGCGGCCGCCTGCATGAACGCCGCGGTCTGCTCGGCGAGGTAGTCCGGACTGTTGCCGACGCGGTCCTGCAGCATGATCGAGAAGCCCGAACCGGTGCCGAGGCCCGGAATGGCCGGTGGGCCGAAGGCGATGGCGATGCCCTCGTTGATTGCCGCCAGCTTGCCGTTGAGGCGGTGCGCCACGTTGGTCGCCTTGTCCTGCGCCGCGGGGCGTTCATCCCAGTCCTTGAGCTGGATGAAGAAGAACGCGTTGTTGGTCGACGAGGCGCCGGAGAGGAAGCTGTAGCCGGTCACCGTGGTGTAGGACTCGATGGCCGAATCGGCGGCAAGGATGGCCTCGACCTTGGCCGCGGCGGCATGGGTACGCTCCAGCGAGGCGGCGTCCGGCAGCTGCAGGTTGGCCATCAGGTAGGCCTGGTCCTCCTCCGGCACGAAACCGCCGGGGACGGTGCGAAACAGCAGCACCAGCGCCACCACCAGCACGCCGAGCACGCCCAGCGCGCGCAGCGGCCGATGGGTGAAGCGGCTGGTGAGGCCGATGTACCTGTCGGTCACCTTCTCCAGGATGCGGTTGAAGCGAGCGAAGAAGCCCGACAGCATGCCCTTCTTACCGTGCTCGGGGGGTTGCAGCAGCAGGCTGGACAGCGCCGGGCTCAACGTCAGCGCGACTATCGCCGACAGGCCCACCGAGATGGCGATGGTGATGGCGAACTGCTGGTAGAGCCGGCCGGTGATGCCCGACATGGCGGCCACCGGCACGAACACCGCGATCAGCGACAGCGCCGTGGCGATCACCGGGCCGCTGACCTCCTTCATGGTTTCGACGGTGGCCTCGCGGCGCGGCATGCCCCGCTCCATCTTCTCCGAAACGCCCTCCACCACCACGATGGCGTCGTCCACCACGATGCCGATGGCCAGCACCAGGCCGAGCAGCGAGAAGGTGTTGATCGAGAAGCCGAGCAGCGGGAACACCGCGAAGGTGCCGATCAGCGCCACCGGCACCGCCAGGGTGGGGATCAGGGTGGCGCGGACGTTCTGCAGGAAGATGAACACCACCACGGTGACGATGAGGGTGGCCTCGAACAGCGTGTGGACGATCTCCTCGATGCCGGCGGAAACCGGCTTGGTGGTATCCAGCGAGATCACGTACTCGATGTCCTGCGGAAAGCGCTCCTTCATCCGCTCCATGGCGGCGCGGATGTTCTCCGCCACCTCCAGGCCGTTGGCATCGGGCAACTGGTAGACCGCCAGCACGGCAGACGGCTTGGAGCCGAAGGCGCCGATCTGATTGTAGGTCTCGGCGCCCAGCTCGATGCGCGCCACGTCGCGCAGCAGCACCTGGGAACCGTCGGGATTGGAGCGCACCACCACCTGGCCGAACTGCTCCGGCGTCTCCAAACGACCACGGGTCTGCACCGCGTAGGCGAACTCGGTACCGGGCGCGGCCGGCGGGCCGCCAAGCTTGCCGGCCGGGGTCAGCACGTTCTGCTGCTGCACAGCGGTGACGATGTCCGGCACGCTGAGCCCCAGCCGGCTGAGCTGGTCGGGCTTGATCCAGATGCGCATGGCGTAGTCGGCGCCACCGAAGAGGGTCACCTGGCCGACGCCCTGGATGCGGGCGATCTCGTCGAGCACGTTGATCGACATGTAGTTGGTGAGGAAGTCGGCGTCGAAGCTGCCGTTCGGCGAGCGCAGGGTCACCAGCATCAGCGGGAAGGCCAGCGCCTTCTTGACCTTCACCCCGCGGCGCTTGACGTCCTCGGGCAGTTGCGCGGAGCCCTCCGACACGCGGTTCTGCACCAGCACGTTGGAGATGTCGAGATCCGAGCCGACTTCGAAGGCCACCGACAGGGTCATCTGTCCGTTGCCGGCGTTGGTCGACTTCATGTACAGCATGTTCTCGACGCCGTTGACCTTCTGCTCCAGCGGCGTGGCCACCGACTGCTCGACGTTCACCGCGTTGGCGCCGTCGTAGGTGGCCTCGACCTTGATCTCGGGCGGGGTGATGTCGGGGTACTGCGCGATCGGCAGGCTGCCCATCGCCACCAGGCCGACGATGACGATGATGATCGAGATCACCATCGCGAAGATGGGCCGGCGAACGAAGAATTCACCCATTCTTGCCGCCCTCGGCCGCCGGCGGCAGCTCGCTGGCGTTGGCCTCGTGCGGCTTGACGGTCATGCCCGGGCGCAGGCGCAGCAGCCCGGCCACCGCGACCCGCTCACCCGGCTGCAGCCCGGACTGGATCACCCAGTCGCTGCCCAGGCGTTGCCCCACCTGGACCTGACGCACCTCGACGGTGTCGTCCGCCTTGATGACGAACACCCGGTGCACCGACTGCAATTCGCTGACCGCCCGTTGCGGCAGCAGCAGCGCGCCCTTGATCTGGTCGGCATCGAAGCGGATGCGCGCGAACATGCCCGGACGCAGCAGGCCCTGGGCGTTGGGAAACTCGGCCTCGATGGTCAGCGCGCCGGTGGTGGGGTCGATGTTGCGGTCGACCTTGGTCGGCACCCCGCGTTGCTCGTAAAGGCTGCCGTCGGCGAGGATCAGCGACAGCGGACGCTGGTTCGCGGTCGCGATGCTGCCATCGGCGGATCGGCCCCCCTGCTGCTGGTCGGCCAGCCGCCGCGCGGCATCGAGGTAGCCACGCTCGGTGATCGACACCCGCACCGCGATGGGATCGGTGCGCGAGATCACGTTGAGAAGACCGCCATTGGTGCGCTGGCTGACGAAGTCGCCCACCTCGGCCTCGGACAGGCCGATCAGGCCGCGCTCGGGCGCGTGGATGCGGGTGTAGCCCAGCTCGATCTGCGCCAGCTCGACCTGGGCCCTGGCCGCCTCCACATAACTCTTCGCCGCTTCGTAATTGGCCACCGCGGCATCCAGGTCCAGTTTGCTGACCGCGTTGATCTCGGCCAGCGGACGGATACGGTCCAGATCCGACTTGGTCTTGACCAGGCTGGTGCGCGCCTGCGCCAGCATCGCCTGGGCCTGGGCGAGCTTGGCCTGGAGCGGCTGCGGGTCGATGGTGTAGAGCAACGCCCCCTTGTCGACGAAGGTGCCTTCCTTGAAGTGGATGCCGTCGAGAAAGCCGTCGACCCGCGCGCGGATGGTCACGTCGGTGGAGCCGATGGTCTCGCCGATCAGATCCAGCGGAATGCTCACGTCACGCGCGGCGACGGTGACGAATGGCACCTCCAGCACGGCCGCCGCCGGCGGCGCCTTGCTGTCGCAGCCACTGAGCAGCGTCTGCACCAGAGCGAAAGTCATGCCGAGAAACAGGAGTGAGTGCTTTGTCTTTGCCATGATGTCTTCCGTTAACGTTCGGCTCGGCCACACAAATGACGCGCAGACAAACCACGGCGCGCTCATGAACCTGGTTTCGCCGGAATGACGACTTCCTCAGCGTTCCCTCGCGGCATGCACGCCGTGGCGGCGCTATTCGAACTTTTCGATATCGCGCACGATGCCGTCGATCACGCCCTTGAGGGTATTCAGGGTGACCTGCTCCTCTTTGTTCTCCAGCTCCTTGCCATAGCCCTTGCGCACCACCTGCAGTACCGGCTGGCCGGTATTGGCGTCGAGCAACTCGGCCTCGACGAACAGCTCGGTGGTGCGGTCGCGTGCACCGCTGGCGGTGGTGGCAGCGGCCGTGACCAGAGCGATCGGGATCACCTCGTAGGGCTTGAGGCCTTCGGCCTTGGTATCCACGCCGGTAATGGCGGCACGCAGGACCAGGGTTTGCGGGCCCGGCAGGGAGCCCTTCGGCGTGGTGCTCGGCTCATGTACCTGGAAGCGCTTGCCGAAGGCAGCCTTGATCTGCTCGGAGGTGTACGCCTGCAAGTCAGCCAGGGCCGGGGCGCCGATCTGCTCGGACGGAGTCGGGGCAGGATAGAAGCCAATCGACTGCACCATCACGTGCTGGTAGTTGTCCAGCTTGACGCCAGGCGCCATCCAGCGCATGACCGGTTGGCCGGTGGGGGACGTGGCCGGCTGCAGGCGCGAGTAATCGGAGAGGAAGCCGGAGTACTGCTCCGGCTTGGTGACTTGCGACGCGCAGCCACCGAGCAGCAGTGCGGAAAACAGTAGCCCGGTGACGGCAATGCTGGAACGCTTCATGGTGTTGCTCCTGTGTATTGACGAGTCGATCGGTAATGCCAGGGTGATGAAGTCGCCGAGGACCTGGATGGCGCGGTAGGCATGACGCCTCTGGCGGCATTATCCCCACCGCTGTCCGGACTTCCTGGGCACGACGGTTGTTTCCCCCTATGGCAAGGCATAGACATGAAACAGCAGCTTTGCCATATCGCCGGGCGCGCCGAAGTATTTCGTGTATTGCTGTTCGTATTCGGGCGAGCGGTACAGCTCGCTGAGCACGGTATCCACCAGCAGGCGGAACTCCTCGTCGCCCCGCGCGAAGGCCATGGCCACCGGGGCAATTTCAAAGATGCGATCCAGCACCATCATCTGCGCGGCGGCCTGGTGCTCCTGCACGTCGTTCTCCAGCAGCATGCGCTCGGCGAAGAACGCACTGGCCTTGCCCTCGGCCACCATCTGCATGCCCTGCTGGTGGTCGTCGACCTGGACCAGGGTGGCGATCACCCCGAGCCTGCGCATCTTGTCGCGCAGCCAGTCTTCGGTGACGCTGCCCTTGAGTGCCGCGAAGGTGTGACTGGCCAGCCCCTGGTTGATGGTGGCCCGCCAGGTCGGCCCGGTATGCACCGCTTCACCATTGAGCGCGTTCACCAGCGACGGCGGTGCGTCCTTGCGGACCACGACGGAGAGACCGGCGGTGTACACCGGCAGCGAGTAGCTCACCCACTTGCGTCGCTCCAGGGTTTCCGGCGTCGGGGTGCAGAGGATGTCGACCTCGCCTGCACTGATGGCGACGACGGCCGTGTCAGTTTCGAGGGCCTTGTAGCTCACCTGCATGTCGCTCAGACCCAGCCCGGTTTTCACCTTGTCGGCTATCTTCAGGCACAGGTCGATCGCGTAGCCGCTGACCTTGCCGCCCTCCTCGCTGCTGAACGGCGCCAGGTCGGGCAGGTAGCCCATGGTGAAGGTGTTGCTGGTGCGCACGCGCTCAAGCGTGTCGGCACCGGCCAGCATCGGCAGCAGCGCGAACAGGCCGGCGAGCAGCAGACTGACGGATTTGTACGGCTTCATGTTCATATCCTGATCCCTACATTCAGAGGTCTTGGCAATCCGGTAGGCAACACCTAGGACCTTGCGGCCACGGCAGCGGGTCGCTCGTCGACAAAGTTCTTGGCAATGAACCCGTAGAGCAGATAACCGATCGCCAGGACGATGGTGGCACCGAATACCGCGTCCTTGCCGGAGGCATAGATGGCGTAGTACGAGTAGGCCATCGCCACCAACAGCGCCGCGACGTTGCGGGTATAGACCGCCGGGCTGACCTTGGCCTTGTGCATGATCACCAGCAGGCCGGTGAGCGCGGTTACGTAGGGAATCAGGTTGGTAACAGCCGCCAGGCCGACCAGCTTGCCGAACTGCTCGCTGGCGTTGGGCGAGATGGTCGACAGCGCCATCACGGTCTGCAGCACGCCGCAGACGATCATGCCGATGATCGGTGCATTAGCCGCGGTGACCTTGGAGAACAGCTTGGGGAACATGCCCTGGTCAGCGGTCATCTTGGCGGTCTGCGCCAGGGTGAACTGCCAACCGAGCAGCGAGCCGAGGCAGGCCATCACCGCCAGCGCCATGATGATGTTGCCGACCAGCGGGTTGAACATCTGGGCATAGACGTAGGCGAACGGGGCCGAGGAGTTGGCCAGTTCGGCGTTCGGCACGATGCCCTGGATCACCGTGGTCGACAGCACATACACCACCGCAGCGCCGAGGGTGCCGAACAGGCAGGCCAGCGGCACGTCGCGCTTGGGATTCTCCACGGCATCCGAACTCTGCGCCGCCGACTCCATGCCGAGGAAGGCCCACAGGGTCAGCGGGATGCTCTGGGTGATGGCATCGCTGACGGCGATGTTGTTCGGGTTCCAGGCGGCGCTGAATATCTTCGGATCGAACCAGAACCAGCCGATCACACTGAGGCCGGCCACCGGGATGATCACCCCCCAGACGGTGATCGCGCCGAGCTTGCCGGTGATGCCCGGCCCGCCGAAGTTGGCGAAGGTAGTCAGCCACAGCAGCACGATGAGGCCGATGCACAGCTGAATGGCGCCGCTGCTCAGCCAGGGGATGAACGACGACATGTAGCCGATCGCAGAAATACCGATGGCCACGTTGCCGATCGCCAGCGACAGGAAGTAGAGGAACGAACAGAGAAAGAACGCCGACTTGCCATGGGCCTCCTCGCTGTAGGCCGACATGCCGCCCGAGCGATTGCAGAAGATGCCGCATTGGGCGAAACAGTAGGCGATGGCCATGGAGCCGATCGCGGTGACGATCCAGGACAGTAGCGAGACTGCGCCCAGCTGCGCCATGTTCGCCGGCAGCATGATGATGCCCGAGCCCATCATGTTCACCGCCACCAAGGTGGTGAGCCCCATCAGGCTCATTTTCTTGCTTGAATCAGCCATACCAGACTCCTTGCGCTGTTCGCGATGCTGGCCCTGCAACCGGTGATCTGCAGCACACGCCGCCGGACGGGCCGATCAGGTGTTACTGCTTGACCACATAGACCCTGTAGGTGATCCCCCCCTGGGCATCGCGCTCGACCTCGATGCCATGGTTGTCATGCCCGAAGCCGGGGAAACGGCCATCGAACAGCTCCATCGCCAGCAGGTAGTCGACGATGGCCCGCTTGTCGGCGCCGGCCTTCTCGCCCGGCATCATCAGCGGGATGCCCGGCGGATAGGGGACGATCTGCACGGCGACGGTACGGTCCTGCATGTCGCGCACCGCGATCTGCTCGATCTCGCCCTTCACCAGCCTTGCGTAGGTAGCGCGCGGCGAGGCCACCGGATCGGGCAGCAGGCTGAAGGCCGCATCCATGTTGTGCAGCAACTGCGAAGCCAGCATCTCCTGGTGCATCTCCTCGGCCAGGTCGCGCAGCCCCATGCCGGCGTAGCGCTCGGCATGGCTAGCAACCAGGTCAGGCATCACCTGCTCGAGCGACGTGTTGTCGTCATAGTGGTTCTTGAACTCCATCAGGCCGGCGACCAGCGAACCCCACTTGCCCTTGGTCACGCCGACGCTGAACAGCAGCAGGATCGAGTACGGCTCGGTCTTCTCCACCACGATGCCGCGACTGGAGAGGAAGGAGGACACCAGCGGCGCGGGAATGCCGCTGTCCTGCATCGCCCCCTCCAGGGTCTGCCCCGGGGTCAGCACGGTGACCTTGATCGGGTCGAGCATGCAGTAGTCGGCGCCCAGGTCGCCGAAGCCGTGCCATTTGGCGGCGGGCTTGAGCACCCAGGCATCGCCACGGTGCAACACCAGCGGATCCAGATCGGCAAACGGTACGCCATCGACCTCGTCCGGCTGCCACACGCCGAACCACCAGTCCGTGGTGTCACGCAGGCGCATCTCGTTGCCCAGGCGGACCATGGCTTGGCGGAAGGCAATGGCCTCGCCGATCGACTCGTCGGTGAGGTACTCGCCGGCATCGTCCATCATCTTCGCCGAAACATCGATGGAGGCGATGATGCTGTACTGCGGCGAGGTCGAGGTGTGCATCATGAAGGCTTCGTTGAACAGCGCCGGCTTGACCGGCACCTTGC
>RCUJ01001330.1_pt1 | contig 13395 bp, 9 predicted proteins | sample 2166321 | NCBI WGS metagenome assembly RCUJ01 (sample SAMN09932808, study PRJNA488358) | compost metagenome | feature: garden; material: soil; isolation source: compost soil in an enriched community after 118 h of incubation | place: Germany: Experimental Botanical Garden Goettingen | collected... | reverse complement strand
GCCGGTGGCGGCGAGCGCGAGGCCGTGCGCTTCGGCCACCCCTCAGGCACCCTGAAGGTCGGCGCACAGGCGCTGCGGGTGCAGGGAGAGTGGACGGTGACCAAGGCCATCATGTCGCGCTCCGCCCGCATCCTGATGGAAGGCTGGGTACGGGTGCCGGGGGATGCCTTCTAGCCCCGGCAAGTCCTTCCGCCATCGAAATGAAAAGGCCCAAGCAATCGCTTGGGCCTTTTTGTGGTGATGATCCTATCGGGGCCTGGCATCCCCCGATGGCAAGGGCCTGCTTATCCGTCAGCTATTGGGGGCGCGGCACGCACTCCACGTGGCGAGGGATATTCTTGCTCGCATCGCCGCCGATCAGCCGCTTCACCTGGCCATCCGGACATTGGCCGTCGTCGACATAGACGACCCGCCCATAGGGGAGGTTGCCTGGCGCGGGATCCTGGCTCAGATACTCGATGTGGGTCGGGGCGAAGTTGGCACAACCCGACACCAGCCCCACCAGCAACAGCCCCCCTGACAACACAACTCTCTTCCATATGACAACCATCGGCCGTTCCCTCTGTGTGATCCTGCTACTGCGCCAATCCGCGCACATGCCCTCCGTCCTTTCAACCCAGCCAGTGTAGTCACCGATCACCGCCGACCGATAGCCTCCCCCGGCGGCGCACCGACGGATCCAGACACAACAAAAAAGCCCAAGTGACAGAGTCACTTGGGCCTTTTACTTCATTGCGCCAGCTGGGGGCGGCAAGCATCAGTTCATTGGCAACATGCACGCCAGGGCTGGCCTTCTTGCCTTCACGCTGCCGCCTGATGGTCAGGTGTCAAGGCTGCAGCCGTATACAGGCGCCATAGCTTTGTACCGTCGTAGACCAGCCCGATTCTGCGCCAGTGGCCAGGTTCTTGGTCGTTGGACCACCACCATTCCCCCAGTATGGGTAGCTGATGGGCCAACCTTGAGCGGTCATATCACCCAATGTGCCGTAGAGTTCCCTCAACTCATCCAGTGTGGCCAACGTCAAGTCCCAGCCCGTCTGGGCGCCACAGAACGAACCGGCCTCCACATACCAATAAGTGATATGGTTCAGACCGGTAGAGGCATCTACGCCGCCTGCGCGATGCCACAGACCTTGCGAGTTCGCCTCTGCTGTGGTCAGTGGCGGAACGAAGATCTTGTTACCCAGGGTTAGCAGGTCCCCGCGCACCGTCAACGCGGCGTTGGCGCTGAAGGATTGCCCATACCGGTTCAGGGTGGCCTCCATCGTCGTCTGCCCGTTAGCTACCCCCATGACGATGCCTGGAGCTACATCCGGTGACGAGGTAACCAGACCGGTGCCGGGTGACCAGATGAGTTGCGGATCCTGGCTCACATCCAGCTTGCTGCCATCCGACATCAGGGCATTGGCACGGAAACGCATCTCAGCCCCGGCTGGCATGCTGAAGGTGGTGCCGCTGCGCGGATTACCATCGGGCTTCGCGGGCAGCACTTCCAATCCGACTATCTCAACAGAGCCCTGAGGTAACTTCGCACAAGATACGTAACCATCGTAAACATCGTTAGTGGCTCCAACGGAGCCGTCCCACAGATTGACGTAGTAGTGGGTGGCGGGGAATGAGTGCGCCGTTGATGACCAGTACTTGATGATGTTCGCCCAACCGGCGTAGGTGCCCATATTGCCAAATTCACCGTATAGGTATGACAACTCATCCCTGCTCGGCAAGTAGTAACCGTTCCCCAGGTTCGAACAATAGGCGACGGCATTCGCCCAGTTCAGCTTCACAAAGTTCTTCCCATTTTCGTCGTGATAACCATCGTAAGGTATTCCCAATGCATCTGCTTCGCACTTCATCATCGGTCTGGTCCACACCTTGCCATCGGCCGTGGTCACAGTATTCATCATCCCCGTTGCGTCACAGCCCGGGGTCACGGTCAACTCGGCCGTGTCGCTAAGCGAGGAGCCATCCAGCGTCATCGCCGTGATGGTGCTGCTGCCCACCGCTACCCCGGTCGCCAGGCCGGTGTTGCTGCCGATGGAGGCGACGGCGAGATCGCCGCTGCTCCAGCTGACCGAGCTGGTCATATCCTGGCTGCTGCCATCGGACAGGGTCGCCGTGGCGCCAAACTGTTGGTTCTGCCCCACCGCGACAGTGGCGCTCTCAGGGGTCACGGCCAGCTCTGTCATGACGGCATTGGTCACATTCAGGGCCGCGCTGCCGGACTGACCGCTGGCGATATCGGTGGCCGTAATATTGGCGCCACCCACGCTCACCCCGGTCGTCAGCCCGCCGATGACGGTGGCTACCCCCGTGGCGTCGCTGCCCCAGCTGGCGGAGCTGGTGATGTCCTGGCTGCTGTTATCGGACAACTGTGCGGTGGCGGTCAGCTGTATGCTGAGCCCGACCGGTACCGTGGCCGGATCCGGCGTGACCTCCACCCCGGTCACGGCAGCGTCGCCCACCGCCAACGAGGCGCTGTCGCTCAAAAACTGGCCATTGATGCTGCCCGCCGCGCTGATATAGGTCGAACCCTGCGCCACCCCGGTCGCCACCCCGCTGCTGCCATCGACGGTGGCGACGCCGATGTCGTCGCTGCTCCAGCTGATATGACTGTTCCCGGTCACCTCCTGACTGGTGCCATCCGACATCCAGGCGCGTACCGTGAACGGCTTGCTCAGGCCTGCCGCTACCGCCTCGATGCCCGGGCTCACCTCCAGGCTGGTCACCTCGGCGCCGGTCACCGTCAGGGGCGCCTGGTTGCTGACCTGCACGCCATTGACGACAGCGGTGGCATTGATGTCGGTGGTGCCCACCCCCACCCCGCTGGCCAGCCCTTTATCCACGGTGGCAACGAGCGGGTCGCTCACCCAACTGGCACTCTCGGTCATCGGCAAACTGGTGCCGTCCGACATCAGCGCGGTGGCGTCGTATTGCTGGGCCAGGCCGATGGGGACCGAGCCCCTGGCAGGAGTCACCTGCAAGGCGGTCACGGTCGCGTCTGTCACTGTCAGTTGCGCGCTGCCGCTGAAGGGCTGGCCGTTGACGCTGGTGCTGGCGTTGAGGGTGGCGGTGCCGGCATGGGCCCCCGTGGCCAGGCCGGCGGCACTGATGGTGGCCATACCTGGCTCGCTGCTGTGCCAGCTGGCATCCAGCACCGGCTGGCTGCTGCCATCGGACAGCATGGCGGTCGCGCTGTACTGTTGCGGCAAGCCGACCGGCGCCCTGAGCCGGGGCGGGGTCAGCTGCAGGCCGGTCACTGTGGCGCTGCTCACCTTCAGCTGCGCCGTGCCGGAGAGATCCTGACCATTGAAGTAACCCGAGGCCATGATGGCCACGCTGCCAACACTTAGCCCCCTGGCCTGCCCCCATCTGTCCTGCTCATTGCCGACGGTCGCGGTGGCGGTGTCGGTGCTGCTCCAGCTGACGAACTCAGTGACCACCTGACTGCTGCCATCGGACAGCACCGCGGTCGCGGCAAAGGGCTGCGCCAGCCCGATTGCCGTCGTGGTCATGGCGGGGGTCACCTGCAAGGCGGTGACGGTGGCATCGCTCACGGTGAGCTCTGCCGCGCCGCTGACCGTCTTGCCCTGGAAGAGACCGCTCGCGCTCAGGCTGGCCATGCCCGCCCCTACCCCGCTCGCCAACCCTTGCGCGACGGTGGCGGTGCCCGCATCATTGCTGACCCAGTTCAGGTCACGAGTCACGTCCAGGGTGGTGCCATCGGATAGCTGCAGGATGGCGGTGAACTGCTTGTTCAGACCGGCGGCCACCCTGGCCGCAGCGGGCGTAATCTGCAGCCCGGTGGCCTGGGCATTGCTGATCTCCAACTGCGCCTTCGCCTCGATGGGGGCGCCATTGGCCCCTACCCCCGACGCCGTGATGGTGACGTGGCCCGGTGCGACCCCGGTCGCCAGGCCCGCGCTGGTGATGGTCGCGATGGCGCTGTCGCTGCTGCGCCACTGGACGTCGCCGAGCGCCGTCACATCCTGCACCTTGCCGTCGCTCAGCACCGCCTGCGCCACATACTGCTGCGTCAGCGTCACCGGGATACGCCCCTGGGGCGGGGTGATCTGCAAGGAGACCATGGTAGTCGCGCCGCTCCCGGAGTCCGTAGATGACGAATCGTCGCCATCGCTGCCACCGCATGCGGCCAACAACAAGAGCGCCATCGACGCGCATACCCACCTGCATAATTTTTTCATCGTAAATCCTAATAAGCTGTTCATCTTGTGCTTCTGGCTATCCTTGCCCGGTCGTCTGTGCGACAGAGCAGGTGGCAAGCACCCATTCCGACGCAACAGATGCCCGTCAGGTGCACATGGGGACCTGGTCGTCATGGTCCGCCATCACAGGGGGCAAATGAAAACGAGAGAACCGAATTCACCGAAGCATCGAGCAGGGTGAGCTGTGGGCGCCAGAGCAGGCATGGGGTCAAACAGATGCCGCAGAGGGCGCGGCATGACCAGAGTCTCTGGCCGGAATCGTGGCAGCCACCGAGCGGCTTATGGGTATTCCACATTCAGGACGGCCTGGGCGGTGAAGGTGCCAGGCGCTGGCACCTGCCCGGTACCGATGGGGGCCGCATAGAAGAGCACTGTTCCATATCCGTCCTGCAAGGGCACCGACAAGGTGCCGGTATTGGGCACGATCCAGTAGGCGCTGTCGGCCACGTCGCTCTGGGTTGACAGCGCCACCCCCAGGCCAGGCTTGCCCGTCTCGATGAGTAAAGGATTATCCGCCGAGGCCACCGCGTTCACTCGCAGCGTCACCGGCGTGCCCATGTCCACACAGGCGATGGGCATAGAGACCGTCTGGATCAATCCGGGCTGGGAGGGGGGGGCGCCCAGCCGGATGCTGTTGGACGGGAAGGTCCCGAAGTCAACGATTTCTGCCGCATTGTTGTTGATGACACAACCAGGCTGGATCAGCGTGGCACGCACCTCTACCGTGACGTCCGCCGCTTCTGCGAAGAAGAGGGCGCCGCACAGGGCAAGACCGACCCCCGCCGCTATTTTGCTTTTCATCATCCCGCCTCATTGATAGGAAAAAGTGACACCCACGAGGGCTGTCGCTGTGCCCGCCACCATCTGTTCGGTCCGGATATACCGAAAACCGAGGGGGAAGTTGAACACGCCACCACTGGGACCACTCAGCCCCAACGGATACTGGTTGACCTCATGGTCACGGGCGTCATCGGGTCCCAGCCGATAAGGCGCCCCCGTTCCGGGATTAACCACCTGAACGCCAAGCCCCCGGGCCGTACTGGCGGCAGTCAGGTTCACGATATCGGTTCTATTGCTCGGGTCGGTCTGGTCCGAGAGGGTGACGTTAATCTCGACATTGGGATCGCACTGCAAGTTGATCATGCTGGAAATGGTACTGGTGGTGCTGCCCACCGCCGAAAAATCGCTGGTACTCAACTCGCCGAAGTCGATATAGGTATTCGCCGGAGAAGTCACATCACAGCCCCGAGCGGTGACATTGACTGTGAAGGCCCTCTGCCCGACGCGATCTTGATATGTCTTCCCTTCACTATCTCGGCAATCAACGCCCAAAAACGCCTCCATTTGCGGAATCATATGACTGCCTGCGGGCAGCTCGCCAGGCATGGCATAGAGCACATAGCGAAATCTTGCATCAATGGCATCTGTGCCTGGTTCGCGCGTGGAGTTCGGGGTCGGATACCAGGTCGTCGGCGCCCAGGCCAGGGGCACGGCATCACTATCTGGAGCTGAGGTATCCCTGGTCGGGACTATGACCCCAAAATAGGGATTACCAGTTGACATGAGCGTATGCACTTTTCCATTAAATACGACGGTATGAGCCGTGGCTGCGGTATAGCTGAAAAAACTGCCCTCTCTATCTTTGACTGTGGGAGCACTTGGGTGGCAGACATTGGAGGCTGTCAATCCCGCATTCGCCACCAAATAAGGTTCATTGTTTCCTTCCGGTACAGAGATATTTATCTGGCTGCTGGGCGGTCCTAAATAAGTCTTGGCCACAATATCTGACGAATGAAACACGCTCAAAACAAGAGAGCACCATAAACTGCCAGTGATTGCCACCCGAATTACTTTAGTGAAAGCATACTTACCATCAATATCAATTAGAATATTCCGGTCGGCTGAAAAATAAAGCACAGCATTCATCCCCCACACCTTTGCATTTAAAAGACAGGAACAGATAACCAGCAACTAAATGAATTGCTGATAATATATTTATCCTAACGGCACTCGATGGCTAAGCGGGTGATGGGCTCCTGCGTCGCTGGCTCTGGCAGTTGGTAATTGGCCGCACAACGCTGATCCTGGCCGTCACCCCACTGGATAGCCAACGCGCCTTCATTGGCCAGTCCGGACAGGTAGACGAGGCCATCCTCGCTCACAATGCCCGATACGCCCTCATTTCCACTGACCACACTGGCCCCAAAGGGAACAAATTTGCCATTGAATGTCAGCGTGAACAGCCCTCTCCCCCCCGTCTTGGTTTCGAGTTCGGCACGCACCAGCGCACCATTGGTCGGCACCACGAGCGCCACGGCCTCATCCACCTCCACATCTGCTTGCAATGAATTCACATCCAGCGCGACACGGTTCAAACGGTAGCTGGTCGCATAAGGGATGACGGCATAGCCATCAGAGTCGGTGAGCATGCCTATGGTGTTTTCAATCTCGGCACCCTCGGCTCCTGGGGCTGCCACCAGAATATTGGTGTTACCCAAGGGTTGGCTGAACGTCACGCCATCCGCGTGCACCACCAAACCTCCCGCCCCTCCATAGGTAATCTGTTGATTATCTTCACTATAGTTATAGCCGAGCTCAATATTGCCCTTGGAGCCTTGGTACTGAACATGCGCAGTGCCATTGGCACCCACCCCCTGGTTGGTGTACCCCTGCTGCACACTGTAATTCAGATTCTTATTTTCCAACGCGGTCCCGCTCAGCCCCACCCTATTCGTGACCTGACCATTGGCATCGTAACTGACACCGTAGTCCGCATAGGCAGAGGAGTAATCATCAGCCGTCGCCAACCATCTCCCTATGGGGAAGGAGAGGTTCAGCGAGATGACCTTGTCCTCCTCCACCTCAAAGGCACTCTGGTTATGGCTGTATGCGATCGAATATGTGACGTCACTCCAGACACCGGAGTAGCCAAGTTGCAGATATTTATCCGCTTCATCGGTTTCCCAATAGTTCTGTACTCGCGCGCTCAAATAGAGCGATTCAGCCTCACCAATTTGCTGGGATATGCTGCCTTCCACTCTGCCACGCTTGGCATAATGAAGGTCATAGCGACCTGCCGGCTCATCATCAAGGTCAGAACCATCCGAGCCGTTGTCGTCTTCTTCAAGAGAGCCAGACATGGATTTATAGGTACTATCGGCGAAGGTGTAATATCCCTGTGTCGAATAGTGGGCACCCAATAACTGCAGGTCTGTGCCAAAATTTACCAATGACTTTGCATAGAGCAGGCTAACTGATTGCCCGTCTGTCTCACTGTCATCCGGCAATACAGTTTTTGCATAAGATAACTCGGCCGAGATAGCGCCGAAGTCTCCCATGTTTTTACCAATACCCACCGCAAAGGATTGATAGTCTGAAGACAGTTGTGTGCCACCAAAGAGCGTTACCGTTTCCTGGACCCCCATGGCAAGCGAACCCTGAATGAATTCAGGCTCTTCCTGCGCATCGCTGCCAGAACGGAATTTCCCTACGGTAACATCATATTTCACCCGGCCTTCGCGGAGTAAATTCGGGATGGATGCAAAAGGCACTATATAATGGCTGGTGCTGCCATCGTTCTCCTTTACTTCAACATCAAGGTCACCGTTGGTCGAGGTAGCAAACAGATCCTCAATAAGAAATGGACCCGGTGGGACATGGGTCTGATAAATGACAAAACCATTTTGCTTGACGGTCACGCTGGCATTGCTCTTGGCAATACCGCGCACCGTTGGTGCATAGCCCTGCAAGCTGCTGGGGTACATTTGTTCATCGGAGGCCAACTGGACACCACGAAAAGCAACACTGTCAAATATATCTGAGTTGGTGCTGCTGTCACCAATCACAAGATCACTCTTCAATGGAATAATAGCCCGAGCGAGATAATTGCTCACACTCTGCAACTCGTTGGTCTCATCCCCCTTGTTCCAGGTAGAATAATTCCTGAAGCGCCATGCCCCCATATTGAGACCGGTATTCAGCGAGATGAAATAATCATCGCCGATATCCTCCTTGCCGACACTATTGCTGCCACTGAACATATAGTTCAACATCAGCGCGTTGATACCCTCATCCCAAAGATCTTCTGAGACCTCGCCCTGCACGCGCCGCGTCATGGCAGCCTGTGGAATACTCAGATCGAGCCGCAAACGCTCGAAGTAGAATACAAAATCGGCCCCCGGGATCAGGGTCCGAATATCGACGGGCTCGGCAGAGCCATCTGCCATGACTGGCTGAGATTCAGCCAGCACCTGTGCATCGACCCCCAGGGCAATCAGTTCAGCGACAGAGAGCATGGGGCTCAAACCATCACCATCCTTCTCCGATGTACTGGCAACGAAGACCACGTCCCTGGTATCAACAAACTGGCCGTTCAAAAATATATCGATCCGATAGCTCCCCGGTAACTGATCATTATTTTCAAATGCTGCAAGATCCGCCACAGAGGATGGATCGCCGGATAAAAATGCGGGGTTAAACTGGACGTCAGCCTGAACATCAAATATTACGCCCCACCCCACCAACAATACGGCCAGTGACTTCGAATACGACATGAGTTCCATCCATCGTTATTTATGGCAAATGGACGGTTTGGTTTGAGCACCGTAATCATTGATTGATTGAAACACCACATTACCAGTCAGGTTACCGACATTGACACTCTTTGTTTCTTGTGGTGGCACCATCATGTTCGCTACTTTGCTCTCGCCTATCTTCAAATTAACCATGGTGACAAAATAGGGCGACAGGTTGCGAACCTTTAGCATGCTACCTTCAATGTTGCAACGCAGGGCCGTGGGTGCTTCTGCCGCAGACATTGATAATCCCTGAGGGCGCATGAATAATTTTATGACACTCTGAGTGGCAATCTGCAGGGTGTTGCTGCTTTGAGCCTCTTCAGGCACAGATGGAATGGCTTTGGTGTTGAGGTAATACACTCTTTCACGATCATGTGGCAGGGCATCAGTCCCCACATAAATAATTCTGAGGGTATTCTCTTTCTTTGGCATCAATTTGAAAAGAGGTGGCGTTATCACAAAATCATTGATCTTCTTCCCCTCACTATCCGCGACCCAGGATTGGATCAAAAAGATGGCCTTCTCATCGGTGTTGGTCACCGCCAGTGACACCTGTTTATTACCCTGAGGATAAATCACGCGCGTGGCACCCAGCACTACCCCGCCCGCATGCACGGTTGTAGTAATAAAAAAAAGGGCAGCCCCTACAAATAGTGAATAGATGCTTTTGTGCGCTATCATAAATACCTCTCAGGGATAGGCGACTAAAAAATAAATAGGAACACTGATGGGTGACTCACTGGACATGGGCACCAAAAACTTGAATTTGGATTGGAAGCGGAAGACGGGGCCATTCACTGAATGGAAGAGTGTCGGTGCGTTGGCAACCCGGATGACCACACGGCCATCGGACCAATCCCAGGCTTCGTCTTCGTCCTCGCTCGGGTTGACAACGAAACGCGAACCCTCATTCTCCTCGACGCTAATAAAATTGGCCGTCACATGCTGACTGACCGAGGAGATACATTCACTCAGCCGAATATCAAACAGCTTCGCATCCGTCCACTCTGCTGACATGGCTCGCCCCTCCTGCCACGATATCGGTTGGGCAACTTCAGGGGCACCAACGGCGCAGGATGAATAAACGACGCGACCTTCAAGGTTGATATCACCGGCAGTACGTACTTTCCTGCCCTCATCTGCTGCGGCACCGAGCGACATCGTCACTCCAAGAATGGACGACAACGTCCCCTGCAATACTCTTCGCACCGACTGACCTCTTCGCAATGACCGATAACAGGATGATGTCCCTATGAGGTATTGGACCCAGACCATCAAAAGGGATTTTTGCCTCGCTCACGCGAGTCCCCGGTACCGGCTCACCTTGTGCTCACTCCACTGTGGGTGGCAATGATCTTTCACGTTGCATTTGCAGCAAGGCTGTACCATCTCAGACAGGCGCATCTGGTCAGACTGCACCGCTGGGGCGTGCCCTGACTGACGAGAAATATCGAGGTTGGAGGCGGAAGTGATAACGGGGAATAAAATTCATACACTGCTGACACGGGACATCAGGGCCCCATACCATATAAATTTGGAACATTGTCATAAAGGGTGACTCGCTTGGCGAGTCACCCTTTCACTCTAAGTTACCTGCCGCTCTATTTATTCGTAATGCACGTTGAAGTTGGCCACGCTGCTGACGGGACCCGGCGTCACCACTGTACTGGTGGAGATGTAATCGACTGACAGCGGGATGACGGTAGTGCCATCCACGAGAGTTACCTTGCTTGATGGCACCCCGGTGTTGATTTCCAGCGTGGCACCGTCCGGCCCCATCAGCATCAAGCCCACACCCTGAGCGCCGCCGGCACCCGCCGTGTTGGCCAGCACAGAGCTCTTGCCAGCTACGGTCGAGCCGGTGAAGGATACCGCGGCAGTGGCCTGTACTGTGGTATCACAGTCGACCAGTTTAATTTCGAAGTTTTCTGGTTGGTTCGCAGGTGCATCCGAGGTTGAGTTGAACGCTGCAGTACGTACCTGATCCAGATAGACGGTTTGATCCATGGAATCAGAGCTCACCGCACATGCCGCATTCACGACTTCACCGTTGAAATAAACGGTGCCACCGGTAACAACTGTCGGCGCTTCGATAGCGAACGCATTCAGACTGATACCAGAGGACAGAACAACGGCTACGGCTAACAGGGACTTTTTCATAAAAACTTTTAAACCTCAAATGAATGTATAAACAATAAATATATAACTTATCTACTCCAGGGTTTCTGAACGAACTTTGCGTTCTGAACCTTAATGTATGACAAGAAAATAAAGGTTATTTCAAATAAACAAGTGCACATTAGAATGCATGCATTGCCAATGTATAATCTCGATATTACATAATCCTGACACGAGCTGCCCTGATAGTTCACGTCCCTGATGGTTTACATTATTATAATAAAACAACTAAAGCTAATGAATGTTAATGCTATTTAATTTAATTACAAGCCCACTCATTAATATATTTTGTAAATTGCTAGCGACGCCCAGCGTTTTACCGATGCAAGGTAGACATACTAATATTAAAGACTAATGGATTTATAACTCAACCTGCCGTTATCGATAGCCCATACTTGTCAATGTCGGTGGGTATGATTGCTCCATGAACCTCACGCAGGCGTGGATACCAGCGCAGGGAGTTGTTAACATTTTGATACGAGCAAAAAATTCTGCCTTCATCTGCAAGTGCCAATAAGTACAAGCGTGCAGAATAAATGGTCTTGTCGCATGCGTCTGCAATTTCTCGTGTCTTGGGCCAGTCATTATAATCTGGTAGACTCCCCGCCATCGTCGGACAGAGTGATAATAATGCTTGGTATACTCGCTCTTTTTTTATGTCAGACTTCTTCATGACACACCCCACACCTTATTTTACCCTTCATTTATTACAGCTTTATTAATTAAAGCTTAAACAGTCATAATAGAAGGCATCAAAAATAGGCAACAAGCAAGTTTGAAATTAGCTTTGAATTGCCTCTGCCAATGCATAGAGCAGGGCACTGCGTGCCATCCCATCCTTTTCCTCAACGACCCGCTGTATTTGCTGACGCTGTGATTCGGTGAGAAGAAGATTTTGTTTAACCTGATTCTCACGGCTCATTTCAGTACTCGCTGGCAGGGCACCATTAGGATTTACAGTCAGCATCAGTTGCATTATTTCATCGACCACTACTTCATGCAGAGGGCTTACCATTCCGCCAAACCTAACAAGGTGGCTCATGCCAGGACAAGCAGCAATTTTTGAAGTGTGGTGCACTTCAGGATCAAAATGAACAAATAGATAGCCTGGAAACAATGGCTCCAAAACCGATCTGAAATGGCCAGGACGATCCGATCTTGGCTGACGACAACAGATCTGGGGGATAAATACTTCCACATTCAGACGAGTCAGGAACATCTGAACTTTGAATGCATTGTGTTTTCCTGTCTTGTGACAGCCAAGGTACCATCGCCCCATATTGATTGATTTCCATGTAGATTTGTAGATTGCAGACGCACACTGGAAACGGATAATTATCGAGTAGGCTCCGCCAAAATTGAACCCGAGGGCACAACTTAAAATATTCGCCGATAGAAACTTGGTCACCATCAATTAAGGAACAATATGGTTCTACTCAATTTAAGCAAAGCTACATCAACCGGAACTCACATAGGAGCGAATTCCTGTTGAACATAATAATAGCAGAACAAAAACTATTAAACATGACTTCTACCCATATCAATGACTGCCACATCCTAAAAAATAGGATTTTTTCCTGCTATGGCAACCTACGACAGTGGAATATTCATTTATGGGAACGATCCCTCGACAGATTCGATCGTGACTAGAGAGTATAAAAATTTTTTCCGCTCGGTCATTGCTCGTTTTTTATAGGGAAAGCTGAATGCCACCTTAATGCCGCCGAAATTAAGATGTTCAGATGCCACCCTATAATTATAATGGCCAGTTTTTTTGATTAATTCATGCTAAAGGCGCAGCTTAATTCACGAAATATCTCACCAAAAACATCGGTAACATTTGAGACTTTAGTATGAAGAAAAATAAAGAAATGCCCTTTGTTAGACGTGCCGAAATCTCACTTTCCCTTGTTGCCATACCGGTTTTTTTCATGTCATCAGCGCCTCGGCCAACAGCCAACAGCTTGTCGAGGAGCTACCTCGTATACCAGGTGGGTCGATACCCCATGGTTCATGTTCAAGCAGTAACCGGAGATGCTATTACCTGAAGGCATGACACTGCCGAAAGGCGCGACTGCGTGACCGAGCTGGGACCTCGAGCTGTGGGGTGAGATAAGGGCACTGGTCCACCTAAAGAGGGCGATCACCTGTCTTTATGCTTCCCTAGACGGTTTATGAAATGATGAGCCCTATGGAAAAACGTCGTTCAAACAGGTCTCAGGAAAGAGGGAACGACTACAACGGTAGGATGAAGAGAGCAAGTGGCCGACTTGTGGGCTCTAAGGCGCTGCAAACGCCTTGGGTAAGATGAAGGACAGGCGTGCCTAGGATGTACTAGAACAGTAGGTACAAAAAAGCCCAGGCGATGAATCGCTTGGGCTTTCTCTGAAGATGGCGGAGGAGGTGGGATTTGAACC
>RCUJ01001329.1_pt1 | contig 13402 bp, 12 predicted proteins | sample 2166321 | NCBI WGS metagenome assembly RCUJ01 (sample SAMN09932808, study PRJNA488358) | compost metagenome | feature: garden; material: soil; isolation source: compost soil in an enriched community after 118 h of incubation | place: Germany: Experimental Botanical Garden Goettingen | collected... | reverse complement strand
GTCCTAGCGCGATGATCTGCATCGGCACCGGCCAGGAAGCCGTCGGGTCGGTGAACTGCGGCAACAAGGCGAGAAACAGCAGGAAAACCTTGGGGTTAAAACCGCTCACGCAGGCACCTTTAAAGGTCCAGCGCGTCCAGGAACCGGATGCCTGGGCCTCCCCGGCGCGAGGTGTCGAGGGGTGCAAGAGCATGTTGATTCCCAGCCAAAGCAGGTACGCAGCACCGGCAACGGTCAGTATCGAAAGGGCAATGGGGTTGCTTGCAACCAGGCCGCCGACACCGGCCGCCACGATCAGCGTTGCCAATAAATGTCCAATCAACAATCCGGCCACGGCGGGCATCACCACACGACCCACCAGGCCGGCCGATATCGCGTAGGCCCAATCCGCCCCGGGTGTAATCACGAACAAGAACGACACCGCCCAGAACGCGGCGAAAATACCAAGACTCATGCCTGTCTTACCTTCTGCTGCTGTACGAGTTCTTGTTCTGGCCTGATCGACAGCCGGAAGTGGCTTTTATCGAGTCATCTCGGGTGTTCTCAGCGGGGGTTCGCATTGTTCTTTCTCGTAGAAATCAAGGCAGCGTCCGACCTCATCCAGGCAAAGGCGGACGACCAGTGGTTATAAAGTTCACGGAAAGAATAATTGAATATGCTTAAAATATTTTCTCTATTATTCCAATGTAAATACTTAATAAAGGTAGATAATTATATATGGATAGGATTGATCAGAAGATTCTTGCCGAACTTCAGGTTGATGGACGATTGTCGATTACCGAGTTGGCAGAACGGGTCGGTCTGAGCCTGTCTCCCTGCCACCGAAGAGTGCGTGCGCTGGAGGAGGCGGGCGTGATTCAGGGCTATCGCGCGCAGCTCTCGCCCAGCGCGCTAGGCCTGAACTTTTCGGCAATGGTGTTTGCGACGCTGCGCGAGGGTGATCACCAGGCGGTTGCAGCATTCGAAGGGGCGCTTGAGCAGATACCCCAGATCGTCGAGGCTCAAAGGCTTTTTGGCGAGCCCGATTATCTGCTTCACGTCATCACCCGCGACCTGCCAGCCTTTCAACAGCTCTATGATGAGCGCCTTTCCACGTTACCCAACGTCCAGCGATTGACCTCCACCCTTGTGATGAAGCGTGTCATTCAAGACCGTTCGCTTCCCCTATGAATGGCCAGGGTTGCCTCTGTAGAAATCCGGGCCTGTGGCCAAACCGCAATCGGGAGTATCGAGGGGCCGAGTGGACAGCAATCAAGCCCCTCCTGCTCCTGGCAAAGACGCCCTAAACCCCTTTGGTAGAAGGCAGCAGGATCGTCCCCGGACATTGAAGAACAGCCCGCTACGGCGCGCGACATCAACTCCCTTGCGGGTCTGCCGATGTCGACCTATCGTTAAATTCCAGGCACTGAAAACGAGGCAGTTTCGGTTTGTGAGGCAAAGATTATCCCCGCCCAGCCGTGTACGGCCGATGCTCGGGGAGCACAGTGATTGAGTACTCTTGAACAGGAGGAAAATCATGATGGGCAAGCACTACTTGATTGCCCTGGCGACACTGGCCATCGCCGCAGGCGCGCAGTGGATGCCGCTGCCGGCCTACGCGACCGACCAGGCTGATCAACGGCAGGAGTCGCGGGACACAAAGCAGGAAGGACGCGACGCAGCAAGGGAAACCAAGGAAGCGTGCAAAGAGGGTGATGAAAAGAACCGTGCCGAATGTCGCCAGGACAAGCGCGACACCAAGCAGGACACGCGCGATACCGCGCGGGACGTCAAGTATCAGTAGTTGACATGGATACCGCCCCACGATGCTGTCGTGGCCTGAACGTGGTCGATCTTTTCGCGAAGCGGTTGTCGCTGCGCGGTGCGGCTGGAGACGAATGTCGGCACCTGTACCGCGCACTTCAACACTCCGGGAGATCAAGGGACGCGGCCCATTGCGCCCATCCAGAAACCCCGTTGCCTGCCAGGCTGATCTGGGCTCACTCTTCTTCTCTCAGCGCCTGGATCCGTCCGGACTTTTCCGCAGCCAGCAGTGCGGCATGGTCTTTCGCGTTTTGATCCGCATAACTTATGGCAAATTTGCCGATGGCCTGGTCGAAGGTGTCCGTCTTGCCCAAATACCCACTGATGAGTGCGGAGTCTCCCGATTTGGCGTGGGCGCGGGCCAGGGTACGACCACACAGGTCGGCGTACAGCTTCATTCGGGAGGCCGTGCCCCCTTCAATCGGCGCTGACATTTTCATGTCCCGTAACTGGCGGACAAAAAAATGCCGGCCATTGCGGCCTCGTGTCCAGCCCAGAAAGATGTCGCTGGAGGACTGCATCAGTCGTTGTCCGGTGACAACGCGCTGGCCCTGGTTCTCGTAGTCGCTCTTGCCGGCATAGGGCGCCAGCACCGAGGGGCAGGCTTCCTTGAATTGCAGGAGCAAAGGGTGGTTTTCCGCGGAAAAGAACAGGCCGACGAAACAATAGGTACCGACGCTGCCGATCCCGACCGCCTTGACGGCAATGTCTTCGAGGCGGTAACGATCGAAGAGCACGCGCCGTTCATGGGGCAGGGACAATCGATAATCTTGCAGCGCCATCTGCACTCGCTGCAGAAAGCCCTTTTCATAGACATGAAACAGAATGGGCGGCTGATCGATCAGTCGTCGTCGTCCGCCTACTTCGCCACTGATCTTGGGATAGAGGTAATCGCCTATCCGGATTTTGGCCTTTGCGATCATTTGCTCGCGAAATTTTTTAACTTCCGCGTTGGGTGCCAGATCAATGATCGCTTGCGCGTCCAGGCAGTCGTACCAGACCTCCAGCGGGTTCAGCTTCGACAGTTTGCGCAGGTGCTCACGGTAAGCACGAACGCATTCGACGGCGGCGCTGCGTGCCTCTTTATCGCTGAGTCGGTTGTCGCGTGCGGCCACGGCAAAGCTGATCGCCAAGCGTTTTATATCCCATTCCCAGGGGGCGGGCAGGGTTTCGTCGAAATCGTTGATGTCAAAAATCAGATTGCGCTCGGGTGTCGCGAACAATCCGAAGTTCAACAGGTGGCAATCCCCGCAGGCTTGCACCCGAATGCCGGTGAGAGGGGTCGTGGCCAGGTCATGGGCCATCAGCCCCGCAGAGCCCCGCAAAAAGGTGAAGGGACTGCGCAACATGCGCCCGTAGCGCACAGGCACCAGATCGGGCAGTCGATAGCGGTTGGACTGCTCGAGCAACTCGAGAGGGTTTCGATGTTTGCGCGGCGGGTTCCATACGGCGTGCGCCGAATGTGGCACGCCCTCGCGTAATTGCTCGCCTGCGCTCAGGCGCTCCTTGCGTGAGCGAAAGACCGGCTCGTCCCCGGTGTCCTTTACTTTGCGGGGGGGATTTTTGCCAGAGCGCTTGGTGCCGGGAGCCATATCCACTCCTTTGCTCAACGAAGTCTGACTCGCTTGGGCACAGGACCGGGTCATGCGTCGGTTTCGTCAGCCCACCGTGTCATTGCCAGGAAAACCAGTACGTGTGCGTGCACCAGCATCCTGGCAAGCGCCGCAGACCATCGTCACAAGCTTAGCAGTTCTGATCCTGGGCGCCGGGTGTGTACGAGCAAATGAGGGTGGCGGCAGCCTCGACAATATCTTCCCCCTTGCGCAACGGCTGCTAAGCTTCGAGTTGGCTGCAACCGTGCCAGTCCATGGCCGGACGTTGAGGGCGTGTCCTCGGTTTCAACCTCCGCTTCCATTGAGGTGGGAGCGACTGTCGGCAACCTGCAAGGAGGCAGTCGATGGTGATCAAGTGCAGGGTCGATTCGAGTGCGGACGGTATTCTCGAGCCACTCGGTCGTGAAGAGCTGGAACGGGTGCTGGTGTCACTGCTGGCCAGTCCTTCGTTCGCCAGGTCCAGGCGGATGGGCAGCCTGCTGCGTTTTCTGGTGGAGCATGACCCGCAATGCTTGAACATTCCCCTGACCGAGCACGCCATCGGTATCGCGGTATTTCGTCGTGATCCGGCGGTCTACTGCACGGGCGACGATCCGGTGGTGCGGGTGCAGGTGGGCCGGTTGCGACGCAAGCTCGCCACTCATTACGCCACCGTCGGCCAACAGGAAACCGTACGCCTGAGCATTCCGGCCGGTTGTTATCGGCTGGCTTACCAGCGGCTGCGTCCCAAGGGGGTCAGCATTCGTCATCCTGTTCTACACGTCCAGCCGTTTACCTGCATCACCCACGATGGCGACGACTTTACCCGGGGCCTGTGCGAAGAGTTGAGCTGCCGGCTGTTCGAGTCGTTCGAGCAGACGCAGGCCGGTGCTAGTCAGGTGCTGATGAAGGTGCCGCGCAGCAGTGTGAAAGTACCGGACACGGTGCGGGTCGGGCGTGGCAGCTATTGCCTGGAAGGCAGCGTGCGGGTGGAGCCGACCCGGGTCCGGGCGTCATTGCGCCTGATTGATGTGGCTCAAGGCCGGATTCGCTGGTCAGCGCAGTTCGATCGCAATCAGCCCTGCGGCATCGCCGCCCAGGAAGACCTGGCGGAGTCTATCTGTCAGTCGCTGACGGGCTATTTCGCCAGGGGAGACGCGTGCTGAGTGGTGGGGGGAAACCGCAAGATTGTCCCGGCGGTATGCTGCATATCGGTGTTGCACCAACGGGAATGTGTCCCGGGAGGGCCTCGCCGGGACCTGTGTGGTGAAAAACAGCGGGGCGGTCGTGCAACCGCCCCACCGTGGCTTCAGTGCGCTGGGCTACTGACCCGCGCATCGGCCCAGACGAAGTTCCAGCTGTTTCGTTTGCCTTTGGCGACCTCGATCAGCTTGTTTTCATACACGGTGTGATTGACCGTGCCGGTGTAGGTCAGGGTCCGGGCGGCGTTGTTCCCGGTGACCTCGCCCGGTTTGCCGCCCGACTCGACCATGGCTTTTTTCAGATCGGCCTCTGAAGGGGCACTGCTCTGGTTTTTCTCAACGGTTACGAAACTCATGATGTCACCTCTTCCGTGATGGGGGATCGGCGGGTAGCAGGGCCGACAAGTGTTCACTTCCCTGCAAACATACCGACGGCACTACTCTATTGGCCTGTCGCGCGGCGCAGAAGTGACAACCGGGCCGGTAAGGTAACAATCTGGATACAGCCGGCTCGGGTCATGTATCCGCGACGTATCAACCGGGGGTGTCTCAGGCCCTCGCTGTTCAATTCCCGGTCCAGTCGTCGACCGAGCGTCCTCGACCGATTCCGCAGTGTGAGCCTTGCCGTGCATTAAACGTGTCTGTATCGGGCGCTACGGGCGATAATGCCGCGCAATCCTGTTTTCAACCTAGCCAAAGAGCGCTGCCGTGATGTTCGAGATCAAGCCGTGGAACCCCGAGACCTTTCGCCAGCAGACGCGTCGCAGCACCCTGATCATTGCCGCGACCTTCATTGCGCTGGCGATGGCGCTGTCCACGCTGGCGGTGATGGTGTTCGGTGAGCCGGGTGGCGACAATTTCCGCTACAACCTGGGCGGCGTCATTGCAGCCGTGGTCATCAGCGCCGCGCTGATGAAGCTCAAATTCTGGTCCCAGCCCTGGATGGCGGCGGCGGTGTACGGCTGGCAGCTCAAGCGCAGCCTGATGAGCGTCACCAACGTCATGCACCAAGTCACCGATGCGGTGCAGGCCGGCAACCCGAGCGCGATGAAGCTGTTGCGCTTTTATCACCTGGGGCTGGCGCAGATGCATCAACTGGACGGCAACACCAGCAGCCTCAGCCAGATGGTGCACGAGATGGACCAGCACAAGGCCAACATGGAGGCGCAGGGGCTCGAGACCGAGCAGACCCGGTTGAACCCTGAGTGGATAGCCGTGGTGAAGGCCAAGGCGTAACCGGAGTCCGCGCGACACCTCTTCATGACACTGCCCACTTTCAACGTCTTAACCCTCGGAGCCAGACCACCGATGTTCACGATCAACCACTTTGCTGCGCCGTGCTCCGAGCACGTCAATGATCAGATTCTGCAGATGGTCGTCGACAATCTGACCGATATCAGCGCCGTCGCTTTACCGCCAAGCAACCCGTTGTTCGCCGTCTATCAATATGCGGTGGGCTATGAGGTTCATCTCTATCTGCAGGCCCTTGATGGCTCCAAAGGCATTGCCGTCGAATTGATCGCGGCGATGGATGAGGAGGATCCGTCCAAGGTGCTCGGCTTTTTGCTGTACCTGCCGGTCAAGGGTGATCCCCAGGCCTGCGGCGTGGCCTTCATGGCCGTGCACGCCAGTCATCGGCGCCGAGGCATTGCCCGCGCGATGGTGCAGGACATGCTTGGCCGCTACCCCCATGCCGAACTGACCTGTGCCGTGGGCAAGGTGCCGTATTTCGAGGCGATGGGCTTTCAGGTGCTGGGCACGCGCGGTCACCAGGTGCTGATGAACACCCGGGACCACGTCACGGACGGCCTGATGGGGGTGCTGGACGTGACACCGATCTACAGCTCCACCGAGGTACGGCAGATACATACCTACCTGCTGCAAAAGAACGGCAAACGGGCGATGCTCGATGCCGAGAAACAGCGCGACCGGCATCTGGATCAACTGGCGACCAAGGCCAGGGCGTTCGTGCAGGCCCGCTTGCACGGCGCATCCCACGACGCTTGAAGGCGGGACATACGCTGATGTTCCGCGTCACAAGGTGTCTCGTCCTCAGACAGGTGTAAACCGTGTTCAGGGCGTGACACAGGTGAAAAAAAGCCCAGGCCTGTGCCGGGCTTTATGCTTTTCGGGTTTCGTGCAACTAAAAAAGAGCCTCAAAGCTCTTTGATGGGGAGGAAGTAGAGCCCAGAGGCTCAAGATGCACGTGGAACCAGTGGCGAGCTTGATTGGGGTTCAGAACACTCGCCACTCACGCAACGGCTGGAGCACTCAAGCCCTTGCGTAAAGTTATCGTAGAAAGATGGGGGGGCGGGCTCAAGTACCGCTAGTCGCATGCAGCGCAGGTATTTGCGCGGGCTGACGAGCTGCCTGACTATTTCCGATAGGGCCATCATTTCGCGACTATTCTGTGATTTTGCACCGGCAGAACGGTGCCCTCGTTGTCGTACAAAAGTGAATAACCCCCACTGTTCACTATCAGCAAACCGTATTTAGCGTTACTGCGATCAAGGACTCCTTCCAGTTCCGAGGGTTCTTATGGCGCCCCACCTGCAGTCAGGGATGCGGGTCAGTGGTGGCTTGAACAAGTGACAGCAATGGACACCAGAGTCAGGCTGGCAAGTGCCCGGGATGCGCAAGACTTTTTCGTGCAGACCCTGGAACAGGCAGTGGATGCGGTGGTGGTCATTGATGACCTGAACAACGTAGTGTTTTTCAATGCCGCGGCCGAGCGCTTTTGGGGCTGTCCTCGCCTGGACGTGCTGGGCAGCAATGTCAGTTCGCTGGTGCCCGAGGCCATACGCGCCCACCACGATGGTTATGTCAGCGCGAACCGCGAGACCGGGGTCAACAAGATCGTCGGGGTCAGCCGCGATGTGCGCATCGCGCGCCAGGATGGTGAAGAGCGCTGGGGCGCCATGTCCATCTCGAAGATCACCTTGCCGGGCCGGATCCTGTATGCCGCTTTCCTCAAGGACATTACCCAGGCACGGTTGAACGATATCGAGCACCGCTTGCTGTCGATGTCGGTCAATGTCACCAGTTCGGCCACCTGCATCGTCGACGCCGATACGCGCCTGATCTATGTCAATGACGGGCTCGTGCAATTGCTGGGATATGGACGCGAGGAGGTGATCGGGCATTCGCCCATGATGTTCTTTGTTGCCGACGGTCTGGCTGACGCCTCTGCGCATACGGCGCTGGAAGGGGTGCTGCTGGGGCAGTCCAGCGAAGCCAGTGCGCTGATCCGCAAGCGCAACGGCCAACGGTTGTGGGTGCATGTTTCGTCCACCCCGGTGTTCGATGCCCAAGGCAAGGTCGACAACATCGTGATCGTGCTGACCGACATTACCCGCTCAAAGCTGCACGAGGTACTACAGGAAAAAGTCATCGGGGCGTTGTTGAAAGAGGAACCGCTCGAAGACGTATTGACCCTGATGTGCCAGGAGATTGAGCGCATAGCACCTGAAGTCATCGTCTCGATCCTGAGCGTGGACCCGGATGGGGTCCTGCACCCGCTGGCCGGTCCTGGCTTGCCGGCGGATTACTCCAGGGCAATCGAAGGCTTGTCTATAGGGCCCGTGGCCGGGTCGTGCGGTACGGCGGCCTATCGCGGCGAGCCGGTGCTGGTCACCGACATCGATCACGACCCGTTGTGGGCGCAATACTGGCCGCTGGCCGAACAGGCAGGGTTGCGCGCGTGCTGGTCGATTCCCGTGCGCAATGGCGCCGGACGGGTGGCGGCCACCTTTGCGCTGTACTTCAGGGAATGCCGCGCACCGGATCCGCTGCATGCGCACCTGGTCACGGCCGGGACGCACCTGTGCATGCTGGCGCTGGAACGTGAAGAGGCCCGGCAATCCATTCGCCGGATGGCCTTCTACGATGCCTTGACCGGCCTGCCCAATCGCGACTTCCTGCTGGCTCAAGCGCAACGCTGCCTGGTCGAGGTGGAGCAGGAGCAGGCTGAGCTTGCGGTGCTGTTTATCGATCTGGACCGCTTCAAGCAGGTCAACGATGCCCTGGGGCACGCCGCCGGCGACGAGTTGCTGCAAGTCATGGCGCAGCGTTTGCGCAGTGTGCTTCGGGAGTCGGACATCGCCGGGCGCTTGTCCGGCGATGAGTTCGTGCTGGTGCTGCCCAGGATCAATGCCATGCGGGTCACCGGCTTTCTTGAGCGGCTGAAAATGGTCCTGGGTTTACCGGCCAGCATTGCCGGCACCCCCGTGGTGCTGTCGGCCAGTATCGGCATCAGCATGTTCCCCGGTGACGGGCAGGATATGGAGAGCCTGCTGCAGTGTGCCGATATCGCGATGTACCAGGCCAAGCGCACGGAACCTGGCAGCTTGCGCTTCTTTCTCGAGGAAATGAACCAGATTGCCCTGGAGCGCTTGATGCTGGAGACCGCGCTGCGTGACGCCTTGGCCAATGATGGGCTGGTGCTGGTGTATCAGCCACAAGTGGCATTGAAGAGTGGACGCCTGGTGGGCGTCGAGGCATTGGCGCGCTGGAACCATCCGACCCTGGGCAGTATCTCGCCCGATCGGTTCATCCCCCTGGCGGAGGAGTGCGGGTTGATCAACGACCTGAGCCAATGGGTCCTGAGGGTGGCTTGCGAGCACCTGGCGCAGTGGCGTCGACAAGGCGTGACGGTGCCTTCCCTGTCGATCAACCTGTCCCCGCTCAATTTCCAGAATCTGAACCTGGCGGGGCAGATCGCCCAGCAATTGCAGCGATGGGCGTTGCAGCCTGCCGATTTGTGCGTGGAAGTGACAGAGGGCGTGCTGCTGTCCAGCAGCCCGGGGCCGGAACAAACCCTGCGGGACCTGCATGCACTGGGTGTGCGCCTGGCCATCGATGACTTTGGCACGGGTTACTCCAGCCTGGGGTACCTGCGCCATCTGCCGATCAGTGAGCTGAAACTGGACAAGAGTTTTGTCGACGATCTGGAGCGCGATGGTTCCTGTCGTGCCTTGAGCGAATCGGTCATCGGCATTGGCAAGGGGCTGTGCCTGCTGGTGGTGGCCGAAGGTATCGAGCATGTCGTCCAGCGTGACATTCTCCAGGCCCAGGGGTATGAGGTCGGGCAGGGCAATCTGTTCTCTGCGCCGCTATCGTGCGAAGCGTTCCTGCAATGGGTGCTGGCGGGCGAGGCGCTGAATCAACCCGACTGCGTCGTCACCGCCTGCACCGGCATCGGGCCGCCCTCAACGGAAACCTGAGCCGTCAGGCCTGGCTTTTCAGCCAGGTTTCGAAGCGGGTCGGTCCGATGATCGGTTGGTTCCCGGGTGTCAGGGACAAGTCATCGATCTGCGCACCGAAGTAATGGGCCTTATCGTCGGCGACGACCTGGCGCGGATCGTGATTGTGGTGCAGCCATACCCGGGCAAATTCCACCAGCGGCCAGCGATCGGGCCCGGCCACCTCCAGGGTCTGGTTGGCGGGTGCCTGCACGGCGATTTTCGCCAGTGCCGTCACGACGTCACTCGAGGCGACCGGTTGCAGGTCGGCGGTGGTCAGCCGGATACAACTGCCTTCGCACCCGGATTGCGCAATGCTCTCGATGAACTCGAAAAACTGCGTGGCCCGCAGCAGGGTGTAGGGGATACCCGAGTCCTTGACCAGTTGTTCCTGAGCCATCTTGGCCCGGAAATAACCACTTTCCAGCATCCGCTCGGTGCCCACCACCGACAGCGCCACATGGTGCTGGATGCCGGCGGCGGCCTCGGCCTTGAGCAGGTTGCGTCCAGAGGTTTCAAAGAAGTCCAGGACGGCAACGTCCTCGAATGACGGTGAGTTCGATACGTCGACCACCACCTCGGCGCCGTGCAAGGCGGTTTGCAGCCCTTCGCCGGTGAGGGTGTTGACGCCGCGACTCGGCGATGCGGCCAGGGCTTCATGGCCCATCTCGTGCAGTTTGTTGCAGAGCGCTTTGCCGATCAGGCCCGTACCGCCGATAACGACGATTTTCATGTCCTGTCTCCAACCAGTGCCCGGCCGGGTATTCATGCCCCGCGCCGACGCCGTGCCGCTGGACAAGTGCAAGGGCTCTGCCTGCAGGTGCGGGGGCTGCAGTCGAGTGAACAGCATCTACTCAATGTAAGCACTATCCAGCAGCCATTCCCATGGGCCGATAGACGGTGGCCTTCCGTTGGGCATGCTGATCGGCCCATCGTCAGCCGGGACGGGCTTTTCAGTGTTTCGACGGCGGTGCTTTACGTGCTTACTCTGCCAGGGTGAACACCAGGGCCTTCAAGCCGCTTTGCACGTCGGTATCGGGAAACTCCGGCGGGTTTTCCAGGCGTTGTGCAAAGTGCAGGGCGGGTGCCTCGCGGGTGACGCCGTCGATCAGGAAGTCCGGACCGAAGGCCGGGTCGTTCATGCAGGCCAGTACCGTGCCCCGGGGACTGAGCAGTTCCGGCAGGCGGCGCAGTACGCGCTGGTAGTCCTTGGTCAGCAGGAAGCTGCCTTTCTGAAAGGACGGCGGGTCGATGATCACCAGGTCGTAAGGCCCGTTGTTGATGACCTTGCCCCAGGACTTGAACAGGTCGTGACCGAGAAAGCTCACTTTGCCCAGGTCATGCCCATTGAGCCGATGGTTGTCACGGCCCCGGCTCAGGGCAGCGCGGGACATGTCCAGGTTGACCACATGCTCGGCGCCGCCTTCGATGGCCGCCACGGAAAAGCCGCAGGTGTAGGCGAACAGGTTCAGGACCCGTTTGCCCTGGGCATTGGCCTTGACCCAATTGCGCCCGTAACGCATGTCCAGGAACAGCCCGTTGTTCTGCTTCTTGCCCAGGTCAATCCGGTAGCGCAGGCCGCCTTCGGTGAGCGTCCATTCCTCGACTTCCTGCCCCAGCAGCCATTCGGTGGTGCTTTGCAGCAGGTAGCGGTGTTGCAGCAGCAAGGAGTGGGCGCCGGACTGCTGCCATTCGGGCGACTGGCTGATCTGCAGCAGCAGCGCTTTGAGCGCCTCCAGCTGTTGCGGCTCGGGCTCCTTGAACAACGCGACCAGCACGATGCCTTGCATCCAGTCGACGGTCAGTTGCTCCAGCCCTGGCCAGCAGCGACCCCGGCCGTGAAACAGGCGACGGGTTTCATCGGGTATCGCTGCCAGGGCTGTCAACAAGTGGTTGTGCAGGGTGGCGAGGGCGTCAGGGTTCATCGAGCAGGGGCCAGCAATGAGAGGGGGCGGCATTTTAACCACAATACCGGGGGCAAGGCCTGCTTATTGGATTTGCACAGGCACCGGTACGGATCAACAATGTAGCGAACCTCGTCAGGCAGTGTCGTTGCATCGGGCACCGCGTCGGTCGTCACGGAGCGCTCATGAATGATCGTTATACCCGCACGGCGATTTATCTGCATTGGCTGGTGGCGCTGGGGCTGATCGGTACCTTTGCGCTGGGTCTCTACATGCCCGATCTTGCCCTGTCACCCACCAAGCTGAAGCTGTACGCGTGGCACAAATGGGCCGGGGTGACCCTGTTCCTGCTGGTGCTGATCAGGTTGGGCTGGCGCCTGAGCCACCCCGCGCCACCGTTGCCCGCCACGGTGGCCCCGGTGTTGCGGCTGGCGTCCCACATCAACCATGGATTGATGTACGGGTTGATGCTCGCCATTCCACTGAGCGGCTGGTTGATGAGTTCAGCCCTGGGCTTCCAGACCTCCTGGTTCGGCGTCCTGCCGTTACCCGACTTGCTGGCCAGGGACGTCGGGCTGGGGGAGCGCCTCATAGTGTTGCACCAGGCGCTGAATTACCTGCTGCTGGCGCTGGTGGTCATCCACACCGGTGCCGCGCTCAAGCATCATTTCGTTGACCGTGATGAGGTGCTTGAGCGCATGCTGCCCGGACGGCAAAAACCTCACCCATGAGCCCGCTCACCCTATGGAGCCTCCCATGAGCGATCGAGTTGTGCGCGCAAGTGCCTGGCTGGTCATGCTGGCCTTCGCGGTGCCGATCGGTGCCGACGCGGCCCGGTACCAGCAGGTGAATGCGACTGCCAGCCAGATCACCTTCACCTACCACCAGATGGGGTCGCGGGTGTACGGCACCTTCAGCAGGTTCGAGGCGACCATCGACTTCGACTCGGCGAACCCGGCGGCGGCCCGTGCAGCGCTGACCATTGATCTGGACAGCATCGATGTCGGCAACCGTGACGCCAACAGCGAACTGAAAAAAACGGGCTGGTTCAACACGGCCGTCTACCCGCAGGCCCGGTTTGTCTCGAACCGGGTGACGGCGCTGGGCAATAACCGTTACCAGGTCGAAGGGTTACTGACGCTCAAGGGCTTGACCCGAGGGGTGGGCGCTCAGATCACCTTGAAGCCGGAGAGCGCCATTGGCATTTTTGATGGCAACTTCATCCTCAAGCGCGCCGACTTTGATATCGGCGAGGGTGAGTGGGCGGATTTCGGGGTGGTCTCCAACGAGATCAACATCCGCTTTCGCGTGGTTGCACCCGAACAGTAACCGGCGTGGAAGCCTCGAGGTCGTGGACATGAACAGCGGACCTGATGAACAACGCGAACCCTTCAAGCGTTTGTTTTTCGCCTTGCCTTGTGCGCTAGCGCAGCGCCGGGCGATCGCCCAATGGCGCAGTGCCCTGGGGCAATCTCTTGGGCGGCCGGTACCGGCCGAAAACTTTCACCTGACCCTGATGTTTCTGGGGGCTGTGCCGGTCCGGCAGATTCCGGCGATCTGCAGCGCGGCCGCAACGGTTCGACCGCCAGGCGAGCCGCTGAGGGTGGTCCTCGATCGCCTGGATGTCTGGCGCCGGGCCGGCATCCTGCTCCTCGCCCCGG
>RCUJ01001326.1_pt1 | contig 13408 bp, 15 predicted proteins | sample 2166321 | NCBI WGS metagenome assembly RCUJ01 (sample SAMN09932808, study PRJNA488358) | compost metagenome | feature: garden; material: soil; isolation source: compost soil in an enriched community after 118 h of incubation | place: Germany: Experimental Botanical Garden Goettingen | collected... | reverse complement strand
ATATCATCATTTCATACGGCAACAAGGCGAAGCACATCGAAAAAACACGCGACGGCCAGCTTCACATTCACTATACCCATGGCACAGCCATAGAGCCTGCTCTGCAAAATATAGATATCAAGGCAGCTCAAGCAATAGACGTCTTTATTGCCGCCTCAATAGAAGCCCAGCAGATCATCAAGGCGCACTACGATCGACCAGCGACTATTGTAAACCCGCCGATTGACATAAATCTGTTCGAACCCGCCCGAGAACGAGATAATTATTACGTCGTCATCGATAGTCAATTACCCGATAGCCAGATCAATCTTGCGATAGACAGTGCATCAAAACTTGGTATTAGGCTAAGAATCCTTACTCCTGCGGATAGCGAGGCTACACTTCGTGCCGCGCTTACTAGTGCTAAAGGGTATATATCGCTACGTGCAGTCGATTTTGATACGACGCAAGTTGAAGCACTTGCTGCTGGCGCATTTCTTGTCGCCTACAGCCCTTATGCTTCTACTGATATCGTTCAAGACGATGAAACCGGTGTATTATTTCAGGAATTAAATAGTGAAGCGATAACTGCCGCCCTCATGAGGGCCGAGACAAAAACATCACTTCCAGGCACACTCCGCCGCAAGGCAAAGCGCTTTGATATCGGCTTATTTCGCACTAAGCTGCGTAAAATCGTACACGATATTTCAGTTTGATATAGTTGTCATAATAACATTATTGTTCTATTTACATTATAGTGTATTGTTGTTATGCTTATGGCCATACACAGAGGTGTAATAAATAAGATTGTCGCCACCACAGACCATCTTTATACAACGCGCAAGGAGCGACAGACAAACATGAGTTTATATATGGTGGCAAAACGCTCAAGCGGAGCGTTTCATATTGACAGTTATGACCTCAGGAAAGTCGGACTATGGCTAGTAGCCTTTGTCCTCATCCTAACTACTTTTGCACAAATCCCCGTACCTTCAGCTAATGCAAGTGTTGCTCTGTATGGCCAGGAATCGCCAAATGGTATAGGCAGTCGCTCGGTCATCGCGGGCGTTGCAAACAGCTACGCACTTGATAGTGTGGGTAATATATTCGCTCCTGTCTTCATCGGCAACTACAGCTTTATTAGAAAGTTTGCAGCGGATGGAAGCTTTGTTAAAGACATCAGATACACAGATCTGTTAGCGGCACATCAAGCATCAGGGTATAAACGCATGACAGTTGATAATAATGATGACCTGTATGCGTTTGACGAAAGTTCGAAACTACAAAAGTTCGATAATGATGGCAATTACCTAGGAGCAATACCTGGCATTACTATTAGTGATGCCTATATTATTTTTGATCATGACAATAATTTCTACGTCAGCCACCCTAGCGCTCATAAGATATACAAGTACAACACCTCAGGCACACTTCTCGCCACTCTCGGATCAACCTCGGGTAGTGCCGATGGTCAGTTTATGACACCGCGAGACATAGCCATTGACTCAAATAATAACCTCGTTGTCTCTGATAGTGGCAACAACCGTATCCAGATACTTAGCTCTACGGGTACCTTCGTACGAAAATTCGGCCAAAAAAATACTGGATTCCTATGCCCACCTCAACCCTCACTTGATAGCGTAAACGGCATTACACTTGATAATCAAGATAATATCTACGTCGCCTCTCAAAGCTCATGGTGCACCACACATGTACTTAAGTTTGATATCAATGGTGGCTACATTGGACTACAAGAACGTGGAGTCCGTTCATCGGCACTACGAACAGGTCCAGATAATACTATCTACGCAATAGAACCTGGCGCTAATATCACTACGGCAATTAGCCGTTATACGACAGATGGCGTAAAAGTGGGCGACACTCTCATTTCAGCCCCATCTACCTTAACAAAACCAACCGATGTCGCGCAGGATTCAAGCGGCAATTTTTACGTTGTTGATTACGAGCATGGCCGAGTAATGAAATATGATTCTAATTTCAACTATATACTCAGCTTCGGCAGCAAAGGAACAGGAGACGGTCAGTTCGACAGTGCTCAGGCTATTGCCATTGATAGTAATGATAATGTCTACGTTGGAGATTATTGGCTAAATAAGATCTCAAAGTTCACAACCGATGGAACATTCGTGAGTAAATTTGGCGCCACAGGAACTGGCGATGGACAGTTTGATCGCATTAGGCACATAAGTGTTCGTAGCGACGATACACTTGCCGTGTTAGATGGTATCGTTTCTGGTCGTGTGCAAATCCTTGATTCAACTGGCGCCTTTCTTTCGAAGCTCACTCCACCTAGCCAGGTTGAGTCATTCGCACTAAGGAGTGATGACTCAATCACGATACTATCGGCCAATGACACGCTTCGCACCTACGACAAGAATGGCATATACCAAAATGACCAAGTATCATCCACTCTTTACGATAGCGCCTCGTCCACCTTATTCTATGCTCAAGCTATTTTCTATGACAAATTCAATAACCTTTACGGACTAGGCCGGGATGGCACCAAGCCTAATTATGCGCCGCTTTCCGTGGCACGTATCAATTTGACAAATCCGGCTCTTCCGAAGTTTAAAGTCGTCCTGTCTCAGCCTAGCTACGAAAATTACGCACCGAGTATGCGCATGATTTTTACAGCTTCAAACCAGCTGCTTCTCGCCGATCGAAATGCAAACCACGTTCATGTTTATGATCCAACGGTAATTCTCGACGCCGCTCCTGCTCCGACAAACTTAACTGTTGATTCAACATCACTTGCGTCGGCTACAATCTCCTGGACAGCGCCAGTCTCTGACGGCCCCATACTTGGATACAAAATAGAATACAAACCATCAAAATATGGTTCTTGGGTTGATTACGGAACAGTTGCTTCAACATCAACTACGCTCATCGGACTTCTTGCTGATACCTATGAGATTCGTGTCAGTACATTGAACGAAGCAGGTCTCAGTGCTCCCACTCAGATCTCAGGCGTTGCTATTTCGGGACCTTACGAATTTAAAGAAAAAATTACCGCACAAGATGATGGTTGGATTCACAGTATCGCGTTTGACAGCACAGGCAAACGCTATGAAAGCGACTACTATAATGACCGCATCAACGTCTATAGCGCAGACGGTACATTTGAAATGTCAATTGGCTCGTCCGGTAGCGACGATGGTCAGCTCTACAGTCCAGAAGGCCTTGCCATCAGTAGCGATAATAAACTATACGTTTCAGACTCAGGCAACGACAGGATCTCCATCTTTGACCTTAACGGCACTTATGTGAGCTCTTTTGGAGAATACGGCCTTGGTGATGGTCAAATGCGAAACGCCTCTACCCTAGCGTTCGACAAAAACGATAATCTCTATGTCGTTAATCAATATCGAAGCATCCAGAAGTTTACTAAAGCTGGTGTATTTATAGAACGTGTCGCCACCGACGCACTCGAACCAACCTTTATTACATTTGATGCCGATAATAATATGTACGTCGCCAATGACACCTACGATAGTGAACATGGCATCATCAAATACAACGCATCAGGCGACCGCGTTATGCATTTTGGCAGTGAAGGCGAAGAGAACGGACAAATGTATGAAGTATTTGGAATCGTCATTAATCCAGCCGGTCAGATCGTCATTAATGACCTATATAACTATCGACTTCAGGTATTTTCCGCAGATGGTACATTCATTACCAGTTACGGCCGAGGGTACGATAACACTGGTGAATACCTTATGTTCGACGACCCTGAAACTATCGTCCAAGCAGCCAATGGCGATCTCTACATTCCAAATGGCTGGAGTCCGTATACTCAAGTACTTTCGTATACCGGTGCGTTTACACCACCTTCAACTACCGCCCCGTCTGCCCCCCAGAATGTCGTCGCTAATACTGCCGTACCAAACGAATTAACTGTAGACTGGACAACGCCCGTAAGTGATGGCGGCAGTGCCATTACAAGTTACCTTCTTGAATACAAAAAAACAAATGATTCAACATGGACAAGTATCAGTGTTGCCGCACCAGCTACGATACATACCATTTCACCTCTCGACGTAGGTGACTATCAAGTCCGCATAACGGCGACTAACTCTATTGGAGCAAGTACTGCGACAGCACCCGTATCGGCGACAGTCACCCCTGCCACGCCTTCAACGGCACCTAATACTAATATACCTGCCGCAACACCTTCGTCACCGTCATCACCAGCAGTACCTAGTGTTGCGACGACTACTCCAAAAACACCAACAACACCTGCAGGCACCAACACTCAGTCTCGACCTGAAAATAACCAGGACAATGAACCTTCTCCACAGCCACAATCTGTTCAAGCGGTCGAAGAATCAAAACCAGGCCAAGTACTTATAACATGGCAGCCTCCAGCTACTGGCAACCCGTCATCGTACGTTATTGAATATCGCGACGCCTCCATTCCAGCAAGCGATACAACGACTCCATGGAAACAAATTCTCCAAACTACTTCGAATCAACATTCGGCAACCATTACGTTACCGGCTGGTGAATATACGGTTCGTGTCGCAGCACTCGTGCCAGGCGATACGGTAAGCCGAGTCATCCTCGGTACTGCCACGGTTAAGGTGGCAAAAGCCATTACCGAGAGCGACGGTACCTCATTTACTCCAGTTAACGCTGAGACTACTGATAATACGGTGCGTAATTGGATTGTCGCCTGTACTGCCCTGCTAGCTGTCGCCGCTTTCTTTATTATCCTTATCATTTGGAAAAAACGTCGCAACAAAGCTCGTGCCACCTCGATGCAGCTGCCTCCACAGCACTGGTCGTAGTAAAGCTTATGCTTTATACTTAAGGCAATATGAAAATAAAACAGACAGGTTTTACAATCGTTGAACTAATTGTCGTCATTGTCATTATTGGCATACTGGCGGGAATTACCATCGTGGCCTATAACGGTATACAGAACAATGGGTACGATGCATCCGTAAAGTCGGATCTAGTTGCCACATCAAAAAAACTCGATATATTTTACGGTGACAATTCCGTATTCCCGTCAAATGCCGCCGATCTTGAAATGATGAAACTGAAGACCAACCCCTCTGCTTTCAATACGGCCCGTGTCCTAAACTTTAGTTACTGTGCAACGAGCGATCGCCGTGGCTATGCCATTGGTGCGATCAGTAAGTCGGGTAAACAGTTTTATATCACATCAAATGACGGAGTAAAAGAATACCCAAGCAGTACAGTTAATGATGGCAACCAGGCCAACCTCGCCAACTCATGCTCTGATCTCCTAACTGGCGCGGTACGTCTTGTCGCCGGCTATTATAATGCAGACACTACAACTGGCCCATGGCGACAGTGGACAAAGGGCGGGAATTAATGAAATCTCCATCGCAACGTGGCTTTACAATTGTCGAACTTCTGATTGTTATCGTCGTTATTGGCATTCTTGCAGCCATCACGATTGTCGCCTATAACGGCATACAAAATCGAGCAAAGATAAACCGAGCACAAAGCGATATAGCCTCACTCGTCAAGGCGATTCAGGTCGCTCGGATCAGTACAGATAAGACGCTCACGCAGATCACCGGCAGTACAGATTCTCGAAGTACAAAGGCACTAGCCGACGCGGCAATTGATGCCATAGCAGCAGCCAGCAATACCAGCCTTACTGGTCTCAAGGCAGGCGACCCATGGGGAAATTGGTATAGAATCGACGAGAACGAAAAGGAACAAAACAACAACGACTGTCGCCCAGACTCCATACAAGTACTTAATCAGAGCTTAACTACTCAGGTTCCCCTTTCTCAATCACCATGCGTATAACACCTGCTTCACTCTATCAATTACGCGGACAGCGAGGCTTCACGATCGTAGAGCTTTTGATCGTGATCGTTATTATTGGCATTCTCGCCGCCATCACGATTGTCGCCTATAACGGCATACAAAATCGTGCTAACGACACTTCGGTCAGAAGTGACCTTGCCAACATCGCTAAACAGTTCGGCACGTTTTATGCGCTCAATGGCCAGTACCCAACAACGGTAACTGATCTTAATAGCCTCGGTACAAAGATCAATAAGAATGCGTATATGAAAAGCCCAATCGCTTTTAATCTTATTCCTTGCCTCAGCGCTGACTCACAGGCGTTTTCAATCGCCGCCGTCACCACAGGAGGTACGCGCCTATTTGCAACAAGCGGAAGTGGCGTCCAGGAATATACCGGTGCAACGAGCTGGACATCAGGAGCAAGCAACTATGGCTCGATGTGCTCGACTACCCTTACTGGATCAGTAGTTATTTCAGGTGGCTCGGGGTACGCAGACCCAAACTCATGGAGAACGTGGACAAATGGGTAAAACAGCACTCGCTCACCACTCACGAACTAGTCGCGGCTTTACAATTGTCGAACTACTAATAGTCATTGTTATCATCGGTATCCTAGCCTCAATTACCATTGTTGCGTACAACAACATCCAGCAGCGCGGTCGCGATACCAAACGCAAGGATGACGTAGCTAAAATCGTACGAGCGGGTAAGCTATGGATGGTCGATAGCGGCAAGCAGCTTAGTGCAATCGGTGCAGGCTCAAGCGGCGCAGCAGTCGGTTGGTTCGATGGCCCGTACTCGCCCTATCCATCTGTCAAATCAGCCCTAGTTAGCGCCAATTATCTCAGCGACGGAGTGACTGACCCCATTAATACAAAGACCGGCACTGTGTACTCCTATATGATTGCGCCTTGTGTTGACAGCGATCCTGGGACTCGTGTCATTATGGCTAAACTTGAAACTCCTCCAACTGAAACACTGAGTCAACAATTAGGTATTACGTGTACGAATTCAAACTTCAGCATGTACACATCCGCTACCTACGGTATGAATTACGCAAGGATTATTAATGAAAACTAACAAAATTACTATCCAACAGAAGCCTCGCCACTCCGGCTTTACGATTGTCGAGCTTTTGATTGTCATCGTTATTATTGGCATACTGGCAGCGATTACAATCGTGGCATACAACGGCATACAAACTCGAGCTAATAACACCGCCAGAGTTACGGAGGCTAAGCAGTGGGAAGGGATCCTCACAAACTACGCAACAACTTACGGAAAGTACCCGGATGTTCTTACCTTTTCGATGTGCCTCGGCGAAGGATTTCCAGATGTTAACGCCGACAGCAACGGCGATTGCTGGGATCTTCATACCGGGGGGAACCGATTCTCAATGAACGCCACGCTCACGGCAGAACTTAAGAAGGTTGCTCCGCAGCTACCTAACGCGACAAGAAAACCCGTTCCCGGTACTGGCACCTCATCTCGAATGGGCCCTGCTGCGACACTTGAAACCGGTGTTGTGAAGATTATTTACTGGATTGAAGGATCTGATCCGTGCCCAATCGGAACACTGCGATGGAACGACAGCGTCTCTCGAGCATGCCAGATTACACTACCTCTCGCTGGCTAATGTCATCGCCTATATCCAATTAAAAATACCCAAAATGAAAGTGATATAATCATAACCACTATGCTGGCAAAGAAACAAACAGGTTTTACTATCGTCGAACTGCTGATCGTTATCGTGATCATCGGTATCTTAGCTGCGATAACTATTGTTGCGTATAATGGCATACAAAATAGAGCTCGTGTCGCAGCGCAAAGCTCCGTCTTGTCCCAGGCCTCAAAAACAGCCCGAGCTAGCTTCCTTACTAACGGCTCATACCCATCAGCCAGTGCACTCTCAACTAATTCAGGAATATCACTTAGTATTTCAAGTGATACTGCGGCAGAAACCTTCTGCATTACAGCCACCGGCACGGGCTACTCTGCTAAAAATATTGATCAGACGGGTCGAATGAGTGACGGACCGTGTGAAGGCCAATCTGGCGGTAGTGACTACTGTCCTGAGTCATCAGTTGTCGCAATAAACGGCTACTTCTGTAGCGGTACGACCGGCTCGCTCGCTAGCCTCTTTACGAGTGCTACTAAACTAGACGCAGCGGCAGCCGAAGTGCCAGCTGGTGCACCGGGTGCATTCGTGGGACGCCAGACTGTGCGAGACAATAACGGCAACAATATCTTTACCGTCGTCGGAGGAGAAGTCTACTGCGTCTCGGGCTGGGCGGCGACAAGTAGCTCAACGGTTAATCACACTGTTGGTATTCTTATTACCGGACCTTCCCTCTCTAACCAGTGGCGGGGCGTCAGCGTAGCAACTCCAAGTTCAAGTGCCTGGCAGAAAATGACTGGCTGTATTACAATTCCGGCTGGCTACAACCAAGCGCGACTATGGACGCAAAACGATGGCACGAACGGCACTACTGCCAATCCACCGTGGTACCAAACAGCTATCACTCTTACAAAGCAGTAGCCTGGAGCGACTACGGCGTCATCAAACAAACTAATGTTATAATCGTAAGCACTATGAATAGACAAAAACAAACAGGCTTTACTATTGTCGAACTCCTGATTGTCATTGTTATTATTGGTATCTTGGCTGCCATTACGGTTGTTGCATATAACGGTATCCAGGAGCGCGCTAATTACTCGGCATACAAATCAGATATTAATTCTATCAACAAAGCAATTCTGCTCTACCAGGCAGATAACGGCGCTTATCCTGGCAATAACGCAGCCAGCGGTACATGCTGGACAAATGGATCGACGGTCGACTTTATTTCTGGTCTTGTTCCAAAATATCTCGCCAAAACCCCTGTGACACCCAATGCCTCAGCTGGTAACTACTACGCCTACTGCTTCAGTACTGGCGGTATCGACTATAAACTGATTCGCCTGGTTAGTAGTCCAGCAACACTTCCTGCAACCGAAGCGACAAATAATCCATCGATTGACACTGTCCGACCAACACGCGGCTGGGCGATTTGGTCGGCCGGAGGCGGGAACTTATAGTGGTACGGAGCAATAAAACCGGTTTTACGATTGTTGAGCTTCTCATTGTCATCGTGATTATTGGTATCTTAGCTGCTATTACTGTCGTCGCCTACAACGGCATTCAAGAGCGGGCTCGCGTCTCATCAGGGAAAGCCTTTGCATCACAGTTGGCTCGCCGAGACTTCACGCAAGCAGCCGCCTACTGGCAGATGGACGAATGCAGCGGCACTACTATCAATAGCCAGACCGGTGATATCGTGACTGGTCAAATAGTCGGTACTTCTTTATGGTCAACTGACACTCCAAGTGGCAGTGGCTGCTCCCTCCAACTTAATGGCAGCACCCGTGTCACGACACCTGTTCAATTGGCCGCTAACTACTACCTCAAAAGTGCCTGGATTAAACTTAGTTCATGTGGCACGAATAACATTATTTCCTCGCCTGACTCGACGACAGGCACCGACGTACCTCTCTATGCCCCAAGTTGTCGCCTGCAAGCTGGTCACTCTGGAAGCTATGGTCGTATTCAGTCTCCGAACGTCCTTGCAACGAACAAATGGTATCATGTTGCTGTCGAATTTAAAGACGGCACCTATACCCTGTATGAAGACGGAAAAGTCGTAGCAACCACGACCGGACACCCGGCCGTTGCGCTTGGCGATCCTGGCGTAAACATCGGCGCCCACCGAACAGGTAGCTATATGACTGGCTTGATCGATGACGTCCTGATCGTCGTCCGTTAGTTCATCGACAGTGGATCGGCTCTCCGCTGAGTATCGACATTCCACCATCGCTTATCCTGCCCCTCTCCTGCTGGCCGCGCCAATTCATCGAGCGTCGTCACGTAAAACGGTGACTCCATCTCAGTTCGCGAGCGGATCGATTTAACGCGGCGTATTAATGCCGCTCGAAGCTTATCCGAATCACAGACCATAAGCACTGCAACCTGCTCTGGCATAACCTCCAGGTCATCTATAGTGCGGGCATAGCGCCATATCTTCTTGGCATGCACACCAATTGGCACCGTTGTCTCGTAGAAGTCCAAGAAGACGAGCGCTTGCTTTGACGCGTCAAGCGGATAACCATACAGATCAGGCAGCAGTCCTTCGAGTGATTCACGAATATCTTCTGTGAGTTCACCTCGTGATAATAACTGGGTCGTCGAAGTACCTAGCCGTTCAATGAACGTTACGGTATCGAGCAGGCGGAGACTATGAGCAATGAATTCATCAGACGCCTGGCGATTTACGTACACCCGGTTAAGAGCAGCTTGTGTATAACTACCTTCGGCCTTTAGGTATGGCAACGCGCGCTTCGTAACATAGTAATCAGCTGGTCGAGACGAGAAGCGGTACGCCCCTTCAAAGTGCCTATCGACAACACCTAGTGCCCGTAGCGTCTCTAATCTGGTGTGCATTGAGGCGTACTGCGTTTGGCCATATAGGCGTGCCATACCCTGGGCATAGACGAAGCGAAATCGAAAGATATCTTTCAATAGTTCTAGCTGACTACTCGTTAACCTCGGCATTAGCGTACCTTTCGCTGGTATCAGCACTTTCTCCGTCTTCATCCCCTTGCTCCTTAAATTAAATTTTTTTCTTCTTCTCTTCTTATATATAAATATATAAAGGAATGAATGTGTTTAAAATAACAGATATGGAAAGGTAAATAAATACTGATTAGGTAATATGTATGTTTAGTAATAGTGTTGGTAGCGTATAAGGGGGTATAAATAGGTGTGCGAAAGTGTAGGTAGAGGTATAAATAATTAAGTAGGTAGGTAAAATACGTACAGGTAATGAATAAGAAATAGATAATAGATTGATAGTTGGCTGAGACAAGTACTGTATAATCATAACCAGTATGGTAACCAAAAAACAAACAGGCTTTACTATTGTTGAACTACTGATCGTCATTGTTATTATTGGTATTCTGGCAGCGATTACAATCGTGGCCTATAACGGCATTCAAAATAGAGCAAACGATACGACTGTAAAGAGTGATCTACGACAAAGCTACCTAAAGCTGCAAGAATTCTACGCCATCAACAGTAGCCTGCCGGCGACACAAGCAGATATCAATGCGACGTTTGCCACAACACGAAAATCCTATAGCACCGGCGGAAACTTCCTTATCTACTGCAGGGCAGACAATGGTGCCTCGGCTGCTGTCGGAAGAAGTACGTCCGGTAAAGGACTTGCCTATTCAAGTAACGGTGGAGCGATTGAGTTTGCAAGCTGGCCAGGAAACAGCAACTTGGACTTATGTCCTGCTGCCGGCATTCCAAGCACTGCTAGTGGATATGCTGCGACATGGCTTGGTGTTAATGGTGCATGGGAGGCCTGGTATACACCAGGAAAGTAAGTATGAAAAAAGGATTTACTATCGTAGAGCTTCTTATTGTCATTGTCATCATTGGTATTCTTGCTGCGATTACGATTGTCGCCTACAATGGCATCCAAGACAGAGCTCGCCAATCTAAAATCGATAGCGATCTTAGCAATATCGCGACTGCAATTAAATCCGCTCAAGCATTAACCGGCAAAACAATGAACGGCATAACAGGTAACGGTAATATCGGAGGAACCTGTACCTCGAAGGCCGCCGGAACCGACCTTGCCTCACTCTCAAAAACCACCGACACTTGCTGGACAGCCTATTTGGATGCGCTCGATAAAATTAGCGTTGCAGGAGATACTAATATTCGCAATTTAGTAGATCCATGGAACAGGCCTTATTACCTCGATGGCAATGAAGGTGAGATGGGGTACGGTGGCGGATGTGTAAAAGATCAAATTGCAGCATACGCAATGCCCTTTGCCGGAACAACCCGCACTAATCTCCTCAATCTCCCAATTGCCGTCATGACCTGCCCGTAGGTAACACCTAGCACATATAATAGATATCTAGACCATTCCCTAATGCCCTTATGCTATACTTTTAGATAGTTATGTGGGCAAAAAAACATACACAACAAACAGGCTTTACTATTGTCGAACTGCTGATCGTTATCGTGATCATCGGTATCTTAGCTGCAATCACTATCGTTGCATATAACGGCATCCAAGACAGGGCCAAGGACACAACCATACAGAGCGACCTAGCGAACTTCGCCAAAAAGATCGAAGCCGCCCGCGTCGATACTAGCGACGGCCTATATCCACTGGCGCCAACGGCTGCCATGGACATTAGTGCGACCGAGAGTGTTTATTCTGTCACCCGTAATAATTGGTACTACTGCCCAAGTACAGATCGTACGCAGTATGCCCTCGGCGTGGCTCGAACCGCAGCTGGTGCCGGCTACTACATGTCATCAGTCAACGGCCTTCAGGTAGGGGCAAATGTTAATGACGGTACTACGTGCCCTATTGTGGGACGCGTCAGTGGATCAACTATGGGCTTTATATGGAATGGTACAGCAGGAACATGGTCATCATGGGTAAAATAGCAAATCATATAACAGTAAAGCACCAGTCTCGTTCTTCAACGAGAGGCTTTACGATCGTTGAACTCCTGATTGTTATCGTGATCATCGGCATCCTGGCAGCCATTACAATCGTCGCCTATAACGGCATCCAAAACCGCGCTCGTGATACGCAGCGCAAATCAGACCTTTCTCAAATCGCCAAAGCACTTCAGCTATATAAACTTGATAACGGCAGTTATCCAAATACCAGTAGCGGCTGCGCGTCTGGGTCATCTGGCAACGGCAACGGCTACTTCAATTCCATCTATGGAGGTACGACTAAATCGATTGGTCGATGCCTGGTTGATGACGGTAAGCTAACAACCGAACTAAAAGACCCGAGTGGCTCGCTTTCGTGCAGCGGGACTACCTGCCACACCTACATGTTCTACGTCTGTTCAGCTGGAGCCTTCATTATGGCGAACCTCGACTCAATCCCTCAGGATACAACTGCAAGCGACAGCACCTGCACCTCAACCTGGGATACCGACTATGGCATTAACTACTTCGTGAAGGTCAGCTAATGAACCGGCGCGGCTTCACCATTGTCGAACTCCTCATCGTCATTGTGATCATCGGCATCTTAGCTGCCATCACTATCGTGGCTTACAACGGTATTCAAAACCGAAGCTATGACACCTCGATTCAAAGCGATCTCAATAGCATGGCAAAGATAATTCAACTCGAAGGCATAAAAAATGGCGACGTCTACCCTATGCCGACAGCCAGCATGGGAATAAAAGTAACAAAATCTGCTTTTGCAACCACTCAAAATACGATGTATTTTTGCAAGAATGACAGCACCAACCAATTTGCTCTTGCTGCGAAATCCCGTTCAGGAAAAACATACAAATATGTCTCGTCGACCAGCGTAACTGAAAGCCCGACCAACCTCTACGGCGCCGACACGTGCGGCCTGATTGGACTTGCCTGGTCGGGTGCATACGGATCAGTTGGCTACGATCAAGTAAACAACATATGGGCCTCATGGGTAAACTAATGAACCACCCTACGCAACACTCGCATAACCTAAAGCGCGGCTTCACCATTGTCGAACTCCTCATCGTCATTGTGATCATCGGCATCTTA